>OGXT01000485.1_pt1 | contig 49868 bp, 50 predicted proteins | sample 1576361 | NCBI WGS metagenome assembly OGXT01 (sample SAMEA3541514, study PRJEB24748) | human gut metagenome | biome: human gut; feature: human-associated habitat; material: faeces | place: China | collected 2012 | reverse complement strand
GGGATAGTGGAAAAATTTTGCATTTTCCCCCTACAAAAAATCACACGGCACACAAGCACACCGCCGTCCACTCTAGCCGACACCGAATTGCATGGCAAAGCGACACCGAACCGCACGGCAGAGCAACGCAGAGCGGAGCGTCAGAAGTTTGTGCAGATTGCACAAAATAAACTGTTTATTTTTGTGCAAAATACCGTAGACGAATCTAGGATAATTTGATAGAATAAATATATCAAATAAAGAGAGGCACACCAACAAGGTGTGAGTGGTGAATGAAGATGAGAGTTGAAATTAGAGTTTATGGAAAAGAAAAATATTACTCAAAGAGATGTAGTCGTAGGGTTGTCAAGGACATTCGTAGTATAAAAGCCGTATTTAGTAATAAAGAGGTTAAAGAGTTAGAAAAAACACTTTGCAAAGATGATATTGACGGTAACGGACAATATTATAAAATTATTGATATGGACGGCGATGAATCTTATTATCGTGCTAGTTACACAAGAATAATGCATTATGGTAAGGAGTTGTTACTAACAAAGTATGATGTAATGTTTTCAGCTGATTATTATAGACATCATACTGCAACAACAAAAGATTATTTGTGTTCGAGTGATGATGGAATGGTTGAAGAATATAGCGGACGTTTTGGCAATGGCTATATCATTCATCGTCAGATGAATTCAAGTAAGTATCATCTGATTGAATATTATATTAAGAAAGGAGAATAAACGTGAACGAAAACTATCGAATCGGGAAAGGCAATCTTCACATTGCTTTTCCTAACAAAACGATACTTGATACCTATGTAATGTGCGTTGGTTGTAATAACTGTACTTATAGTACAGTAAACAATACACTATGCTTGTATGCAGATAAAAAGGAAAGCCTACTCAAAGCAATCCTTGACTTCAAAATTTATACAATTTTTGTTATAAATATTTTGAAATCAATAAAAAGTAATGCAGTATCAGAAATGGAAAAGTTGTATATGATTCTGTCAGAAGTACAGAACGAATTAGAAAGGAGTTTATGATATGATAAAAATATATTTTGATGACGGCAGTAAGAAAAAAGTAAATGCTGATAAATTCATTGAATGGTTGAATTATTGCAATTTAGAAATTGATGAAAGCAATGTTTATTATCAAGATTTACACATTGCAAAATATGTCAATTTGCTAGATAACAATTTTGGTGTTTTAGATTGTATTTTATGTATGGTTTTACTGGCATTGATTATATTAGCACTTATGAAAGGCGGTGTGATATTATGAGGGAAGATTTTAATTTTTGTGCATTAAATACAATCAGAGAAACGGAAAAGGATATAATTGTTGAAAAAAAACAAGTGTTGAAAATTGGTAATATTGCAATATCAGCAGTAAACGAATGCTTGTTTGAAGTTTACGATTTTCGCACAGGGTTAAAAGTTGCGACATTATCTGTTCATAAAAATTTTGGTGGGGTTGATTCTTTTATTGAATTTTTTGAAAATTTTGAGATATTTACAAAGGACATTGTAAATGTGAGAGATTTTTTATTAAAAAAATTCGTAGGGATAAAAATGCAACATGTTTCGTATGATTCTTGCGTGCATTTTAAAATAGAAGAATTTGAACAATTCCTACTTGAAAATCAACCGTAATTCACAATTTATTTACATTTTGTTATTCACACGGACACAATTATATTTTATAATAGTCCTTGTAAATATAAAAACAATGTTTCATGTGAAACATGGAAAGGAGTGAAAACAATGGAAAAGTTTATCACAAGAAACCTTGCTATCACAGAAGTAACATACAAAGACGCTATCTTTGTAGACGGTGACATGAAGTTATCAGAATTGCGACACGATACTATTGTCGGTACTCGCCATAGCGAGGAAAAATTGAAAAAGATTCTCGTTGCGAAAGGAGTAGCAACGCAGCCAGTTTTACAGGAAGTGAAAAAGACAACTTGTAAATACTCAATGCCCCTCAATGACTTTATTGAACAGGCACATGCGGAAATTATCGAACAGTAAAAAAAGAAAGGTTAAAAAGGTGATTAAAATGAAAAATGAACTCGTAACAATGAAAAGTGAAAATGATGTTTTTTGTAGTATGGTATGCGAAACAAAAGAGGAAAAGGTACAGCTTTACAATGCCATAAACAACGCTGACGCTAGTCTTGACGACATGGTCGGCAAGCAGATTAACGTTGTAAACGTATATGCAGAACGCTACACGGCAGAAGATGAGGAAGAAAATAAGGACGGTTTTGAACCCGTTGAAAAAGAAAAAATCATGATTACGCTCATCTGTAAAGACGGCAAGACATACGCCACAAATTCAAAAGGCGTTTACAACTCAATCAAACGCGCCTTTGCATTGTTTGGTATGCCAACTTGGGAAGATGGCGTCACTTTTGAGGTTTGCAAGGTTAAAACAAAGGGCGGTTATAAGGCTACAATTTTGAGAGCAGTATAAAAAGGTAATCAGTTTAATTTGAACATATAACTCTCTTCCTTTAGGGTGGTTAGCAAATAGTCGCTATCCACCCTAAAAAAAAATGAAAGGGGAGATAAGCATGTATGAACCAAGGGAAAAAACGATTGAAAATATAGCGGATTTAGTCAAGACTTTTAATCGTAGAATTGGACAAGCAAAAAGAAAAACGCCGATACAGTATCAGCAGTATCTACCACAGAAAATGACGGTTGCAAAATTTCTTGAAACGGTAGGAAGTTATGAAGATGTACGAGCGCAAGCAAGGGCATTGATGGCAAAGGATATAATACCCCAATTCGGAAAAAACGGAGCAAAACCAACAAAATTACAAATGGCACGTTACGAAAGTGCTAAAAATTTAGAAAATAAAAGATTAGCAGAAACCCAAGACATAGAACGATATGATGAGGGAAAACCTACAGGAATTGAGCGAGTAAAAAAGAGAAGTAAAGCGTTTGAAATTAGAAAAAAAGCAGAGGAATTTACACCACTAGAATTGGAAATCAGAATCAGACAGTTAGAAAGACGGCAAACGCAAGCATATAAAAAAGAGAAAGAAATACAGTGGATAGAAAATTATAAAAAGGCGGTTGAAATAAATTTTCCGACTTTTTCAAAAAAAATTTTGCAAGAAGTAGAAAAAGTACCAAAAAAGAATTTTATGATATGGGTACAGCAAGAGGATTTTCTTGACATTGATTATGTTTACGATAAAAGTGAGGAACAGGAAAAGGCAAGTAACTATCTTGAAAATTTACGCCGTAGAATAGAGTATGAAAAAGAAAAAGGCAACCTCTAACCAACGAATTATCGTATGCGATTTTGAAACAACCACGGAAGAATCTGATTGTCGTGTTTGGGCAGTTGGGTGCTATGATATAGTTAGCGGTGAATTTTGGTATTATAATAACATTGATGATTTTATGCAGATGTGTGCTACGATATATTATAATGACAAATTGTACTTTCATAATGAGAAATTTGACGGCGACTTTATTATGAATTGGTTATTTAGGCACGGCTATTCGTGGGTTGAAGATAATAAAAAAATGGACACAAAAACATTTACAACAACTATATCGGATAAAGGTCAATTTTACTGCATGGAGATTTGTTTTTATCGTGATAATACATACACAAACAAGGTCACCATATATGATAGTTTGAAAATACTTCCTATGAGCGTTCACGATATGGCGAAAGCGTTTGGCTTGAAAGAAAAGAAAGGAGAAATTGATTATAAAGCCTATCGAGAAGTAGGACATAAATTGACGGAAGAAGAAGTTGAATATTTGAAAAATGATGTTGTGATAGTTGGAAAAAGCCTTGTCAAGATGTTTGAGCAAGGTCTTAAAAAAATGACCATAGGTGGAAATGCCATAAACGACTATAAAAAAAGAATTGGAAAAGATAACTTTTCGGAGTGGTTTCCACTTTTGGATGAGGAAACTGACTATTTTTGTAGACAGTCCTACAAAGGTGGCTTTGTATGGGCGAATCCTTTGCATAAAAATAAATTGATAGGCGAGGGCGATGTCTATGATGTAAATTCTCTTTTTCCCTCACGTATGCACTCGTCAAGTGGTTGCCGTTTTCCATACGGTGTACCGCAGTTTTTCAAGGGAAAGTATAAACCACACAAATTATATGATTTGTATATACAACGAGTTGTGATACAGTTTGAATTAAAACCGAATCACGTTCCATGTATTCAAATTAAAAAGAATTTTCTTTTTTCACCAACGGAATATTTGACAAGTAGTAACGGTGAAGACGTGGAGTTGGTGCTTACGCAAGTCGACCTTGAATTGATATTTGAACAATATAACGTTACTTACATTGAATACATTGATGGGTACATGTTTAAGTCTGATATTGGAATGTTTGATAATTATATCGACTATTGGATGGGAATGAAAGAAGAAGCGACACGCACAGGGAACAAGGGTTTGCGATCCATTGCTAAACTTTTGCTTAATAATTTATATGGAAAGTTTGGTACAAATCCAAAGTTACAAAGTAAAATACCAGTATATATAGGTGGGAAAGTTGGTTTTGTCTTGTCCGATATAACATATCGCGACCCAGTATATACGCCAGTAGCCACTTTTGTAACCGCCTATGCTCGTGCGTATACAATCCGTTCCGCGCAAAAGGTAGGACTTAAACACTTGCTTTATTGTGATACGGATTCGATTCATTGTAAAGACGGTGCGGACGTGTCAAGTCTAGAAATACACGATACAAAACTAGGTGCATGGGCGCATGAAAGCCACTTTGAAAAAGCAAAATTCCTACGTTCAAAATGCTACTTGGAACAGATTGGCGGGGAGTTATGCCCAACCGTGGCGGGCATGCCCGATTCTTGTTACGAGAATGTCACTTTTGAAAATTTCTGTCTAGGCTCGGAGTTTAGCGGAAAGTTACGTATGAAAAGGGTTGAGGGCGGTATTGTTTTGGCTGATACGCCTTTTACTATAAAGTTATAGCATTCACAAATTGTTTACATTTATGTTCATAATTTATACATATTTATATGTTATTGTATAAACAAGGGTTAAAAGGTGTGCGGACAACCTCAAATTGTCAAGGTGGCGAGCCTTTGTGGTTGTCGCACGGTGACACGTGGCGCACCTACCCGAAACAAAAAAGAAAGGAGCGAAAAATTTTGAATGAATCCATGTTTTATGATGTTAAAAGTGTAAACCAGTATAATTGTTTGTTTAATTTTCTACACGGCGCACGCGGAATTGGTAAAAGTTTTTCGCTCAAAAAGATGTTTGTTGAAAGTTTTCTTGCGGATGGTTCGCAGTTTTATTATTTGCGAAGATACCGAGAGGACTTGACAAAAAGTAGCAAAGGTTTTTTTGATTCACTACAAGAGCAAGGACTTTTTGAAGATATTGTTTTTACAAAAGATGGGGGCAAAAATGGCGGTACTTTTTACGCAAACAAAGAACCGATTGGGTTTTATGGAGCGTTGACAAAAGGCAAAGGGGTAGAACTTCCAAAAGTAAAATACATCAATTATGATGAGTACCTAATTGACAAAAGTGACCAGTATCATGGTTATTTGAGGGATGAGGTTACACAATTTTTGGAGTTTTATGAAAGTATAGCACGTATGCGAAATGTGACAGTTTATTTCACGAGCAATAACACAGACGCCTATAGCCCATATTTTGATTATTTCAAATTGAAAAAACCAGTTAAGAAAAACGGCATATGGACACAAAATGATTTGCTTTACCAAGAAATCAAAACCAGTGCCGAATATGTAAATGCAAAGTACAACACACGTTTTGGGAGTATTATTAAGGGAACGAGATACGGCAAGTATGCCGTTGAAAATGAAAATTTGCACATCACAGATGATTTCTTGAAAAAGAAACCGTCAACGGCAAAATGCACTTTTAACTTGCAAATTGGAAAAAATATTTGTGGTGTTTACTTTGATTATTGCAAAGGTGAAGTTTTTTTTTCTTGTAATGGTAATAAAAATATGATAACATATACAGTAGTTAAAGCAGACCACACGCCAAACAATATTCTTGTTAGGGGTGGAAAGTGTTATCATTTAGCAGAGTTAAAAAAGGCTTTTGCTTTCAATCAATTATTTTTTGATTCGCCAAAAGCCAAAAATTTATTTGAAAGAATTGAACATCTACTATAACATAGCAGATTTCAAATATAAATAAGAAAGGAGATATAAAAAATGGCAAATGAAAACAGTACCGAAAAAGCCTATGCAGAAGATGAACTTTTGAAAAAAGTCGGCGAAATCCTTACAAAAAAAGATGATGAGGGGTTCTTGACTGAAGTTGTGTCAGAAATCACTGATAAAATCCACGAATTAAGTGGAAAGATTGTCGATAGGGATGATGAAATTGCAGACCTCAAAGATGATATTGAAAGTTTACGAAATGCTAACATGGCACTTTTACGCAAACAGGGCGCACGAGTGGAAGAAAAAGAAGAAAGAAAAAGTGAATTTGTAACGGATGATGAAAAGGAAGAATCAGAAGAGGAAATTCTTGAAAAATCCGTTGCGGATTATATCTAAAAAGAAAGGAGAAAGAAAAATGCCAACAACAACCAAAACAAAAACAGAAAGAGCCGTAAATATGGCGAACACGGTTAGAACACTTGCGGGGGATGAATTTGCAAATGCCGTACCAGTTGCGACACGCTCAAATATTTCCAGTTATGCAACACCGATTTTGGAAATTTCATCATTGCGGAATATGTTCGTAAACACGCTTGTTCAGCGTATTGGGTTTGAATTTATCCACAACAAAAGATACAACAATCCCCTTGCGAGATTCAAAAAAGGAAGTACACCATTAGGTGGGATTGTGGAAGAAATCGGAACAAATCCAGTAGAATCACAGGGATTTAGTTCGGATGGCTATATCCGAACACCAGACGGGCAGGTATTGACCCCACTGAATCGAAGAACGCCCGACACAAAAGTGTTGTATCACACTATTAACCGTGAAGACCAGTATCCAATTTCTATCAGCCGTCAGCAGTTGCAGACCGCTTTTGTATCATGGGAAAAACTGGACGATTTTATTTCATCCGTTATGTCAGCAATGTATAGCGGAGACACGATTGATGAATTTATCTACACAAAAAATTTAATTGACGCAGGCGTTACGAAAGATATGCTTGTCACGCAGACAATCGCAAATCCGACAACTTCAAAGGATAACGCTGAGAAATTTGTAATTGCCGTCAACACGACATCGGCGAAAATGTGCTACCCATCAACCAAATACAACCGTTATATCGAACAGGAAGGCGCAGAGGGAAAAGCATACAAAACATGGAGCGACAAAGACAGACAGGTTATCATCATGCGCGCGGACGTTTTGCAGAGTATTAACGTCACTGTATTAGCGCAGGCGTTCAATATGTCACAGGCAGATTTTCGAAACTCCGTAGTAGAAATTGACGAGTTTGACAACCCAGCTATTCTTGCAGTGGTGTGTGACGAATCTCTTTTGCAGATTTATGATAATCTTTTTGAGGTGTCAGAACAGCAGAACGCACAGGGGCTTTTCTTTACTTACTTCTTGACGCATTTTGAAACACTCTCGTTGTCCATGCTGTCAAATGCCGTTGTCTTTTTGGACGAATCCTATGCGAAACATACCATCACAGCAACGGTAGAACCAGTAACAGAGGGTTACGGTTTGGAAGTGCAGAACACGGGATATAATGGTGAAACCGTTACATACAAAGTTACGGCAGTTGACCCAACCAAGGTTACAATTAGTTACACAGGTATTAGTGACGAACCGCCAAAAACCGTTGTAAACGGTGGACTGTATTCGTTCAAGATGGGAAATACTGACGCAACCATTAAAATGACAATTGCTAAATAATGTTTACATTGAAAGGGGAAGAATTATGGCAGATTTTGAGCCGACAACTGATATAAAACTTCTAGCCGTTCCGCTTGCGAATGATGGTGAAAGTACCTTGACTTTTTCAAGCGAGTCGGCACAATCTGCCTACTTCTCATCAAAAGTAGTTGGAAGTTTTTCCAAGGGCGATTTTACATATCAAAGAAAAGATAACACAATGCGTGTACCATGGAATGCAGAAAAGTTATTTAATGTGAATTACTGCATGTACAAAAATGCCAACTTTGGTGATAAGTGGTTTTACGCCTTTATCAATCGGGTAGAATACGTTGCACCGAACTGCACGAAATTATATTTGCAAACTGATGTTTGGCAGACATGGCTTTTTGATATTACATACGGTCAATGTTTTGTAGAACGTGAACATGTAAATAGTGATAAAATCGGAGAACATACGATTCCCGAAAGTGTTACACCGAGTGAATGGAATTTACAAATGATAGGGATTGACGAAAGTCCTTATCAAATTGGAGGTTATGTTGTTGGCACTCTTTATGATATTGATTCGACCATAGGTAACCCCAAAAAAACAGGTGGTCAACAGGCGAACGGTGTATATTTTCCGTGCGATATTCTTGCTTTTCCGAATACGACAGAGGGCATTCTTGCAGTACAGGCAAGATTATCGGTTATCAACGATGAAATGAGCGGGGGAATTGTTTTTGTTAGTTGCATTCCAAAACTTGCCTTTGATAAACTAACAATTAAAGATAGCAGAGTTACAACACCCACGTATAGCACTTTTGACAACATAAAAATTCCCGTGAAACATACAAATGTTAGCGGTTATGTGCCGAAAAACAACAAATGCTTTACTTACCCCTACCATTACCTTGTTTGTAGCAATTCGGCGAATAGCGGTTCTGAATTGCGTTTTGAAAATTTTAAAGATATAAATGATATTACGTTTACGGCATACGCCCACATAGCAGAAAACAACTGTATACAGTTTGTGCCGATAAATTACGAAGTTGGAACTAGTACAGGGGATAACCCCGATTTTGGCTTTAACTCACAGACATATCCCGAATTACCGTACACGACAAATCAAAATGCTTACTATCGTCAACAAGAGATGAATTTGAGGAATCAAAACATGAACAGAATTATGTCACAAACACGTGGCACGGTTGGCAGTATCATGACAGGCGGAGCGTCCTTGTTAGGAATGTCTATGCAAGGCGAGGGAACAGGTTCGGACATTTCAAGTTATGGCGTGTCACAAGTTAGCGCTATTGATTCGCTTTATACAAATGTAAAAAGTGCAGAAATGGCGGAACAAAACCTTGAGAAAATGCACCAAATGACCGCCCCGAATGTCAGCGGAATAGGTGGCGCAAGTGATATATCTGTTCTCAACGGGAATATCGCCCCTAGGTTTTACCTTAAAAACGCCAAGAAAGACCAAATAAAAGCAATCGACCAGTTTTTCAGTGCTTTTGGCTATCAAGTGAACCAGTTAAAAAAGCCAAACATCAAGGGTCGCCCAAATTGGAATTATGTGAGGTGTAGTCAAGCGAACGTATATGCAGACATTCCGCAAGAAGATTTAGCAAAAATTAAGCGTGACCTTGTAAATGGAATAACTTTTTGGCACAATCCAAGTACGATATATGATTATTCGCAAGGAAATGAGGTGAGTTAGTTGAGCAGAAAGAAAGATAAAAACAAAGAACAGGCGTTGAAATGGCAAGCGATTTATGCGTTTTATTTTGCATGGTTGAAAAATATCGCAATGTCAATTTTTGAATGGAAGTTACCCAATAGCATGGATGACCGTTTTTTGGAGTTGGCATTTTTTGAAGATGGACGTGCTTTGGCATATGTCAAGGACGGCGCACTTATCAACACGCGTGCAATCCCATCCAATAACATGGACATGTATAATTATTTTACTGGTTATACTGGCTATAACGTGGTTTTTTCTGACTATGTTGACGCAGATAAATGCGTGTATGGACTAAACAATCCCGTCACAATGCCAACTTTTGACGTTTGTGATATGTTTGCAACACGTCTACAAAAGTTGGAAATGGGGATATGGTCAAACGTGGACTTGCAAAAATTCCCGATTATGGTGTCCGCTCCCGAAAGCCAAAAGTTATCCGTCAAGAATTTGATGGAACAATTTGAAGGTGGTTTACCTTTTTTGTATACCTATAGAAATTTTGAGGACTTGAACCAAGTGAAATGTTTTGATATGAAAGTACCGCAGATTTTTGACAAATTGTACGAATTAAAGCAGAAAACATTGAATGAATTTCTTGAATTTTTAGGCGTTACAACACCGAAAGAAAAGAAAGAAAGGCTTTTAAGTGGGGAGATTATTGCAAACAATTCAAAGGTTGGTATCAGTGGGGCGAGTTTTTTATGGCAAAGACAAGAATTTGCTAGGAAAATCAATGAAAAATTTAGTGCATACCTCACCGACCCGATTGAGGTACGTGTGAGAGATTATAGCGAGATATTACATCTTGCGGAAAGTGAGGAATTGACAAATGGAACAAGTTTTGGATTGGGTTCACAAGATATGTAACCCATTATCAGTAGTTGGCGGTTTTTTAGGAATTTTAGTCAACCGAATTTTTGGAAAGGTGGACAATTCTTTGATAATTCTTCTCATCCTTATGTCAATGGACATGATATGCGGGATTTTGGTTGAGGGAATTTATTTCAAAAAACTTTCTTCCAGTATTTGTTGGAAAGGGTTGATAAAAAAATGCGTGTCCATTATGCTTGTTGGACTTTCGTATCAAATTGACCGAATGACTGGACAGGAAAGTTTTCGGGCGTTTACAATTATTTTCTTTTCCATCAACGAAAGTATTTCCATTTTGGAAATATGTGGAAAAATAATTCCAATACCAAAAAAATTAAAAGATTGTTTATACCAGTTACGGAAAGGAGTCGGGGAAGATGAAAAAAATACTTGCAAATAGGAAACGGTGGCATGGAAAGAGAAACAGAAAAGTTATTATTGGAATTGCGATTCATGCCACAGGCAACAAAGGCGACACGGCAAAAAATAATTGTGATTATTTCAAAAAAGACCCAAAATACACAGGTGGACTTACCACGGGCGCACATTTCTTCATTTCGCCAAATGGGGAAACAATTAAATCTATCCCGATGAATCAGATAGCCTATGCCGTTGGGGGTACTAGACAGAGTGCAAAGGGCGGTAGATATTACAAACGCTTGACAAACGAAAATACTGTCAGTATTGAATTGTGCAACGCAGTAAACGGATATACGGACGCACAAGTTAAAGCCGTTCGCAAAACGATTAAATATATCCGTAAATACTGCAAAAATGCGAAAATTGTTTGTTATCATTTTGACGTAAACGGAAAGAACTGTCCACCATGGGGCGGTAAACGGTTAGGAAAAGAATTCCTTGCAGAAATTGGAGAGTGATATTTATGTCTTTTGTAACCCCTCAATTACGGCGCGTGTTGGATATGGGCTATGATTTAGGTTTAAAGCATTACCCGATTTTTTCAGAATCACACCGACAAGAATTAAATGAAAAGATTGTAAATCATTTTCGGTATCGTGAAATTGGGTTTGAAACAATACATCAATTCATTTTTGCACTGAATCGGAAAATGTTTGAAGTCATGCCATTTTACAACCAGTTATACGAATCGGAAGAACTGGAAATATCCGCATTGACAAATTATAGTTATGATGAAATCAGCAAAAAGACAGGCAATGACCTTTTAGAAAAGACAGGCACAGACATAAACAAGCAAACAGGAGATAGCACACGAACAGACACAGGAACGCAGACAAACGAGCAGACAGGAGCAGACAAACAGACATTTGAAGATGTAAAAAATAAAACTACATACGGGAGTAATGAAAATGAAAACACGACAACCACAAGTGATGTAACGCACGGACAAACAACCACCACACAGGGAACGGATTCGAGTAAAAAGGTTCACAGTGACACACCACAAGGAATGTTATCCGCTAATTTCCCCGAATCAGCAAATTACGCCAGTGACGCAGATGTATCAAAAAATACTAATTCTAGCACTGTAGCGCAAGGTGGAACGGATTCTACTAGTGGAACGGTAAAGGGTACAAAAGGGAAAAGTGGTTCGGACGAATCTGTGCAGAGTGGTGACATTGTAACTACACACGACACGCAAGGAAAACTAACAAACGACTTGACAAGCAAGAACGAGTTTAATACAGACAATACAATCACATACGGTAGTAACGCAAAGCAGAATTATGACAACCAGTTATCAACAAACAAGCAAGGTTACCAAGGAATTTCACCAAGTGAATTATTGCAGAAATACCGTGATACATTTTTAAATATTGATATGCTTGTCATATCCGAACTGGAAGAATTGTTTATCAGTATTTTCTAAAATGTTTCACGTGAAACATTAGAAAGGAGTGAAAAAAATTGACTTTGATAAGACCAACACCACCCCTATACAACTTGCCATCCTACTATAGTGAATGCGAATCCTATGAGGAGCAGTTGCAGTGGCTACTAAATCAATTGCAGACATTACAAAAAGATGTTGACAATCTGAAAAAAGACACAAACGACTACACGGACGAACAAATTAAAAAACTGTTTGACTTGTTATCGCAGAGAATCGCCAACTTGACGGACTATGTAAACGGTGAAATTGCAGAATTGAAAACATATGTTGACAACGAAAACAAAAAACTTTCTGACAAAGTTGACGCGATGAAATTATATGTGGATGAAAAAACGGCAAATACAAAAAAATATGTAGATTCTGAAATCCTCAAAATACGTGCGTTATTGACAGAAGTTGAAAATCGACTACACCTTGAAATTGTGAGTGGTGATGAAACAACAAAAGATTTTGCAAGAATTTACACCGAAAAAGCAAGACTTGAATTACTCGGAAAAATCAATGTCTTGTCTACTAGGGTTGATAATATTGTCAAGGAGTTTCCACCTGTTTATAACCCAACACAGGGCAAACAGACAGACGTACAAAAGGCAATCAACGATTTGTATCTGTATTTAAGGGTACACGGAATCACGTGTTTTGCTTTCGATTCCATGCAAATTACCGTTGCGGAATTTGACGCTATGAAAATTTTAGTGCGAAATTTTGATATTCGCGGCGCTGAAATTTTTGAAGTATGGGAAAAAGAAACGGCGTTTAGTCCGTGGACAGGCGAAAAAATAACATTGAAAGAATTGTGTTATCAAATTGCTGAAAAAATCAACATGAACCACAAGACGGCAAGCGAGTATGACAAGCGAGCAATTACGGCAAGTGAGTATGACGGAGCAGAAACAACTGCCTATGATTATGATTGGACAAAAAGAATATTGCCGATTGATGTTATCCCGATAGATATGTTGGATAAATTCTTGCATACGTCTGAATTGATTTACAATACTGATATTGTAAGCGACACAGGTACTACAATTGACATTACAACGGATAAAGATTTTGAAAAGTTTTTACTTGCCTATAGTGATAAAAATGCAAATTTATGCTATTTATTATGTGGTGCTACTAGCGGAAAGTTGTCATTTACTGACACCACTGACAACGCACTGACGCAAGTTTCAAGAAATTTTTCCATAGTAAAAACGGAAACAGGCTATCAGATTGCTACACAAAACTGCACGGTATTTAATGCCGACACAAAAGAAACAACATTTGCGCCTAACTTTTTGATTATCAAAAAATTATACGGTGTCAAAAGTTACAATAATTTAACAGAAATCGGAAAGGAGAATTAATATTATGCATTACACACCTAACTACAAATTGCCTTACTACGAGCCAAATGATATTGCAAATTATTTAGACACGTACAATAATACAATTATTGCATTGGATAAGGCTATCCATGACGCACAGACAAAAGCAGAAAGCGGAGAATTGCACGGTGAAGAACTTGACAAAGAAATCAAAAGCCTAACCTCTAGGGTTTCAGCACTTGAAACATCTTTATCAAGTACTATTGAAAATCTTTCCACCCTTACAACAACTGTGAGCGGACACACGGAAGAAATTGCAAAAGTAAAAGAGGATTTACTTGCACAGAATACGGCAGTTAAAACATTGTCAAATAACCTTGCGGATTTAGGTACACGATTTACAATGTTCGCCACAGAACAGGAAAATTTTAATTCTGAAATTTCGGCAAGGGTTGGCAACCGATTTTTCAAGGCGCATAAATATGACGTTCCATCAGATTCGTCAAGTGGACAATTTACGACCAAGTTTACAATTGACACTAAACTTGCAAATGATGAAAATTTCACAAAATCCCACGTCATGCTTAACTTTATGCAAACAATGGCAGACCAAAAGAAAGCGAGTGCAATTATAAATTGTGACTTTTCTACAACGGAAAAAAGTTTTAATTTTACTGCGGACGCTATACGTTATAATGTGCGTTTTAATTTCAACGCTAGCACTGGAATTATTACAATTTCAATCACTGGCATAAAACAGGAAGCTGTTGGAGCTTTATATGCGAATGCCGTTGTTTATACAGATTAGAAAGGAGATTTAAACATGAATTACACAGCAAATTATAAAATCCCTCTTTATGAGGGCAATGACCCAACGTCATATCTTACTACATACAATGATACAATGGAATTGATTGACACATCATTACACGCATTAGCGTTAAAAGTGGCAAGCGGAGAAATAAATGACCGTCAATTTACTGCTGAAATTTCTTCTATTAAGGGCAGACTTGACACTGCGGAAAGTACGATTGAAACAATTAAAACAGAACTTGCAAATACTAACGGAAAAGTTTCAAAAAATTCGGAAGATATTTCTACTTTACAATCGCAGTTAGTGGAACAGGGAACGTCAATTAAGAATTTGATTGCTAGGGTTTCAGCTCTTGAAACATCTTTCGAGAGTTTCAAAACGACACAGGAACAGAAAAATAGTGCTTATGAAAATTCATTGAGTGGGTTGTCAGCGCAGTTGAGCAATGCAACGAAAAAACAGGATTTGAAGAACGCGGAATTTACAAGTGAAATTACACAGAATACTGCTAATATCGCAAAAAATACAGAAAGCATTGAAGCACTAAAGCGCGGCACAAATGTGTTAGTGAATTTCAAAAATGTCGACGCAACAAAGGACGGCAATGATATAGATGTGCATTTGCAAACGACCCGAGAAAATGCAGAACTTGAATTGAATAAATGGCAAAATGCACAGGCTTGCGCAATCATTACTTTGAAAACTGGAGAAACAAATGATGTAAACGGCGTATGTTCACCAGTTTTTTCAAGAAATCTCGCAACAACAAGCACAGAAGAATTCATATTTACTGACACAAACAATGATGTTTATACATTAAATACAATTTTAACTTTTGATGATGTAACGCAAAACGTATCTATTCATTGTAATCTTACTGCGCCCGAAAGCGTGACAAAGGCTACATTTTCAATAGCGTTGTTCTTAATTGTTTAATTGTAATATTAAACCGCCCCACTTTATTAGGTAGGGCGGTTTTTTATTCTACGCTATCTCTTCCGCAATCCCATGCAATATCTATCATTTTTTGAACGTCATCCGTCAATTCTACATCATCCCACCAACTAGTTCTATTTTTCTTTTTTATAAGCATTACATCATCATCCTGTGAATATGGAAACGTATAAAACTGGTATTTAGGATTTTCAAGTGTTGCACTACGAAATAGTTTTTCTATATCAACACCTTTACCGACATAATATACAGTTTCTTTTTTAATATTTGTCATTACACCTACTGGATATTTCATCTTTTTCCCTCTCTATAGTAAAATTTTTTCATGTTATTTCACAGCCTTTCTTTATGCTTTTATATGAATAACTTCTCCAGTATTTGTAACAATAACTGGTTGATAAAACCCATCATAGTCACAAATAAATTTTACTTCTTTACAATAGGATGTGAAAATCCTATAAGGATATTTTCTTTTGCAGAAAAATGTTATAGGATTTCATCATCCTGCTGCGTCTGAAGGCTCATATGCCACGCGGACACCCTTGCGAGTCTGCAAAATGACTTTCGGTGTTTCCAGTTTAGGCTCCTTGGGAATATCAAGCGTATTTTGATAATAAAAGGTGACAAGGAACGCCATGCAAAGCGTCATTCTTTTATTCAAGTTTTACTGCTTCTTGACCATGTTCTCAACCGCGCTGACCCACGCATGATCGGGATCGTTCACGCGGCAGAAGCCCTGGTGCTTGCCGGCCATGAGCCACAGGAAGTAGGTGTTGTAGCCGGGAGCGGAAACGGTGGTGTGGTAGCCGTAGGGGAACTCGACCAGCTCGTCGTTCTTGACGCGGTAGGCCTCGTCGATGGAGCCGTCGGCGGTGTAGAGGCACTGGCTGCCGAAGCCCTGCTGGGGATCGAACAGGAAGTAGTACACTTCCTCGGCCACGCACTCGCGGGGCATGTCGTCCACGTCATGCTTGTGGGGCGGGAAGCCGGCCCAGTTGCCGGGGGTGCAGTAGGCTTCGCCGATGGTGAGCTTTTTGGCGTTGGTGGTGCCGTCGACGATGAAGCTGGTGTCGCGCTCCCAGGGCTTCACGCCCAGACGGCTGACGCGCACATCGGCCTGATGGATGGCCTGAGGCTCGGTATCCACATCCAGAGGAGTGGCGCAGACGGCGATTTTGCAGTTGTGAATGCTCACGATGTCCACCTTGGTGTTGCGGCCGGCATAGAAGCACTCCGCCTTGGGGTTGGCGAAAACGGTGGCGCGAACGCCCAGCTTGCCGTAATCAGTACCCTTGGCGCTGAAGTTGGCGGTGCCCCACAGCATGACGAAGGCGGTTTCCTTGTCCTCGGTGTCAAAGGTGTAGCTCTGGCCGGGGGTGAGCTCGATGATGCCGAACTCGAGATCCTTCAGGGAGCACTCGCCGATCTTGCACAGAGGGGTGTAGCCGTTGGCAGGGGTATAGCTTTTTTTGTAGTTCATGATAAAACCTCCTTAGAAAGAATGGTTGTTTTTACTTGAGCATGGCGATCATCTGATCGCAGATGGTTTCCCAGTCGCCGACAATGGCGTAATCCGCATGGGCGAAGATGGGAGCAAGACGGTCGGTGTTGACGGCGATGACGGCTTTGGCTCTGTTCATGCCCACGGTGTGCTGCACGATGCCCGCAATGCCAAAGCCAATGTAGAGCTTCGGGCGCACGGTCACGCCGGTCTGGCCGATCTGATGAGGATAGGAGATGTAGCCCGCATCCACCGCCTGACGGGTCGCGCCCACAGCACCGCCCAAAAGACGCGCGAGGGTGAAGAGCTTCTCAAAACCCTTCTTGCTGCCGATGCCCTTGCCGCCCGCGATGATGACATCCGCCTCCTGAAGCGAGACGGTGTTTTCAGCAGGGGTGAAGCCGGTGCGCTTGCAGTAGCTTTTCAGCACATCGGGCAGGCATTCGGTCACGGTACCGGAAGGGGCGGGCGCATTGGACAGATCCGGCATGGGAAACACGCCGGGGCGCACGCTGGCCATCTGCGGACGGTGCGTTTTGCACAGAATGTCCGCCGTCAGGTTTCCGCCGAACGCGGGACGGCTCTGCAGAAGCAGACCATCCTCAGTTACATCCAGCGCGGTGCAGTCGGCGGTGAGGCCGGTTTCGAGCCTCGCGGCCACCCACGCGGAGAGAAAGCGTCCGCGCACCGTGGCGGGGAAGAGCACGCTGTCCGCGCCGATCTGACGAATGGTGTTCGCAGCATGATCGCCCTGCGCGCAGTCATCTTCCGCGCAGCCGATGATCACAGCAGACTGAGCGCCTGCCTGCATGGCTGCTGCAGATGCGTCTGCGTCCTCGCAAAGGGCAATGATGGTTTCGGAGAAAGAGGAAGCCTTCGGGATCAGCTCCAGCGCATGCAGGCGGCCTTTTTCGCAATACACGATGGTTTTCATGGCACAACCTCCAGCGAACGGATGATCTCCACCGCTTCCTGAACGGTGATTTTCTTGGTGGGTCGGACGCCCGCGGGACGCGCACTGGCCTTGACCACGCGGGTGGGAGAGCCCTTCAGACCGGCTTCCTGCACGTCCAGCCCGATTTCTTCCGGCGTGAGCATGCGGATGTCAGCCTTCTTGGCCTTGCGCAGACCCATCAGGGTGGGCAGGCGCAGGGCGTAGCTCCAGTCGCACATGGTGATGGCGGCAGGCAGCTTCGTCTGCCAATGGATGTTTCCATCCTCGGTGAGCTGATCCGCGCAGAGCGTATCGCCCTCCAGATGTGCAGAGACGCAGTTGGCAATGCAGGGGATATCCAGCAGCGCGGCCGTCATAGGGCCGACCTGTCCGGTTTCGCCGTCCGCAGCGCGGCGGCCAAAGAGAATCAGATCAAACGGGCCAAGATATTCGACGGTTTTGGCCAGCGCACGGGCGGTGGCCAGCGTGTCGCTGCCTGCGCATTTGGGAGAGGTGAGCAGGGCGATGTGATCCACACCGCGCGCCACCAGCTCGCGCAGGGTTCCTTCCGCACGGGCGGGGCCCATGGTCATGGCGGTCACGGTTCCGCCGTGCTGGTCGCGCAGCTGCAAGGCCAGCTCCACGGCGGATTCATCCGCCTTGTTCAGTACCTGCGCCACGAAGTCGCGCTGCAGCGTCAGGTCGCTGCCCATGTGGACTTCGAGCGAGTCAGGCACCTGCTTGATGAGGCACAGAATGTTCACAGCTGGTGATAGATGGGAGCCAGCGCATCCGCAATCTGCTTGTACAGCTTGAAGCGCTCCTCGTAGAAGGCAATGCCTTCGGGATCGGGCGTGATTTCATCCTGAATGCGGATGCACTTGTCCGCCGCCTCCTGATGGCTGGCAAACACGCCGGTGGCCACGCCGGCCAGCATGGCGCTGCCCAGCGAGGAGTCAACGTCGGATACGGTGTGCAGCGGGATGCCCAGCATATCGGCCATGATCTGCCGCCACAGCGGAGCCTTCGCGCCGCCGCCGATGAGCACGGCTTCCTTGGGGGCGATGCCGAGGCGCTCAAGGGTGTGGTAGCAGTCCTTCATGGAGAAGGCGATGCCCTCTAGCACCGCGCGGTTGAAATGCGCCTTGGTGTGGTGGCCGGTCGCGCCCACAAAGGAGGCGCGCAGCTTGTCATCCAGATACGGGGTGATTTCGCCCTGCAGATAGGGGTGGAAGAACAGTCCGTCGCTGCCGCGCGCAACCTGCGCAGCCGCGTCGCTCATCTCGCCGAAATTGCCGCCGAAGGTGTCGCGGTACCAGCGGTTGGAGGCGGCGCAGCTCTTGGTGGCCGTGCCCGGGTACCACAGGCCGTCGATGACGTGGCGGTAGGTGACCAGGCACGGATCAACCACAGCGTGATCGGTGATGGAGCAGATGCGTCCGGCAGTCGCCAGCTTCACGGTCGCCTGACCGAGGCTGTTCGCGCCTGCGGCGTACACTTCCATGACGGTGTCGGTGGTGCCGGCGATCACGATGGTGTCGGCGCACAGGCGCTCGCTCCACTCGTTCTTGTTGGCGTCCAGCAGCAGGAAGCCCATGGCCTCGATATCGTCGGTGACGAAATCACCGGTCAGACGGTAGCGCACATAGTCCTTAACCGCCAGCACCTTGCGGGTCTTCTGGATGGTTTCAGGCTCGTGCTTGCACAGCCACATCAGCTGGGGCAGCGTCCAGAGGCTGGAAACGTTGTTGTAGGAAAGATTGATGATCTCACTGCCGTACTTTTCGCGCAGTTCCGCCGCTTCGGCAGAGGCGCGGGTATCGGTCCAGTAGATGGCGTTGCGGACGGGCTTATCGTTTTCATCCAGCAAAACGGCGGTATGCGTGGCGGCATCCAGAGAGATGGCCACGATATCCTCGGCCTTTACGCCGCTTTCAGCAAGCAGGCTGCGCACGTTCTTCACAAACGCAATCCACGAATCCTCGGGGTCCTGCTCAGCCCAGCCGTTGTGGGGATAATAGGTAGAATACTCCTGGCTGGCCGTCGCGTATACGCGGCCGTCCTTGCCCAGCAAGGTCGCCTTGGACGAGCTTCCGCCAAAGTCCACACCCAGCAAATACTTCATAGCTTTTTCGTCCTTTCACACGATGACGCCGACGCCATCGGGAATCACGGTAATGGTCGAGTTTTCGCCCATTAGTTCCGCGGCCTGAGCAAGCGCGGTATCCACGTCAGGAGCCCAGCGGAAATGCATGGTTTCCACCATCTGACGGTTCTGCTTTCCGGTGACCATCCAGCACGTAGCTTTGCACATCACGCGAGCCAGAATCTGCGCTTCCCACTGGTCCATGTGGGTTCTTTCCGGCGGCATGCTTTCAATGTCGCGGGACACAGCCGCCGCGTCGGGGCGCTCGGCGAACCACTTGTAGAACTCCTCGCCACCGTGTCCGTCGTCCAGCGCCGCGCACATGATGACTGCACCATCCCGGCGTACGCAGCTTTCCGCTGCATTCATGCCCTTCACGGCCTGATACACATTCTGATCCAGCGGATAGCCGCCGTTGGAAGTGATGGCAATGTCGGAGACGACCTTTTCCACACGGGTCATGGCCTCGCACTGGGCGCAACCGGTGCGGTGAGCCTGCTCATGATCGCCTGCAAAGGCGGCGATGACCTTCTTGTCCGCATCGATGATGACGTTAAGGATGAAAGCCAACCCGGCCTGCTGCGCGGCAAAGATCATGTCCTTGTGGATGGGGTTTTCGTCCAGGCTGCCCTGACGAGCGTGTGGGCTCTGCAGGAAACGGGCGTTGTGGTTGTACAGCACTGTTTTGGCAGAGGCAACGCCGGGCAGGATGGCCTTGCGACCGCCAGAGAAACCCGCAAAGAAATGCGGCTCGATGAAGCCTTCGGCCACAACCAGGTCGCTTTCCTTGATTAGCCGGTTCAGCCACAGCTCGCCGCCGGAGGGCAGCGTGCCAAAGAATACCATATCCTCCTTCACCATGGCCTTGTGCACCACGATGTTCTCTCGATCGACGATTTCATCGCCATAGCGGGCACGCAGCTCGACCTCAGTGGTGGGACGGTGCATGCCGGTGGCAATCAGCAGGCTGATCTCCGCTTCGGGGTTGCCACGGCGCACCTCTTCCAGCAGAAGGGGCATTGTGATGCGGCTGGGCACGGGACGGGTGTGGTCGCTGGTGATGATCACCACGTGCTTTTTGCCCTGCGCCAGTTCGCACAGGCGCGGGGTGCCGATGGGGGCCTGAAGCGCCTTGCGCACAATTTCGTCCTGCGCTTCAGCAACAGCATGGGCGTGATTGGGAGTAATCACCGCGCTAAGCCTGTCCAGCGGCACATGCAGGGTCTGTTTGTCCTTGCCATAGGGAATGTCAATAGTTTTCACGTCAATCACCTTTCGGTGTGGTTTTTGAAAAGGCAAAAAGACGGTGAGGGGATTACTCTCCCACACCGCCTCATGATACATCAGATGCGCTCGTTCAGCATCACGAACAGGTCGCGGTACTCAACGTCCTCGGGGATGGACAGGCGCAGCGCCTCAGTGGCCTGAGGATCGGCAGCGACGAGAATCTTGGAATCGGTGCGGAGCAGGTCGGTGTAGCGCTTCTCGCACAGCAGGACGCTGAGCTCGGGCTTCATCTGACCCATGATGGAGGAACCGCACTCGCGGGCACGAACGAAGGAACCACAGGCCTTGTTCTCGGGGTTCTTGTTGTCCTTCTCGTTCAGGTACATCTCGTGGAGATCAGCGCCCATGGCCTTGATGATGTTGCGGGCAGGCTCCAGCTCGCACATGTCGCGGGCCAGACGGGCGGCGTCGTGATAGCTCACAACCTCGTCCACCTTCTTGGGAGCGATCTTGCCTTCGTTGATGAGGCCTTCCACAAACGCGGTGGCGGTCACGATCTCGGGCAGGTCGATGCCCCAGTCCTTGCACTCATGCAGGAAGAAAGCGGCGTCGTGGCTGTCCAGCACGATGACCTTCTGAGCGCCGGTCTTCTGGATGGCGGCGGCGGCGGCCTTGGCCTGCACGCGAACGTCTTCCACATGGCCGATCATATCGCCCAGCTCGCAGCCGGAGGCGGGCTCATCCTTGAGGGCGGCAAAGGCAACGCCGGCCTTCTTCAGGAGAGCAAACAGAGCCTCGGCCACATCAGGCACGGCATAGCGGGCGGCATTGCCCAGCCATACGAGGGTTTCGCCTTCCTCGGCGATGCCTTCGTAATTGACCTTGGATTCCTTGGCGCCGTAGGCGTTGCCGGTTTCCATCAGCTTGTCGATGACCTTCTGGGCGAAGTCGGGGGTCAGCTCCTCGAGCATGGCATGGGTGCGGGCTTCGCGGATGAAGATGAGGGGATCAAAACCGGTCACGCAGTCGGCGGTGCAGGCGCCGCAGAGCAGGCACTCGTACATGGTAACGGCAGAGCCCTTATCCATCTTCATGCCGCGCTCCATCATGCTGACCTGCAGACCCTTGGCGCGGGGGGTGTTGTTTTCCTTACCGGTCACCAGCTCGATGGGGCACAGGTGACGGCACATATAGCAGAAACGGCAGGCGTCTGCGTGCTTTTTGGCTTTTTCACTATACATATGCGTGTCCTCCTTCACTTACAGACCCAGCTTGTAGGGGTTCATGATGCCATTGGGGTCGAGCTGCTTCTTGAGCGCTTCCATGACCTGCATGGCGGGGCCGTACTGTTCCTTCATCAGGCGGGACAGCTTGAGGCCGATGCCGTGGTGGTCGTTGATGACGCCGCCGTTTTCCATGGCAGCGCGCACGCCGGCGTTCCAGATCTCGTTGTGCAGGCGGCGGGCAGCCTCGGGATCCTGAGGCACATCCTTGGGATCCACGATGAAGCGGGTGTAGTTCATGCAGCCCCACTCATACCAGTGGCTGGAGTGAGAGATGTAGCGCACATAGGGGAACTTCTCGTTGATGACCTTCTTCATGGCGCGGTAGATCTTTTCGATGTTGGCATAGGTGGCAACGGTGTCCATGGTGCCGAACATCTGGGGGATGTCCATGATGTGGCCGGGGTAGAAGAAGGTGATGCGGTTCTCAAACCACTTCTCGCCGTAGTCGCTGCCCAGGTCCTGGCCGCCCCACTTTTCGACGATCTCGAGGATGATTTCCATCTCGATATCCACGATGCGCTTGATGCCTTCAACAGCAAGGTTCATGAAACAGCCCTGCTTTTCAAAGCCGAGGATCTTCTTGATGATGGAAGCGGTTTCAGCCTCGTCGAAGAAGCGGAGGATGGAGGGCTTCACCTTCTGCATGATGTCACGGCCAGCCATGTAGCCGCTGTTCATGTCGGGGAAGAGGAAGGCGCGGAACTGACGGTCTTCGGGCTGCTCAAAGAGCTTGAAGGTCGCCTTGGTGATGACGCCCAGGGTGCCTTCGGAGCCGATGAAGATCTGGTTGAGATCGGGGCCGGCCGCGTGCTTGGGCACGGGCAGGGTGTTGATGATATCGCCGTTGGGCAGAACGACTTCCATAGACAGGCACTGGTCGTCGATCTTGCCGTACTTGGTGGACATGATGCCGATGCCGCGATGGCCCAGAGCGCCGCCGATGGTGCCGCAGGTGAGACAGCTGGGAATGTGCTGGCAGGAGTAGCCCTTCTCGTTGGCGTACCACTCGAGCTGCTGGAAGATCATACCGGCTTCAGCGGTGATGGTGCGGGAGACCTCATCGATCTCGATGAGCTTGCTCATGCGCTTCATGTCCATCAGGATGCCGCCAGACATGGGCAGAGCGCCACCCTGAGAGCCGGAGCCGCCGCCCCAGATGTGCACGGGGATCTTGTAGTAGTTGGCGATCTTCATGATCTTGGAAACTTCTTCGGTAGCGCCGGGACGCACGATCCAGTCGGGCATGGGGGGCACTTCGCCGCGATCCTGCCACATACGGCCAACCCAGAAGTAGTCCACGCCGTAGGTGGCGCGGTCGCTCATTTCCATGGATACGTTCTCGTAGCCGCCTACGGCGTCGGCGAGCTCGTCAAGGATCATACCGGGCATAAAAGCTTTCAGTTCCATATGCATTCTCCTTTGCAGATTACGAAGTCATATTTATCTTAAATTACCAAGCATTCATACAACCTTTCCGGGGTTGAGAATGCCCTTGGGATCAAAGGCAGCCTTGATGCCGCGCATGAGGTTCATCTGGGTTTCGCCCATACTCTCAGCCAGGAAGCCCTTCTTGGCATGGCCGATGCCGTGCTCGCCGCTGACCTCGCCGCCCATTTCCTTCGCGGCGATGTACAGCTCATCCATGACCTGTTCCACAGCCTTCTCCCATACCTCGTCAGCAAGGTCGTCCTTGCAGGCGTAGATGTGCAGGTTGCCGTCGCCCGCATGGCCGAAGGAGCAGATGCGCACGCCGATCTTCCTGCCGATTTCAACGCTCTTGCGCACAAATGCAGGGATATCCTCGCGCGGCACAACAACGTCGCACTCGTCCATTTCGGGCGTGGAGCCCTTGATGGCCTCCAGGAACGCGCCGCGCGCATTCCAGATGCTCTCCTTGCGCTCGTCAGTGTCGGCCAGCAGCACATCCTTGGCGCCGATGGAGAGAGCCAGATCGGTCAGCTGATCCATGGCGGGCTTGAGGGCCTCCGCGCTGGGGCCGTCCAGACGGACCAGCAGGTAAGCGTCGGCAGAGGTATCGGGGAACTGCTTGCCAAGATAGGTCTCGGCACAGGCGATAACTTCGCGCTCCATGAACTCAACAGCGGTCGGCTCGCAGCCGCAGCCCAACACAGCCGGAACCGCGCCAATGCAGGCATCCAGATCGTCAAAGGGCATGAGCAGAGAGAGGTTCACCTTGGGTTCAGGGATCAGCTTCACGGTGAGCTTGGTCAGGAAGCCCAGCGTGCCCTCCGAACCAACCATCAGGTCGATCAGGCTGTAGCCAGAGGAGGTTTTCACGTTTTTGCCGCCGAGGTTGATGACCTCGCCGCTGGCAAGAACCACTTCCATACCCAGCACATAGTCGCGGGTCACGCCGTAGCGCACGGCACGCATGCCGCCGGCGTTGGTCATGGCGTTGCCACCCATGGTTGCGGTCTTTTCGCCGGGATCCGGGGGATAGAACAGGCCGGTGCCTTCCAGAGACTTCGGGAACTCCATCAGCAGCACGCCGGGTTCGACGGTGGCGGTCATGTTCTTGGTGTCCACCTCGAGAACCTTCTTCATCTTCTCGGTGGAGAGCACCACGCCGCCGTGGATGGCCACACAGCCGCCGCACAGGCCGGTACCGGCTCCGCGGGGAGTGACGGCGATGTTGTGCTCATTGCAGTACTTGAGCACTGCGCTCACGTCCTCGGTGGTGAGGGCCTGCAGCACGGCTTCGGGCATATAGTGACCGTAGATGGTCATTTCGTCATGGTCATAGTCAGTGGAGATTTCCTCGCCGCTGAAGACGCGGCCGGGGAGCAATTCGCGGAAATACTTGAGGTCCGCTTCAGTAACATGGTTGAAGCTCATTATGCCTGCGCCTCCTTCAGCTGGTTGATCAGAGCGGGGATGATCTCGTAGAGGTCGCCCACGATGCCGATGTGCGCCACTTCAAAGATGGGCGCATCCTTGTCGGTATTGATAGACACGATGTGGTCAGAGCCGTTCATACACGCGGTAAACTGGATCGCGCCGCTGACGCCGCAGGTGATGATGAGGCGCGGACGAACCGTACGGCCGGAAAGGCCGATCTGACGGTCATTTGTAGTCCAGCCCTTTTCCACCAGCGGACGGGTGGTGGCCCAATCGCCGCCGAGAAGAGCAGCCAGCTCTTTGATCATCTCAAGGTCGCTTTCCTTCTGCAGGCCGCGGCCGCCGACAACCAGGATTTCCGCATCGGAAATGCTCTGCTTCGGGGGGACGGGAACGACGCTCACGCAAGAGGCCTTGGATTCAGCCACGCCCTTGGGGATCTTGCGGGTCAGGATTTCGCCGGTCACTTCGTCACTGCGTACAGGCGCATTCATCACCTTATAGCGGACGGTGGCGAACTGGGGACGGGTATTCAAAGTGACGATCTGCGCCATGATGTTGCCGCCGAAAGCGGGACGGATCTGCACAAGGTCGGTGGTGTCGCGCAGGATGAGGGTGGTGCAGTCAGCAGTCAGGCCGGTGTGGAAACGGGTGGCCAGACGGGGCGCAAGGCTGCGGCCCAGAGCGGTCGCGCCCACCAGCACAACGCTGGGCCTGCAGTACTTGATGTAATCCTCCACGCAAGAAGCATAGGCATCTGCGCGGTAGTAGTCCAGCTCCTTGTCGTCATAGACGGCAATTTCGCTCACGCCATAGTGACGGAGTTCCTCAGCATAGGCGGAAACGCCATCGCCGACCAGTACGGCCTTGACCTTGAAGCCGGGTACGGCTTCTTTGAGCTCATGCGCCTTGCCGATCAGCTCGAGGCTGACGGGATGCAGGCGGCCGCCGCTGACCTCAGCGTACACCAGGATATCGTTCCACTTGGACTTATCCACGGAGTCCACCTTGGTTTCCAGCTTCACGATAGCCTTTTCGGGGCAGTTCTTCACGCAGATGCCGCAAACCTTGCAGGCGGCGTTCAGTTCGGGCTTGCCATTCACCATGTCAATAGCGCCGAAGGGACAGTTGGACTGGCAGAGGCCGCAGCCTGTGCACTTACGTTCTACGATAGCAATCTGTGCCATGTTGCTTCCTCCTCCTTACATGAACTTCCACTTCTTGAGAATGTCGTGCAGCTTCTCAGCGGCGCCTTCGCCTGCCCACATTTCGTGCTCGGTGTCATTGGCGGGCGGGAAAATACGCTCCACCTGCGTGGGGCTGCCGGTGAGGCCGTAGTGGTTGGGATCGGTGTCCAGGAAGGTATCGAGGCCCTGAATATGAACCGGCTTGTCGCCGATTTCACGGGCTACCTTCAAGCTGGGCAGGCGAGGCACATGAATATCCTGCTCCACGGTGACCAGGCACGGGAAGGGCATGTGCACGGTTTCGATCACATCCTGCAGCTGCTGCTCAGCATCCACGCCGTCGCCGCTGACGGTGAGCTTGGAAACCCACGCGGCATGGGGGATGCCCAGATGCTCGGCGATGGCAGGGCCAACCTGAGCGGTATCGCCGTCGGTGGTCTGCTTGCCGCAGAGGATGAGATCAAAGTCGCCAACGCTCTGGATGGCCTGAGAAAGGGTGTAGCTGGTGGCGAGCACGTCCGCGCCGCCCAGACGGCGGTCAGAGAACACATAGCCCTCGTCCGCGCCCATCATATAGGCTTCCTTCACCACGGCCTGCGCCTGAGGCGGGCCCATGGTGCCGACCGTCACGGTGCCGCCGTGCTGAGCCTTGAGGCGCAGAGCGGTTTCCAGCGCGTACAGGTCGTAGGGGTTCATCTTGCTGGCAATGCCGTCGCGCTTGAGCACGCCGGTCTTTTCATCCACCTGAACCTTGTTGGTAGACGGCACCTGTTTGATGCATACGAAGATGTTCATGGTGGTCAACCATCCTTTCCCAGTTCCTTATGAATCGCCTGCGCGGCGGATTTACCTGCACCCATAGCCAGAATGACAGTTGCTGCACCCGTTACAGCGTCGCCTCCGGCATATACGCCTTTGCGGCTTGTCAAGCCCGTATTCTCTTGCACAACAATGCAGCCCCAACGGTTGGTTTCAAGGCCGGGAGTGGTGTTGCGAATCAGCGGATTGGGACTGGTGCCGATAGACATGATCATGGTGTCCACATCCAGCACAAATTCGCTGTTTTCCTTCACCACGGGACGACGACGGCCGCTTTCGTCCGGCTCGCCCAGCGTCATTTCCACGCAGCGCATGCCGCAAACATTGCCGTTCTCATCTCCCATCACCTCCACGGGATTGCACAGGGTTTTGAAGATGATGTCCTCCTCTTGCGCATGCTCCACTTCCTCGGCGCGGGCGGGCAGCTCCTGCATGCCGCGGCGGTAGACGATGTACACTTCTTCCGCGCCCAGACGCTTAGCGCAGCGTGCTGCGTCCATGGCCACATTGCCGCCGCCAACCACCGCGACCTTACGGGATTTCTTGATGGGCGTGGCGCTGTCTGGACGGTAGGCTTTCATCAGGTTAATACGGGTGAGATATTCGTTGGCGGAGTAAACGCCCTTGAGACTTTCGCCGGGAATACCCATGAAGCGAGGAAGACCTGCGCCGCTGCCGATGAACAGGGCTTCGTAGCCCATGTCGAACAGCTCGTCAACCGTCAGGGTTTTGCCAATGACGATGTTGCACTCGATCTTCACGCCCAGCTTTTTCAAGCCTTCGATCTCCTGCGCTACGATGCTCTTGGGCAGGCGGAATTCCGGAATGCCGTAGGTGAGCACACCGCCAGCTACATGCAGCGCTTCGTACACGGTCACGTCATAGCCCAACTTTGCCAGATCGCCTGCACAGGTGAGTCCGCTGGGGCCTGCGCCGATGATGGCTACCTTGTGACCGTTGGGTTCGGGCTTGCGAACGACATTGCAGGTGTTTTCACGATGCCAGTCCGCCACAAAGCGTTCCAGCCGCCCGATGCCCACGCTTTCGCCCTTGATACCGCGCACACACTTGCCTTCGCACTGGCTCTCCTGCGGACACACACGGCCGCAGACGGCAGGCAGAGAGGTGGAAGCGCTGAGCACCTCGTAAGCGCCTTCGAAATCCTCATTGGCGACATGCTGTATGAAGCCGGGGATGTCAATGCACACGGGACAGGCGGAGATGCAGGGCTTGTTCTTGCAGTTCAGGCAGCGCTTGGCCTCGTTGACAGCCATCTCCGCCGTGTAACCCAGCGCGACCTCGTCAAAGTTGGCATTGCGGATATGAGGCTCCTGTGAGGGCATGGGGGTCTTTTTCGGATCCATGTTGGGCATCGTTACTCGACCTCCTTGTTCAGCAGATGGCAGGACACCTCGCGGGCATGCGCTTCAAATTCGTGGTACATGGAGCTTCGTGCCATCGCCTCGTCAAAATCCACCAGATGGCCATCAAAGTCGGGGCCGTCCACGCAGGCGAACTTGGTTTCTCCGCCCACGGTGAGGCGGCAGCCGCCGCACATGCCGGTGCCGTCGATCATGATGGGGTTCATGCTCACAACGGTTTTGATACCGTATTTTTTTGTGACCTCGCACACATACTTCATCATGGGCAGGGGACCGATTGCGATCACTTCATCATATTTCTTTCCCATTTTTAAAAGTGTTTCCAGCATTTCTGTCACAAGGCCGGAACGTCCAGCTGTTCCATCATCTGTCATAAGATAAAGCTCATTGCTGATTTTGCTGAACTCATCTCTGAGAATCACAAGATTTCTCGTGCGAAAACCGATGATGGTATCCACGCAGCAAAGCTGCTGACGGAGTTTTTTTGCTACGGGATAGGCAATGGCGCAGCCTACGCCGCCGCCCACTATGCATACCTTTTTGAACCCTTCGGTGTGTGTAGGCACACCCAGAGGCCCCACAAAATCATGCACGCATTCACCTTTTTGAAGCGAATTGAGCTCCATGGTACCCGCACCCACGATCTGGTAGATGATGGTTACACTGCCTTCTTCGCGGTCAAAGTCCGCGATGGTGAGCGGTATGCGCTCACTTTCTTCTTTTGCGCGGATGATAATGAACTGTCCCGGCTCCGCCTTGCGAGCAACCAATGGTGCTCTCACCTTCAGCCGAAAGACTGTTTGATTCAGACCATCCTTACTAATGATTTCATTCGTCTTACACATATCATTATCACCTTTTTTCTCTCGCAATTAACTCGATATGTATTTTTCTGATCTCCGAATCACCAGCCTTTAATAGATGGATTCCTCGGCGTTCGCGCAGATCTGGCCCATCCGTCCCCGCGCCCGTGCTGGGTTCAATACAGATAAATTGTGCTTCTGGAGCTGGCAATGTCCAAAAGGTTAGATACGGCATCTGTGAGCGATAAATCCGCACAATATCAAACTCTTCGTTCGGTGGAATCAAATCCACATAGGAGGATTGTAGCCCGAAGGCACTGTTTGCCCCGTTATCAAACATGGATTCCTCCAACTGGATTTGATGTTCATCGTCCAACCTGATTCCATCTGTTTTATCCGGATGAAAAAACTGTAGATGCTCCTTCTTTTCAAACCGGATCAGCCAGCCGCTTTTGCGATCCCAGCGAAAACCAGGATGTGCTCCAACAATCCAAGGCATTTCCTGATTGCCGGTATTCTCAATACAATACCGTATCGCAAGCTGATTGCCCGAAACAGCATACTCTACCTGCAAACAAAAATCGAAAGGATAGCATTCACGCGTTTCTTCACTGCTTCTCAGTTCAAAAACAACTCTATTCGATTCATGAACAACAGGCATAAAAATAGAAGTGCGGGCAAAACCATTTTTCTGCATTCGATATGTACTGCCATTGAAGGTATACATATCATCAGGGACGCCGCCAAGAATCGGAAATACTGTGGGTGCTGTTCCTTTCCAGATTCCACCCGGCCACATCACATCTGTTCCGTTCGTGCGGTGCAGATACAGCAATTCTGCTCCGCGTGGGCTAAGCGTTGCTTCAATTCTTCCACTTTTGATATGGAATAAGTTTTCGCAAGAATACTGACAAGCCATTCCGTTCCCTTTCTCACTACGTATCGTTCAACGAATCACAGGCAGGGATGAAGTGTGTTCTTTCCATGCATCCATTGCACAGGACAGTCCCCAAAGCATATCCATACCGGAGGAAGCACCCCACGAAAGCACTTCTGATATAGCTTTTTCTGTATCTGCTTCATTCTCAGCATGGAATAGATCCAAAACACGCTTTGAGAAAAAACCAAGTTGTGCACAACGCAGATATTTACCGCTGACATCTGTTGTCCGGCTTAACAAGCCCTCAGAAAGAAATGGTTTAACAGGAGCATCATGCCACAAAGCAGCGAATGCGCCCACAAGCGCATCATCTGCCGCAGGCGTGAGGCCCGATCCCAAGCCCAAAATAGCGTAACACGCTCTTTCGGCAGTTGCAGGCATATCAGATTTCACAGCAGCACAGACCTTCTTTATGCTGACGTATACCCTTTCTTCATAGTCCCGTGGAACATGGAGCGTCAGCGGCAGATTCTGCAGCATCTTTTTCAGATAATCCACAGACGAACCCATTTTGATTTGCCCTTCATACACTCCTTTGCGCAACGCAAACACAAAGTAGCCGATCTGCAGACTATCGTCCGTCAAAATCGCCGTATCCCCCGGCTTACAGCTGCAAAAAGAGGATATATTATCCACTTGAATACTATCAGGAAGCCACTCCCCGCTTTGTACAACCGTCAGTAAACATTTCCCACCATGATCTACTTCGATGTTGAGTGCATGTTCAAAGACAGAATGAACGCGTCCTTTCAAAGGGAGGTTCCGGAGCGTATGAAGGCACAAAAGGCCGTTTGTCATTGCAGACATTCCGCAATCTGTCTGGCGATCATGATTTCCTCATTCGTTTCCATCACCAGCACACGCACTTTGCTTTGAGGAAGGCTGATCTGCGGAGCATTGGTCTGATTGGCCGCCTCGCTGATGGCAATGTCCAAGAAACCGAGCGATTCAACAGCTTTCCTTCTGACGAGGGCGCTGTGTTCGCCGATTCCGCCTGTGAAAACGATGGCGTCCAAACCGCCCATATAGGCCGCGAACATTCCGATATAACCGGTGATATTGTCGCAGAAAGCGTCAATGGCAAGCGCCGCCTGCGCATTTCCCTCTTCGGCAGCCTTTTCCACCTTCCTCAGATCATTGCTTACGCCGCTTAGCCCCAGCAGGCCGCTTTCCTTGGAGAGCGCTTGCAGAATCTGCTTGGTTCCTCCAAGCTTTTCTTCCAAAAGCGGGAAGCAGAAGGGGTCGAAATCACCCACACGGTTGTTGTGGAACAGGCCGGACTGAGGGGTTGCGCCCATGCTGGTCGCCACGCTTCGGCCATCCTGAATGGCACAGATGGAGCACGAACCGCCCAGGTGGACGGAAATCACCCTGCGCGCATCAGGCAGCAGCCTTGCTGTTTCGGATGCGATAAAGCTATGGGACGCGCCGTGAAAGCCGTAGCGGCGGATGCCCCATTCACGCCATTTCTGCGGCACGCCGTACACAGCGCGTTTTTCAGGAACCGTCGCATGGAATGCCGTTTCAAAGCAGGCAAACTGCTGCACCTCCGGCACGCTTTTGAGCATGCTGCCCATCACGTCGATGTACACCGGATTGTGCGCCGGAGCCAGCGGGACGAGCGCTTCCATCTTTTGGAGAAATTCCGGCGTAATCGGCTGTGCTCCGCTGATTTCTCCTGCCAGAACTGCCTTGTAACCGATGGCGGACAAGGCCTTCAGATCAGGAAGGATGCTTTTCAGCTCGTTCATGCAAAGGCGGAAGGCTTGATCATGATTCGGACAATCCACCGTTTTCTGCGTCTTGTCTTCACCGATCTTCACAACAAGTGCGCTTGTTCCGCTGCCGATGGCGTCGATACTTCCCTGCGCCAGCAATTTTTCATGACCGTCCATCTCAAACAGCTTGAATTTGAAGCTCGTGGAGCCCAGATTCAGAACCATAATGTTTTTCATTGGCTGTTTCTCCCGTCTTCTTATTTGACCGCATTGGCGACAGCATCCACATGAATCCTGGCCAGACGGCAAATCTCCTCATAATTCTTATCACGCACAAGCTCCGGCTTGACCACCGTTATTCCGGTGCCAACGGCATTGATACCGGCTTCAAAGAACAACGGAATGGAATCGGGGTTCACGCCGCCCGTCGCCAGCAGCGGAATGTGCGGCAGAGGTCCACGCAGATTGCGCAGATAGCCCATTCCCATGCCGTCCGCCGGGAAAACCTTCACCATATCTGCACCAGCATTGTAGGCCGTCACAATCTCAGTGGGCGTAAGTGCACCAGGCATCACGGCAAGGCCGAGGCGTTTGCTCTCTTTGAGCACTTCGGGATCAGTATGCGGCGAAACGATAAACTGCGCGCCTGCTTCATAGGCTGCATGCACCTGTCCAATGCTCAGCACCGTACCCGCGCCCACAACCATATCCGGTCCTGCCGCTTTTACTGCAGCGGCAATCTGCTCACGGCCATGTTTGACCATATCAGGATCCATGGGACTGAACGTAACTTCAAACACGCGGATACCCGCCGCGTATAGTGCAGGTACAATTCCCTGCAAATCCTCCACGCTGGCTCCACGTTCCAGAATCATCAGTCTTTTTTGAAGAAGAATTTCAACCGCCTTATTCATCTCACAACTCTCCTTTTATCAGCACATAGCTATGCGGTGCTACTTCGGTACCATTGTACAGGAAGCTGTTTTCACCGTAGTTGACAATGATTTCGCTTCTGTCCTCGTAACGGACGCAGCGCACATCCTTGGAAAGAATGGTATGTTCCTGCATAAACTGCGTCTGCAGGTAAGAACGCTTCCTGTATTCATCATAGGACGATTTCACAAGCTCGACGCTCTGTTCCATGGCTTCATCTGTCGGACAGACCAGATCAATATCACCCATCCAGTTGTACTCCTGATCCGTACAGAACTTCGAGTAGTAATACATCACAGGTCTGCTGCCATATTCCACGCTCAGCAGATGTTCCCGCCATCCCTTTACGGGGTCGTTGACTGTTTCAGCAGAGGGATTGCTTAAGATGATGCCGTGATACACCAGCTGCCACAGAGGAATTTTTTCATCGCACAGGAAAGGTTGCTGATCAAGAATATGAAACGCATTATATAATGCATAATCCAGCTCGGAAGCATAGCAGTCGTATCCGCCTTCGGAGGAATAACCGCCGAAGGTTTCTCTGGAAAGCCGCATGATCTTTTTGGCCCACTCCACCCACTGTGCGCGGTTGAGCGGATGCCGGGGATCATGGCAGACCTGCGCAGGAATAATGCCCTGTACGTCGATGTAGTGCAGGCCACGAAATCCCAAACTGGCAAGCTTCGGAAGCATCTGCTTGTCCGAACGCTCGTAGGCACGCTGTGCGCACACGCGATATGCCACGCCTGAACCCGTTACGCCAGCACACTGCATGTTACCGTTTTTGTGCTTGGCAATGTATTCCTCATCCCAGCAATCGGCAACCTCATACGCGCCCGTGGAATTGGTGAACAAATCCACGGGGTAGCCCAGACGTTTTCCGGTTTTCATCACGCGCAGCATGCCTTCCATGCCGCCCAGCTGTTCCTCTACCGGGAAATGCTGCGGGAACCGTCCGTCGTGACCGCTTTTGTTCCAACCAACGAGGCAGAATTCTGCTTTGTCGATGTCATGGCGTTTGAAACACTCCATGAGCCGGATGGTTTTTTCAAAATCAATGGCCGTCTGCATCGGCGGTTCGTTTTCGGGTGTCTGATGCAGTACCGGCGTGGGGCGTTTCTTCCATCCATGACGAATCCGGATGGAGAACGCATCCTTTGCATAATCGAGGTATGGCTGCTCCTTGATTCTCTCACTGATGCGGCGGCATGCTCCGCGCTTGAGCTGATAATCGCGGTAAAACCTTGCCATTCCGCTATACGTGGCCTCTTTGCCCTCCAACGGAATCAGCCGGATGCGGATGTCCTCATACGCTCCGAAATCAGCAAGATCAAACTGAGCCGTCAGGGTGTACCGCTCCTCCTGCACGCGCAGCAGCAGATGGAAATCATACTTCATACCCGTCACAATGGCGAGTGTTGCGCGGTTGTTCTTCACGATGCCAAAGATGGGCATCAGCGGGAACAAAAACAGCTGCTGCAGATGATATCCATCACCACGCATGCGAAAACGGCACAGCTGGCTGCCGGTGCGCGGCGCACTGCAGGAAGGAATCACAAAGTAACCGTCTTCGCCTGCATCGGCCTGCATGCAGGCCAAAAGCACATCAAGGCTTGAAAGATCGGCGGGGATGCTGTCGACAGGAATCACCATCTCGTCGTATTCATCGGTATGGATCCATTGCGTTTCCATTTCTAGCTGATGTACAGCCGATATCCGGGCTTTCATGATTGTCCGCTCCTTTCAAAAAAGGGACCCGCCTTTCGGCGGGTCCCTGTGCGAGAGCGCTTACAGGCCGTTAACGAGGTTCCAGGCAGCCTGAGCATCCTGGTTGATGGCTTCGAGGCCCAGAGGCTTCAGCGCTTCGTACTGCTTGAAGAACTCTTCCACGGTGATTTCGCAGCTGCAGCACTTGGCGCGCAGCTCTTCCACCATGGGCAGCAGGTCGGTGGCGTACTCAGCATAAGCCTCAGTCTCCAGAATCGGAGGAATGTTGAAGTAGTACTCGTCGTACATGGTGAAGGCGTCAGCGGCAACCCTTTCTACCTTGGTCATGTCGGCAATGTCCTTGTTCTTGAAGGTCATCTGGCCGAACATTTCAGCCTTCCAGGGCAGGATGAAGGTCTGGTTGGCCATGCCGGCGGCGCGGGCAACGGTCCAGCCGCCGTCCAGGATTTCCTGCTTGATGACGGGCGCGCCGTCCACCATGTCGTAGTGCTGGCCTTCCACACCGAAGTTGATCAGGCGGGTGCCTTCTTCGCTGTAGATGTAATCAACCATTCTCATGATAGCTTCCATCTTGCCATCCTGTTCAGCCTGAATGGTTACGTAGAAGCCACGGCCGTCGAACTTGGCGCGGGCGGGCATGAGCTGATCGCCGTTGGGGCCAATCATGGGCTTGACGGGAGCAAAGTCCGCGTTGGGATCGCTCTCCAGCAGGGTCTTCATGGCAGCGGTGGTAGCATCGGTGAACTGCAGGGCGGAACCGGCAGTGTTGGCAGCCTGCAGAGCGCGGGTATCCTGATAGGTGTGGGTCACAACTTCCTTATCCATCAGGTTCTCGCTGTAGAGCAGCTGCATCATCTCCAGATACTGGCCGTAGTTGGGATGATCGTACACGAGCTGGTAGGTGTTGCCGTCCACATAGAAGTACTGGTTGGAGATGATGCCCGCAAACACCATGGGAGAGGTGCCCCACGCGCCAGAGATGTGTTCGCCAGCAGCGGTGAAGGGGATTTCATCGTTGGGGTCGCCGTTGCCGTTGGCATCCTGATCGCGGAAAGCGCGCCACACGGTCAGCCACTCTTCCCAGGTCTCGGGAACATCCAGACCAACGCGCTCCAGCCAGTCCTTACGGATGGCCATCTGGTAGGCCGGGGGAATGTCGATGATGGAGGAGATAGCGTAGATCTGACCGTCGTTGGCGTTGGTGATGCCAGCCTTGTCAGCGCCGATGGCAGCCACGTAGTTGGGAGCCAGATCCAGATAAGGAGTGATCGGCACGATCGCGCCTTCGTTGATCATGCTGGACTCGCTGATGCCCTGACGAGCAATCAGATCAGGCAGCTTGCCGGTAGCGATGGTGGAGTACACACGCTCGCTGAAACCATCTTTAGGAGCCCATTCGATGTTGAGCTTCACATTGCAGGCTTCTTCCAGCTTGGCGAACACGTCACGCTGTTCTTCTTCGTAGGGAGTCCAGATCTGGGCGAGGATGTTGATCTCGACGGGGGCTTCCGCGCTGGCGGTGGTGAAGCTGAACAGGCTCAGCATCATCGTCAGCACCAGGACCAGAGACAGGGTCTTTTTCATGGGGGGTACCTCCTTTTGTTTTATCATAAGCGGACTCTTGCCGCTTGATTAACCCTTCACAGCGCCAAGCATGACGCCCTTGACGAAGTATTTCTGCAGGAACGGATAGATAATCAGAACCGGCAGCATGGTCACCACGATGGTTGCGTTGCGCACCTGCTCACCAAGCGCGGTGGATTCCATGTTGATATCGTACTGGGAGGCGGAGGACGCCAGAACAATATCGCGCAGAACGATCTGCATGGTGTACTTGCGGTAATCCTTCAGGTAGAGAATCGGGTTCATGAACTCATTCCAGCGGCCAACAATGATCCACAGACCGATGGTGGCCAGCGCAGCCTTGGACAGGGGAACAACCACCTGCACCAGAATGCGGAAGTCATTTGCGCCATCAATGCGGGCAGATTCAACCAGGGACGCCGGAATAGAGGTGAAGAACGCTCTGAGCACAACCACATGGTATGCCATCACCAGCGGCACAATGACCAGCGAAGCCAGAGAGTCAATGAGGCCCAGCTTGTTGATCACCATATAGGTGGGAATCATACCGCCGGAGAACCACATGGTCAGCAGGATCATCAGCGAGTAGATGCGCTTGCCGTAGAACTTGCCAAATGCCAGCGGATACGCCGCCAGACTGGTCATGGTCAGGCTGCAAAGCGCGCTGCACACGGTAACCAAAACTGTATTGAGGAAGGAACGCAGCAGCTTCTGGGATTCGAACACCGTTTCATAGGCCTTGAAGTTTAAGCCCTTGGGCCAGAAGGAAACCTGTGCAGCCGCCACATACCGGTCTGCCGAGATGGACACGGAGATCACGTTGAGCATGGGCAGCAGTACAACGACGCACAAAGCCAGCATGAAGAGTACGTTAACAACGTTGAAAATCTTTTCGCCGGTGGTTTCGCGGCTATTCTTTTTGGGATGGAGGACAGGATCTCTTTTCAGCATTTCTCTTTCCCTCCCATCAGAACAGGCTGGTCTCGGTTACCTTGTTGCTCAGGTAGTTCGCGCCGAGCACAAAGACGAGACTGACCAAAGAGGAGAACAGGCCAATGGCCGTTGCCTGGCTGTAGTTGCCGCGCACCATACCAATTTTGTAGGTATAGGTGGAGAGTACTTCCGAAACGGAGGTGTTGAGCGCGTTCTGCATCAGGTACGGCTTTTCGAAGGTAAGGTTCACCATATTGCCCACACGCATGATGAGCAGCAGGATGATGGTTTCGCGGATGCCCGGCAGAGACACGTGCCAGATCTGCTTGAACTTGCCTGCACCGTCAATGCGGGCAGCCTCATACAGGCTCTGATCAATGCCAGCAAGGGCGGAGATGTAAGTAATGGCCGCCCAGCCGGTCTCCTGCCAGATCATGGATCCTACATACACGCCGCGGAAGTACTTGGCGTCGCCCATGAAGTAGATGGAATCTAAGCCGAGCGCTTTCAGAAAACCATTCACAAAGCCCACAGACGGAGAGAGCATGATGTTAAGCATACTCACCAGCACAACAGCGGACAGGAAGTGAGGCATGTAGCTGATGGTCTGTACCACGCGCTTGTACTTTGTGGATTTGATTTCATTGAGCAGCAGTGCAAAGATGACCGGAACCGGGAAATAGAACAGCAGTGTGTAGAAATTCAGCAGAAGCGTGTTCTTAATGACAGGCCAGAAGTTCACGCCGGAGATGAATTTCTCGAAGTTTGCAAGACCCACAAATTTGCTGCCTGCAAAACCTCTGAGCAGTTTGAAATCATAGAAGGAAATGGACAGCCAGCCCATGGCCCAGTAGTGAATGATGGCAAAGTAGGCCACAACAGGAAGAATCATCAGGTAGATATAACGGTTCTTCCAGATGTTGGCGCGAATTACGGCTGCGCTTGGCATTTTGCGCTTCACTCTCAGCCCTCCTCCCAGTGTTTGTTGTAAGGCAGCAGGCACATGGTTACGCCGCTATCCACGGTGAGTTCAGTGCCGGTGATGGTAGCGGATTGATCGCCTGCCAGGAATAGCGCAGCCTGCGCAATTTCCTCCGGAGTGGATTCGCGTTCCAGCGGCCAGTTCGCACGCTTGCGGGCCACTTCCTCATCGGAGAAATCTTCCCACTTGTCCACGCGGATGGCTCCGGCAATCAGCACATTGCAGCGAACGCCGTATTTGGCCGTCTCGATGGCGATGGAGCGGGAGACGGAGTTGATGGCGGCCTTGCTGGCTGCATAGGCCATCATGCGCGGCACCGCACCCTTGGACTGCACGGAAGAAATCATGATGATGCTGCCTTTGCGCTGCGGAATCATCAGCTTCGCGGCTTCCTGCGCGCAGAAGAGATAACCGTTTACGTTCGTGGTGAGAATTTCGGTCATTTCTTCGGGCTTGATCTCCAGGAAGGTCTGACGGCCGGTGATGGTAGCATTGCACACCAGCGCATCCAGACGGCCAAAGCGTTCCTTTACCTTGGCAAAAGCAGCCGGGAACTGCTCGGGATGACCCTGATCAAACCAAACGCCCAGCACCTCCGCCTGCGGGAACTCTTCCCGCAGGCGTTTTTCGGTTTTTTCAGCGTTTTCCTGCGTGCGGCAGGCAGTGACCAGGTCATATCCCGCCCTGCCAAAGGCGCGGATAATGCCCAGACCGGTATTTCGATTGGAACCGGTAACCATAACTACAGGACGGCTCATTTGGCTTCCTCCTATTAGTCACCCCAGGTTGCGCCCTTGGCGGTAGAGGTAACGTTCTTGGCGAACAGGCGCAGGAAGGGCTTGAACTTCGCGCCGTCCAGCTCCCAATCCACTTCGGAGAGACGCTTGGCAATTTCCTCATCGGAAACTTCCATGTTGATGGTGCGATCCTTCACGTCCACAACGACCTTGTCGCCATTCTTCACAGCAGCCAGAGGTCCAAGGATGGCGGCTTCAGGAGCCACGTAACCGATGGACAGACCGTGGGAACCGCCGGAGAAGCGGCCATCGGTGATGATGGCAACCTTATCGAACAGATCGGTGCCGGCCAGTTCCTTCTGGAAGGTGAAGGCGGTGGTACCGAAACGACCCTTCGGTCCAAGATAACGGATCACGATGGCATGGCCGGGCTTGAGCTGGCCAGCGCGGAGCGCCGCGATCGCATCGTCAATCTCGTGGAAGATGATGGCTTCGCCTTCAAAGTGATACAGGTTCTCGGGCACGCCAGCAAGCTTGACAATCGCGCCGTCGGGAGCGATGTTGCCGTGGAGTACCGCAATGCCGCCGTCGTCCAGAGCGGGATCATCCAGAGAGTGAATGACTTCGGTGTTGTAGATTTCAGCGTCACGATAGTTCTCGTACAGGGTCTTGCCATTGATGGTCGGACAATCCTGATGGAGCTTGGGCATCAGATTCTTCATGAGGCCCTTGAAGCCGCCGGCAGCGTCGAAATCCACAAAGTAATGGCGGTGATCGCTGGGAGCGATGGCAGCCAGCAGGGGGATATCGTGGGAAGCCTTATCAAAGAAGCTCCACCAGTCGCGGTCAATGCCGGCTTCGTGCGCAATCGCGGGGATGTGCAGGAGCAGGTTGGTGGAACCGGCGATGGCGATATCGGTCATGATGGCGTTTTCGATGGACTTTTCAGTGATGAAGTGACGGGCAGTGATGCCTTCCTTCACCAGACGCATCACGTGCTTGCCAGCCTCGTAGGCCATGCCGCCCAGACGCTTATCGGTCGCATCGATGGTGGCGTTGCCGGGCATGGTGAGGCCCAGAGCTTCCGCGATGCAGCACATGCTGTTGGCGGTGGTCATCGCGCCGCAGGCGCCCTGACCGGCATGAGCGCAGTATACCAGCTCATCAAACTCGTCGGGATCGATCTTGCCTTCCACAACCTTGCCAACCTTCAGCGTCACCTCAGACAGGCCGACCAGTTCGCCCTTGTAGCGGCAGTGGGGCATGTAGCCGCCGGTCACCATAACGGTGGGGATGTCGCAGCGGGCGGCAGCCATCAGATGGCCGGGCACGATGGAGTCGCAGGTGCAGAGGAGTACCATGCCGTCGAACATGTTGGCTTCCACGTTGAGTTCCACTTCATCCGCGATGAGGTTGCGGCTGGGCAGCTCGATGTAGCGGGGATCTTTCAGCACCATGCCGTCGCACAGACCGGTGGTGACCACTTCAAAGGGCAGGCCGCCCGCCTCGCGGATGCCGTCCTTCACGCGCTGCGCAAGTTCCTTCAGATGGATATGACCGGGGTTGTATTCATTCCAGGAGTTCACAACGGCAATGTAAGGCTTCTTGACTTCTTCCCTTGTGTAACCGAGACCATAGAGGATACCGTCGCGAGTTACGCTGGCTACACCAAAGTCCCATTTGCTGCGTTCGAACATATTTCTTTACCTTTCCTTTCCGTACTGTTCTGCGAAACCTTCCAGAGCCTTTTCAAAACATTCCATAGGTACCTTTGTACCGCCAGAACCCAAACGTCTCAGGTTCTTGGCGATGATACCACCGTGGATGACGGGCACCACACCGGTGGTAATGACCTTCCTCATATCGATGCCGACGGGCGAACCCTGGTAGTCCAGACCCGGCAGCAGGTAGTAGGGATGCGTGTCCAGCGCAATCTGGGACATGGAGGAGGACTGATCAATACCATCCTGCCAGGTCTTTTGCTGCGCGCGCATCACGGCGGGAGAGGCAGCTGCGGCAAATCCGCCGAGACCGCAGGCCTCCAGCATGCAGCTGTCGCCGATCCAGGGGAGAATCTCGTTCTTGTCAATGTTGGCCGCCACCAGCGCGCCGCCATCAGAATAAGGAGAAGGAGCGGTGTACCAGCGATTGCCCGTGCCGCTGAGCTTGATGCCGTACGTGACGCCGTTGCCTTCCATAGCGGTAACAACGGTGGAGTAGGGCACGTTGCGCACGCTTTCCAGAACGGCCATGGCGCTGGCCATGCCGAGGGGATGGAAGTAACGAACGGTGCCGTACATCAGATCCACGCAGGCTTTGCGGGCTTCGTAGGGCAGGTTGCTCTCAAAGAGCATGCGCATCATTTCGTTCACGGCGATCAGACCGCAGGCGTCCTGACGGGAGTGGAGTTCATCGCCCATTTCCACGCCGCGCACAAAAATACGGCGAAGGGCAAGACCACCGCAGCCTTCCAGAAGACTGGTGAAGGTGGGAGCGATGGTATCGCGGATGAGATCGAGGAACTCGCGTACGTCTTCGTTGTAGATGCCCCATCCGCCGAGGCCGCCGCGGTTGGGGCCCTCAAACGGAGCACAGAAGCCGCGGCTGCCGGTGTTACGGTCTTCCACAATATTGACGATCAGGGAAGGGGTAGCAATGCCGGAACCAGGTGCCACAATGTGGTAATCGTTGGCGGAGTGGAACTCGATTTCGCCGCTGCGGAGCTTTTCGCGGGCTTCTTCTTCGGTCTTGGCGTAGCCCTCGAACAGAGCGCCGTTGATGCCGCCCTGCTGCTGCGCGTCGCACATTTCATCCCACGGAATTTCAGGGCCAGCGTGCAGGATCAGGCCTTCGTGCATGTCCGGCACAACCTCGATGGCGGGTTTCATACCCACCCAATAGGGATCGGTATTTTTGAGGTTGGAGACCACCTTGGCGTTGGCTTCGTCGATCTTTTGAGCCACATCATCCGCAAGACGATCCATCATCTGCACCTGCAGTGCACTGAGGGTACGCTTGATGGGCGGCGTCCAGTTGAGCTGCTGCGTTTCGATCTCCTGCGCCTTGAGCGCATCGGCAAAGATATCCGCGCCAATATTTACGGCATGAATGTTTTCACCCAGCAGTTTCATTGCACATCACGCTCCTCTTTCATGGCAAGGATCCGGGCAGCAAGCGCGGAGGCTTCCTCGTTGCTCTGCATTACGATCACACCAGCTTTTTCAAAACGTTTCTTCTGCGCCTCGTAATCCTGCGGGTCCAGATCGGTTCCGCAAAGATCAGCAATGATGCACAGGGAACGACCTTCCGTTTCGGCACGCTTGCGTTCTTCCAGAATGGCGGGAACCATCGCAGCGGCAGGATCCTCATTGAGCGCGTAGCCGAGGAGCACATCCATCAGAATGATAGCCGTCTCGGGATCGCGAGCCTCCTGAATGAGACGCTTCACGCGAATGGAAGGATCGATGGCAGCGTGGGGATGACCCTTGGTGAATTCCTCCGCGCCGATATCCACCAAACAGTGACCTTCGCTGATTTGCGAATCCTTCATGGGCAGGATTCCGTCGAAACCGGCATTGGAGTACAGTGGCGAAAGTGTTTCGGTCAGCATGGTGAGGGTTTCATCCGCCAGAGAACCGCCGCAGTAAAGGCCGCGAAGATATTTCTGGGATTTAGCCAGCTTTGCGCATTCGGCCTTGGCAAGCGTTTCATCTGCCTGTGCGATGGTATACGCAGCGGGCTTTTTACCTTCAGCATAAGCGATCGCAGCTTCTGCGGTTTCCAGGAAGGTCTGGCTGGCGTATGCGCCATGACTGCGGATGAGTTCTGCATCCCCGTGAATGAACTGAACAACCACGGGCTTCTTGCAGTTTTCAACCGCCTTGAGCACCTTTTCCATGGTCTTTTCAGCCGGCGGCTTGGAGATAAGCACGATCACGGCCGTATCGGGATCCTGCTCCAGCAGACGGATGCCGCGCAGCATCGTGATGCCGCCTACGGCGTCGTTAAGGTCACGGCCGCCGGTGCCAATGGCCTGCGATATACCATAGCCCCTGCGGTGGACGATGCACATGACCTCCTGAATACCGCTGCCGGATGCGCCCACAATACCGATGCTGCCGCGGCGGGTTTTGCTGCAAAGGCCGATCGCTGCGCCATCAATAAAGGTGAGGCCGCAGTCGGGGCCCATCATGAGCAGATCGTGCGCTTCAGCATACTGCTTCAGCTCCACTTCCTGCTCCAGAGGTACGTTATCAGAGAACATGAACACGTGCATGCCCTGCTTGAGCGCGTTCATGCCCTCCTGCGCGGCATACTCGCCAGCCACAGAAATCGTGGCCAGATTGAGCCTGGCATCCGCACGTTTGGCTTCAGTAATGGTTTTGCAGCTGGAGGCGTTCTTCTGCTGCTTTTGTTCCATGAGTTCCAGGAACTTCTGGTAGGCCTTTTCAGCTGTTTCGTCATTTTCCGCTGCGATGCCGACCACCATATCGTTCACGCCTGCCGCTGCACCCGCTTCATCCAGAACACCCAGCTCCTTCATAGTGTCCTTGTTGAGCGGCGTACCCATGCCAGCAGAAATCTGGATGATACCCGGCATCTCGCCCAGTTTGGCGGCGATGCGCATCAGGAAAACGGAATCGTAGTACTGTTCCTTCTTGATGAAATCCTTAACGACCATATGCATTCACTCCTGTCTGATCGTCATTCCGGACTGTTTCTGGAAATCAAAGTGCTGAGGGGTAACGGGTTTCTCGGGATAATCCACGCGGTAATGAGAGCCGCAGGATTCCTTGCGGTTCAAAGCGCCCAGGCAAGCCACACGGCAGGTTAAAAGCAGATGGCTTACAGCCATATAGCTGGCAAACTGGCCGATATGGCTCACGCCGCTGTCGCCCAAAGCTCTGGACATGGTATCCAGCTGATCCAGCGTTTTGGTGATGCCTTCCTGGGTGCGTGCGGGGCCCATGCCCTGCTCCATGGCTTCCAGCACGCGATGGCGAATGACGCTGACCGTGGGGATGTAACACGGTTTTTTCAGGCAGGTGTGCATCCATTTTTCAAAGGCGTTTGCTTCCACCGCGCAGGAGGTGAGCGGGACGGATGCGGCATAAGCGGCAGCCTCGCGGCCAGCCGTGCAGCCCATCACAACTGTCTCAGAACCCGCATTTCCGCCCAGACGGCTCGCACCGTGCATTCCGCCGGTCACTTCGCCTGCAGCATAGAGACCCTTGATGCCGGTAAAACCGTTTTCATCAATTCGCACGCCACCCATGATGGAATGCGCAGCGGGTTTGACTTCCACGCGAACTTTGGTCAAATCCAAGTCGTTATTCAGGAAGCGTTCGTAAATTGCCTGATGCTGATCAACGGGCTTCTGCGGAGCCTTGGTAAGATCCACATACGCGCCGCCCTGCGGAGAACCGCGGCCTTCAAGGTTTTCCACCGCAATCAGGCGGGAAAGCTCATCCTTGGTGGGAGAACCTTCGGAGGGATAAGAACGGAGAACGAAGCGGTCATCCTCAGCGTTCAGCAGCATGCCGCCCTTGTCCAGCATTGTGGTGGACATACCGATACGTTTGTCGGCACAGCGTAGAGGCTCATGCTGGATGAATTCCATATCGGTCAGCGTCGCGCCCGCCTTATAAGCCAGCGAATAGCCGTCGCCGGTAAGTTGTTCGGGATAGGTGCTGCGCCGGGCGATGTGGCAGCCGCCGGTGCAAAGCACCACAGCGCTGCACTGCACATATATCAGGCCATTTGTTTCAAGGTTCATCAGCACCGCACCGTTCACCCTGTCCCCATCCTTCAGAAGCGTCATGCAGGCATAGGGATGAAGGGTCTGAACCTTGGATTCTTCAAGCAACGGAACAAGCTTTTCCATGCAGAGGGGACCTGTCTTGGTACCTTGATGCACCAGTCTTGCCCGGGTATGCCCAAGCGAACGCATCAGTTCTGGTTTTCCATCGGTATTCTCATACGGAGCGTCCAGCGCTTCCATCCACTGCGGAATATCCATGGCGCGCCGGGCAAAGGCAAGGGCGAGTTCACGGTCATTCAGGCCGCAGCCCGCCGTCATCATATCCTCCACAAATTGCTCGGGAGAATCATCCTCCCCGACAGGAGCAGAAAAACCAATCACAAACGGAGATGCGCTGCCGCCTTTCCCGGCAATGCATACGCGGCTTCCAGCCTGTGCGGCAGTGAGCGCGGCGGTCATGCCGGCTAGGCCTTCTCCCAGCACCAGAACATCTGCAACGATTTTGTTCACAGTTGATTACCTCTTTTCAAGAAGCCTGAGCGCATTCTCCCGGCTGATTTTCCGGTATGCTTCTTCCGAGATTCGTCCGGCGTTGACCGCCTGATCCAGGAAGGAAGACAGCTTCATCATTTCGTTATCGCCATGTTCCTTTTCGGAAATATCAGTGGCGAAGCACAGCCGATCTTTGAACTCCTCCATGAAGCCGTAGCTGTATTCCGGATCGCGCGTCATGGCGTTGTAGCCGGAGATGGAGGAAAGATCGCCGTACAGATTGGGGTACTTGCGCATCAGCTGCGCTACGCGGCCTTCCTTTTGCATACGACCAAAGGCGAAGGTGGCACGGGTTTCCTCGGTGACGTCATCTCCCAGTTCCGACCAGAAGCGGGCGGAATGACCCATAACGATGAGTTTGGGGAACGTTTTGAGCATCTCTTCAAACAGCGGCAGATGCAGGCGGTCAATCACGCCATAGTCCTTTTCGGAGCCAAGATGCAGCGTGACAATCATGCCGGTTTCTTCGCAGCATTCCAGCAGACGCATTATACGGGGATCATCCAGCGACAGCCCGGCTGTGACCTCCCCCACACCCCTCGCACCCATCTGCTGGTAGTAACGCAGCATGGGCCTGAAATCTGTTTGGGCGCTATTGCGTCCGGCACGGGGATCCACGCCGCAAAACCACCAGCCCAGCGTATCGGGATAATCCTCCGTCAGCTTACGCGCTTCACGCATAGAGAGCGAATCAGTAGCGCATTCAGGCGATGCTCCAAAGCACATCACAACGCCTTTTTCTATTCCATTAGCGTCATAGATTTGCCTTAATTCCTGCGGCAAAACATAATACCTTCCGGAGAGTTTGGGTACGTCCCGTTCCGGCAGGCAGTGTACATGCATATCAATTTTAGGTAAGGCAAACACAGCAACAACCCCCTTCCTTTGTTTTCCGGTTGGTCTTCGTCTGTTTTTTACATCTTGATTTTATCACCAAAGATCGCTATAATAAATCACAAAAAGAACATAAATTTGTAAATTAGCGATATGGAGAAGGCAAAAAATGCAAGAAATCGTTTTTTCACAGATTCACCCCTTTGTGCGTTATGTAGGCGACCGCACGATTGACGAGAAGCGAACAAACCGCTGGATGGTATCGCGCGACAATCGTTTGTTCCTGTGCAAAAACGGCGAAGGACACGTGCAGGTAGATCAGAAGAGCTTCAAGGTGAGCGAAGGAACCCTTCTTTTCATTCCTGTAGGTATGCCATATCTCTTTCCGCCTGCAGCCAATGGCCCTTTGATTTTTCTTTCGCTCAATTTTGATTTTCTTTATCAGCCGGAACTGGGACCCTATCAGTTGGCAACACTAACCCCGCAGGCAGCTGCCGAGCAGCAGCTTGTACGTTTTCATTTTACCGACACTCCTCTTTTTAATGAACCCGTCATTTGCCAGTGCGATGAATACATGACGGAACTTCTGCATCAGGTTCACAAAGAATATTTCTATAATAAATTATATGCTCAACAGATTGTATCTGCCAATCTGACTCTGGCTTTGGTCAGAGCGCTGCGCAAGCTGAGCGCAGAAAAGCTTACCAAGGTGAACCGCGCCGGCACCATTGATAAACTGATTGACTACATCCAGCACCATTACGCTGAAAAACTGACGCTTGAATCCATAGCAAAGCATATGGGATATCATCCGGACTATATCAACCGGCTCATGCATTATCACACGGGTCAGACCATCTACCAGTTCCTGCAGGATTTTCGTATCAACAAAGCCATCCGCATGATCCGCTCCTCCGAGCTTTCCTTTTCAGCCATTGCAGAAAAAACCGGGTTTATCAACGTGTCGCATTTCTCCCACACATTAAAAAAGAAAACCGGAAAGACGCCAAGCGAGTTCCGGGCGGATTAGACAACTAACAGAAGTGTTTTCGCTTCTGAAGCATATCGTTATTCAAATAAAAAAACAAGTTTACGATTTGTGGCAAGCTGGGCATGCGGGTACCCACGCATGCTTTGCTTGTTGGTGGAAGCATCCCCCAAGTCCCTGTTGATCGTATGAACAAGTCATGCGGCTGCGCGCCTTTCGGCACTTTGGAAGGCTCGACACGCAGAGGGTTGGAACCGACTGCTATAGGGTGTCTAACGTATGGGAGTGCGACATAAAAATTGGGCGATACCTGGTTTTCTTAGCCAGGTATCGCCTTTTTGAGTTACATCAAATTCTTTCCTTTTCCTTTAGATTGTGAAGAAGCTCATTCAACCACATCCATCAGATACCCGTATCCCTCTGTTTCCATATGTGCACAGGGAATGAATCTGAGCGAGGCGCTGTTGATGCAGTACCTAACGCCATTGGGTGATTCCGTGTCATTCTCAAACACGTGGCCAAGATGCGTATTGCCCGCGCGGCTTCTTACCTCGGTTCGCACCATTCCATGGGTGGTGTCCACCAGCTCTACAATGGACGGCTCCTCGATAGGCTTGGAGAATGCGGGCCAGCCGCAGCTGCTTTCAAACTTGTCGGTGGAAGAGAACAGCGGCTCGCCGGTAACGATGTCCACATAAATACCCTTCTCAAACTGATTCCAGAATTCGTTTCGGAACGGATACTCCGTACCGCTTTCCTGCGTGACATAATACTGCTCTGCCGTCAGTTTGTCACGGATGGCCTCTTCAGTGGGTTTCTGATAATCGTCGGGATCAATGCTAAGGGTAGAGAACAGTTCGATCTCTTCTCTGGGAATATGGCAATAGCCTAAGGGATTATTTTCGAGGTAATTCTAATGATATTCTTCAACGGGATAATAGTTAAGCAACGGTCCGATCTCAACACAAAACTCCGGACTGCGGCTGCGTTCGATTTCTGCAATGCGCTCAACCGTCGCTTTGGCTTTAGTATTTTACAAAACATCTATATAGCTATATAATATGTGTATGGCTCTTTTCTACAAGAGATACACATAAAAACGTATAGCTATTCACTTGCGCAAGTTGCATGCATGGGAATCTGCTTTGCAGAGCACCTTCGGGTGAACGATGTGATAAGGGAGTAATGGTAATGCAAGACACAAATACAAAGTCGCGTGATTTCAACATCTATTATCTGAATTTTAGCAAGGTTTACGAGATTGCAATGATGATCAACAACGTGATCCTTACTAAAATTGAAAGAGACAAATCAAGTAGCTTTGAAGAGCACTACGGCTTTACATCTTCAATCTCAGCCGAAGGAACAAAGAGATTTTTGGCAGGCATCAAAGCATCCATTTCTGCGGATGCACGCGAAACATCCTCTTCATCATCGAAGGTTGTGGAAAGTTTGGATGTAAAGACGACTAAATCCATTCTGCTGCGAAGGGTTATTGATCAATGCACCACCACATCTATACTGGAAACTTCGGCTGAAGGTGATCTTGTAAAAATCGATCTAGTTCGCTTTGAATTGTTGGATGAGGAGAGTCTGCGTCAATTCTTAATTTTGCGTCGCGATGCCCTAAAAGGCATGAGAGTCGAAGGAATGGAGCTTAACAACTTAATTGGTTCCATGCTTCAGGATTATGCTTATATTCTCAAGGGTACTGTATATGATGAGCAAACGAAACCGTATCCTCATGAGATCATCATAAAAATCCCAATGGAAATGCAGTCTGAATTTGAAAACAAGTATAGCATCAACGATTTGCTTATTGGCCATGTCTCCGTTGTTGGAATATACAAGGGAATTGTAAGTGAAGACTTTATTACATCAAATACTTTTACCTATTTTCAGGAGGCAGGTGTTCGCAAAGAGCAACAAACTGAAGATGCTAGCAAGATAATCAAGAGCAACACCCATGATGCCCCTCGCAGTGCTCCTGCTAAGACAGGAGATGCTAAGTATCACTTTATCGATACACTGGCAATCATTCAGGATGTGACGTTTAACTTGGGAAAGCCATCCACCTCGAAACTTCATTGGTGGAATCGAGTAGGCATTTGGCTAAGCAAACTATGGAGGAGCTAAATGAATCATTTCGTTTTGTATACCTACCGCAATCTAAATGAACTGCGAATAATTCAGGCTGAACATGAAGTATATGCCTTTGTATTCGGCATGATAAAAGATTTACTTGACTCAGATCCTGCGCAGTACGTTGATATAACAGCTCTTGTCTATTTTTTGCAGACTAATAGGAACAACATCGAACCCGCATATATCAATCTGTCCAACATGACAGAAGATACAGTTGTCCTCGTAGAGGCTTCTCTTGCAGAAAATGCATTAGAGCTTCTCCCACTATCCTTTTTTGAGCATAAAAACTACTTTGAAGAGAGTGAGAGGATGCCTTCAACGACTTCCAGCGTATCTGAATTACCGTAATACTCGGCGTGCCGTAGATCGTCTACACATAGATTTTTGCTTTTCTTTGGCATAAGGCATCACCTCCTTTTACGAAAGTGACCCTTTTGGTCTTACTCGAATCCTTATGTTGGATTGAATAATGCCT
>OGXT01000480.1_pt1 | contig 50002 bp, 37 predicted proteins | sample 1576361 | NCBI WGS metagenome assembly OGXT01 (sample SAMEA3541514, study PRJEB24748) | human gut metagenome | biome: human gut; feature: human-associated habitat; material: faeces | place: China | collected 2012 | reverse complement strand
TTCATTTTTTAGTTTTCTATTAGCACATTAACTTACTTTATTTTCAATTTTTATTTTAATTTGCGCATTATTAATAAAACAAAACTTTTTATTGTTTTGTACTTAACTTATTTTGCATTTTTCTTGTCTTTATATATTTTCTTAAGTGCATATTCTAGTAAATGCCTTTTAAATTACACTTGTCTTCATTTTAATATCTTTTTGCTTTCATTCAATTTTTCATTTTGGATTTTTTTAGATTTAATATTATTCGAATAATTTTAAATAATTAATTTGATTTAAAAATAACACAAGCACAAAATGTGCTAAATAGATTGTTTCTTATTTATATCACATTTTGTGCTTGTTGTGAACATAAAATCATAAATTTATTTCAAGAAAATATCGACATAAAATGACATATTGTTACATTAGACAATTTGGTCAAGACGTTTTAGTTACACTTGACTTTATGGGCTTTTCGTCATATACTAAACATATGATTTTTATATAAAATGAAAGGAAGGAATCGCATGGATAACATGATAGAAATAAGATGGCATGGTAGAGGCGGCCAAGGCGCTAAAACGGCTTCTCTTCTTCTTGCAGATGCCGCATTTAATACTGGAAAATACATTCAAGGTTTTCCTGAATATGGTCCAGAAAGAATGGGGGCTCCAATTACAGCTTACAATCGTATCAGCACAGCTCCTATTCGTATTCATAGCAATATTTATGAACCTGACTATGTAGTTGTTGTAGATGATAGTTTGCTAGAGTCTGTACCTGTTACTGCTGGTTTAAAAGAAACTGGTGCTATTATTATTAACACAACCAAAGATGTAAATGCTTTAAAACCTTTGTTAAATGGCTATAAAGGAAACGTTTATACTATAGATGCTAGAAAGGTTTCTATAGAAGCTCTTGGAAAATATTTTCCAAACACTCCTATGCTTGCAGCTATTGTTAAAGTTTCAAACATAATGAGTGAAGAAGAATTTTTAAATGATATGGAAGGCTCTTTTAAGCACAAATTTGCTAAAAAGCCTGAAGTTATTGAAGGAAATATGAAAGCATTAACTTTAGCATTAAAAGAAGTTAAGTTAGTTTCTTAAAAAATAAACTAAAATATTGTATTAAAGTTCAATTATGAAACTAATTAAAAAGCTGTATAATTTAAAAAATTAGAAAGGAGATTTTTATGTCAGTAAAAATAGATAAAGAAACACCTTGGCAAGATTTAACACCAGGTGGAACAATATATGATGCTGGAAATTCTTTAGAATTTAAAACTGGTGACTGGAGAAGCATTAGACCTGTATTTCTAGAAGAAAAATGCAAGCAATGTGGTTTATGTTTCGCAGTTTGCCCAGATGATGCAATTCCAGTAGGAAAAGACCAAAAAAGAAAAGATTTTAATTTTGATTATTGTAAAGGATGTGGCGTATGTGCCAGAGTTTGCCCTTTTAATGCAATCGAAATGAAAGAAGAATAATTCCTTAGAAAAATAGTTACTAATTCTTTTTTAAGGAAACAAAAGAAAGGATGAAAAAAATGAGTATAAGAGAACGTTTAAGTGGAAATGAAGCATCTGCTATAGCAATGAAACAAATAAATCCAGACGTAGTTGCAGCATTTCCTATAACTCCATCTACTGAAATTCCACAATACTTTTCTACTTTTGTAAGTAATGGAAAAGTAGATACAGAATTTATTGCAGTAGAAAGTGAACATAGTGCAATGAGTGCTTGTATTGGTGCAGAAGCTGCAGGTGCAAGAGCCATGACAGCAACTTCTTCTAATGGTTTAGCATATATGTGGGAAATGATATACATAGCATCTGCTAGTCGTCTACCAATAGTTATGCCATTAGTAAATAGAGCACTTTCAGGACCTTTAAATATACACAATGACCATTCAGATGCAATGGGAATTCGTGATAGTGGTTGGATAATGTTATTTTCAGAAAACAACCAAGAAGCATATGATAATTTAATTATGGCTCACAGAATTGCAGAGCACAAAGATGTTATGCTTCCTCTTGCAGTTTGCCAAGATGGATTCATTACATCACACTCAATAGAAAATATTGAATTAATAGAAGATGATAAAGTAAAAGAATTTGTTGGAACATATAAACCTGAACATTACTTATTAAATTCAAAAGAACCAATAGCTGTTGGCCCAATGGACTTACAAGCATATTTATTTGAACACAAATATGGGCAATCTCAAGCAATGAAAAATGCTAAAAAAGTAATTTTAGAAGTTGCTAAAGATTTTGAAAAAATGACAGGTAGAAAATATGAATTATTTGAAAGTTATAAATTAGAAGATGCTGAAATTGCTATAGTTTGTATGAATTCAACAGCAGGAACAACTAAAGTCGTTGTAGATGAACTAAGGAAAAAAGGAATAAAAGCAGGTCTTTTAAAATTAAGAGTATTTAGACCTTTCCCTGCTGGAGAAATTGCAAAAGCGTTAAAAAATGTAAAAGCTGTAGCAGTTCTTGATAAAGCAGATTCTTTAAATGCTTGTGGTGGTGCATTATTTACAGATGTTACTTCTGGTATGTATGTAAATAGCTGCACTGTTCCTACTGTAAGCTACATTTATGGTATTGGTGGTAGAGATACTACTACTAAAGATATTTTAAGTGTATATGAAGATTTACAAGAAATTGTAAAAAATAAAAAAATAGATAATCCTTATCGTTATCTTGGAGTAAGAGGGGTGAATAAATAATGGCTTATAATGTAAAAGAAGTAGTTGCAAACAAACCTAGCATATTTAATGCAGGTCATAGAATGTGTGCAGGTTGTGGTGCACCAGTAGTTGGTAGAATGGTAATGAGAGCCCTAAAAGAAGGAGATCATGCAGTAGTTTCTAATGCAACTGGATGTATGGAAGTTTCAACATGTATATATCCTTATTCTTCTTGGGATTGTTCTTACATTCACACAGCTTTTGAATGTGCATCTGCTACTTGTTCAGGAGTAGAAGCTGCATACAAAGCAATGAAAAGAACAGGAAAATTAAATGAAAATGAAACTTTTAAATTTATTACATTTGGTGGAGATGGTGGAACTTACGATATAGGTCTTCAAAGTTTATCTGGTGCAATGGAAAGAGGACATGACATGACTTATGTATGCTATGACAATGGTGCATACATGAATACTGGTATTCAACGTTCTTCTGCAACACCACACTTTGCAGACACAACAACATCACCAGCAGGAGAAAAGATTCCTGGGAAAATGCAAATTCGTAAAGATCTAACAGAAGTTATGGAAGCACATCATCTTCCATATGTTGCACAAACTGCTGCAATTATGAATTTTAAAGATTTATACGAAAAGGCTGAAAAAGCAATATATACTGAAGGTCCTACGTTTTTAAATGTACTTGCTCCATGCCCTAGAGGATGGGGTTACCCTACAGATATGTTAATGGAAATGAGTAAATTAGCAGTAGACACTTGCTACTGGCCTTTATACGAAGTTGTAGATGGTAAATATAAAATAACTTATAAACCTGCAAAAAAACTTCCAATAGAAGAATTTTTACGCCCACAAAGAAGATTTAAGCATATGTTTAAACCTGGAAATGAATGGATGATAGAAGAATTTCAAAAAGAAGTAGATAAAAGATGGCAAGCCCTTCTAGACTTGGAACAGTAGGGACGGTCCTTTTCGTTCCGATTTCGGAACACTAGGGACACTCCTTGTAATAGATAAATTATTTAACATATCTATATCCATGTTTTAAATTTTATCTACTATAAAATTTATTAGCTAATTAGTAAAATGTAAATTTTAAAAATTAAGTATTTATCATAATTAACATAAGAGTAGAACTTTCCTAGAAAATAAAAAAATAGAAAATCAGCTAATTATAAGTTGATTTTCTATTTTTTATTTTAAAACTTAATTAATAAAGGAGTGTCCCAAGTGTTCCGAAATCGGAACGAAAAGGACCGTCCCTACTGTTCCTCAACTGGAGCTGAAACTGGGCAAACTGCTGCGCAAGTTCCACATTCTATACATCTTTCTGAGTCTATAATATATTTTTCTTCGCCTTCTGATATGCATTCTACTGGGCAATTTGCTGCACATGCTCCACATTTAATACATGCATCTGTTATTTTATATGCCATTTAATTCACCACCCTTCAATTGTTTATTTTTTTATTTTATATATCTTCCTCTGTTGCATTTTTCTTATCTAACTTTTCTAATTTTTCTAACTCTTGCAATTCTTTTAAATGCTCTTTTTCTTCTGGGTCTACTGTATTTTTTTCTATATTTTTTATAATTTTTACATCTTTTGCATTATATTTTTTGTAATAGTATTCCCCATTGTCGTCTTTTAATCTTACTCTTAGTATTTCTTTTAACGTTTCTACACCTTCTACGGTTCCTTCTCCATCTTCTGTTTTTACAATTGCGCCTACTTTTGGAAGTCTATTTATTTTTTCTTCGTATACCTCTTGTTCATATTTTAGACAACACATTAGTCTTCCGCAATTTCCAGATATTTTTGAAGGATTTAATGACATATTTTGTTCTTTTGCCATTTTTATAGAAACTGTTTCAAAATTTCCCAAGAATGAGCAACAACATAGCTCTCTACCACATATTCCATTTCCGCCAATTCTTTTCACCTCATCTCTAACACCTATTTGACGAAGTTCTATTCTTGTTTTAAATATTGTTGCTAAGTCTTTTACTAATTCTCTAAAGTCTATTCTTCCATCTGCTGTAAAGAAAAATAAAACTTTACTATTATCAAATTTGAATTCAACATCTGTAAGTGTCATGTCTAGTTTATGTTCTTTTATTTTTTTATTGCAAATTTCAAAAGCTTCTTTCTCTCTTTTTTTATTTTCCTCATTGTGCTTTATATCTTTCGCAGTTGCAATTCTTATTATCTTTTTTAAAGGCTTTTGTAATGAGCTATCTTCTACTTTTCTATTGCTTATTACTACTTCACCGAATTCTTGCCCTTGAGTGGTTTCTACAATTACAAAATCTTTATTATTTATTTCCAGATTTTCTGGGTCAAAAAAATAGATTTTGCCCGGCTTTTTAAACCTAACTCCTACTATATTTTTCATTTATTTCCTCCCATAAATTCATTAAAAGATAATCTATGCACATGTCATAATTACTATTAGCAAGCAATCTTTTCTTCACTTCTTCTACGTACTTTATGCATTTTAGCTTTTTCATATCTTTTTGATTGTATAAATATACATTTATATATTCCAATATTTCTGTAATTTTCTCTTTTCCTTTGTACAATACTTCTGCATTATTTATTAAACTGGTAAATTTACTGCCTTCTATGTTTTCTAACAATGTATTTATTTTAGTATATAATTCTTCATCTTCCTTTATTTCAAGTAATTTTCCAATACTCCCCTCACACATTTTTATAAAATCTTTTGAAGCTGAAATATTTAATACATTATTAGCATAGTCTGTTATTTCTTTTTCATCTATTCTTTCAAAAGGAATTTTCATACATCTTGATTTTATAGTATTTAGCAATTTGCTTTCATTAGATGTGGTTAATATTATTAAAGCATATTGTGGTGGCTCTTCTAGCATTTTTAATAGGCAATTTTGTGCTTCTTTTGTCATTAGGTCGCTATCTATTATTAAAAATACTTTTTTATTTGAAGCTATTGGTTTTACGCTTATTTCTTCTTGCATATTACGAATTTGCTCTATTTTTATTACATTATTTTCTGGGTTTATTTGTACAAAATCTGGGTGATTATTGTTTTCCCACTTTAAGCAAGACTCACAATTATCCCCTTTTCCATTTAAGCATAGAACTTTTTTTGCAAACTCTCTTGCAAAAAGTGTTTTACCTATCCCATTTATGCCAATAAACAAATAACTATGTGATACATGGCCTTCTTCTACTGCCTGATTTAAAAATTCTTTTATTTTGTTATTTCCTATAATATTTTCAAAACTCAAAACTAGTACCTCTTATTTATTTTTCCGCTTTGGCTTCAACTCATTATTTTACTTTTCCAAATAAATTTAAAGGCCAAAATCTTATCCATACTTTTCCTTCTATTTTTTCTATTGGAATACAGCCAAAAGCCCTACAATCACCACTATATTCTCTATTATCTCCAACTGCAAAAATGTAACCTTCTGGAACTACGAAATCTGTTAAGTATGTACTTTTAGCTTCTGTTACTACACCTTCTTGTAAATAATCTTCTTGTAATTCATTACCATCTATGTAAATTTTTCCGTCCATTATTTGAACATGTTCACCTGGAAGAGCTATTACCCTTTTTATATAACTCATTTTGTTTACTTCTAAAACATAATAGCAAAACTTTTCAAAAGCATTTTTAGGTTCATAATCATATGTAGCTTTAACGCTAGTTGCAACTGATTTGCTTGGTGCTTCAAAGGTAATTATATCTCCTCTTTGTGGTGTATCATGAAAGGTTCTATATAAACGGTTTAAAACCAATCTTTGATTTTGTTTTAAAGTTGGATACATTGATGATTGCTTTACAACTGTTGGAGTTCCTATAAAATATCTAATTAGTAGTGCGAGTACTATTGCAATTACAATGCAATATAGCCATTCAAAAACTTCTTTTGCCACTGCTTTTTTATCTATCATTATTCATTCCTCTTTTCCATAAAATAGCATATTTATTATATAAGGTTTTACGTAATTTTTCAACCTTTTTTATTGTTTTTGCAAAGGACATTTGGGGACGGGTCACTTTTGTCCTTTACATAACACTTAAATCTTAATAATACTATTTTCACGAAGGACAAAAGTGACCCGTCCCCAAATGTCCTTTGTGAAATTTTTTTATTTAGTTGGAATTCTTATTACAACTTCTGTTCCTTTTCCTTTTTCACTCTTTATGTCTATGCTTCCTTTATTTTGGTCTAATATTTCTTTTGCAATTGAAAGTCCTAAACCTGTTCCTCCCATTTCTCTTGTACGAGCCTTATCAACCCTATAAAAACGTTCAAAAATTCTGTTTAAGTCTTCTTCTGGAATGCCTATTCCATTGTCTATTATTTTTATATAAGCATCATTATATACAAAACCTACATATATCTTTATATTTCCGTTTTTTGGAGTATATTTTATACTATTTGTCATTATGTTTAAAACTACTCTTTCAATTCCATCTTTATCTGCTTTCACTGGCGGAACATTTGCTGTTACAAAACATTCAACTTCATGCCCTTTTTTGTTTATTTCTAATTGCAATTTTTCTTGACATCTCTTTACTAAATCTCCTAGGTCAAATTCTGTAATTTCTTTTTTGACTTTGTTATTATCATAACGAGATAATATAAGTAAATCTGTAACCAATTTTGCCATTCTTCTTGCCTCTGAAGCTATTACATTTAAGAATTTATACTGTGTTTCTTTGTCATATTCACTTTCTAGCAAAGTATCGGCATATCCCATAATTGATGTAATTGGTGTTTTTAATTCGTGTGATACATCTGCTACAAATTCTTTTCGCATATTGTCTAGTTTTACGTGTTCTGTAATATCTTGTATAACTGCAATAACTCCTGCTGCTAACTCTTGCTCATCTTTAAAAGATGCAAAGAAAATATTTAAATATTTATCTTCTAACTGAACTCTTTGTTCTGAGGAAGTCCAATTTTCTAGGTATATTGTCTTTTCCAAATTTATGTCTATGTTTAATTTGCTAAATATTTTGTCAAATGTATTTTCGTTTTCTGTAAGTTTCAAAAGCTCTGTGGCTGCTGGATTTATATGCATTATATTACCTTGAATATCAAATGCTATAATTCCATCTGTCATATGAAGTAATATTGTTTCTATCTGTCTTTTTTGCCTATACACTTCTTTTAAGTTTTCTTTTAATTCATTTGTCATTAAATTGAATGCATTGGTTAATTCGTCTACATTTTTTTTGCTATTTTCTGTATTTGAATTTTCTCCATTTGCCATTTTAGGCGCACTGTCTATTAATCTTGAAATTGGGTCTAATATAACTTTTGAAACGAAAATTCCTATTAATATAGAAATAAATCCATATACTGTAATTAAAATTATGGTTATTACTTTTACATTTTGAATTTGCATTTTTATTAACTCTTGGTACGCCATTACTTGTTCTTCTGTTTGCGCTACTAGCGAAAAGTTTACATTTTGCAAATTGTACGCATATATTACGCCTATTCCACCCATTAATACTATTCCTAATATGCTAAATATTAATATTATTTTTAACTGTACATTTTTTAACATAATAAAATCTCCTCATACAAAATAATGCACAAAAAGCCCCTCCTTTTGTGCATCTGTTTATTTTATTTTGATGCTATATAATAGCCTACTCCTCTTTTAGTAATAAGTATTTTTGGATTTGATGTATCTTTTTCTATTTTTTCTCTAATTCTTCTTACTGTAACATCTACTGTACGAATATCTCCATAATATTCATATCCCCATACTTTTTCTAATAGAACTTCTCTTGTAACCACTTGCCCCGGTTGGTTTGCTAAATATTTTAGAACTTCAAATTCTCTTAAAGTTAAATCCATTATTTCGCCTCTAACTTTAACTTCAAATTTATTTAAGTCTAAAGTTAAATCGCCAACTGCTATAATATTTTCTTCTTCTTTTTCTTCCTCTTCTTTTCCTGCTTTTTCTGCTCCTGATAATTCTGCTTTTCTTAAATTTGCTTTTACCCTTGCCATTAATTCTCTTACACTAAAAGGTTTAGTAATATAGTCGTCTGCTCCAAGTTCTAGCCCAAGTATTTTATCTATTTCTTCGTCTTTTGCTGATAACATTAATATTGGTATGTTTAGTGTTTGTCTTATTCTTTTACATACTGCTAAGCCGTCCATTTTAGGTAGCATTATATCCAACAATATTAAGTCTGGTTTTTGGCTTAAAGCTACATTTACTGCTTCTTCTCCGTCGTTTGCTTCTAAAGTATTATAGCCTTCTTTTTGTAGGTTATATACTAGCATATCTACTATTGTTTTTTCGTCATCTACAATTAAAATTGTTTTTTTACCTAAATTTTCTTCCATAGAAAATATCCGCCTTTCTTTTCTTAAGACATTATTTACTTATTTATATCATAATCTTCTTGATTGTACAAGTATTTTTCTAAAAGTTTCGGAAGGTTTAGTGAAACTTTTTAATATTATAGTGAAGTTTTGAGAGCTTTATTAGCGCACATAAAAAAGGCGTTAATTTAACGCCTTTTAGATTTTCTGTGTACTTTACACTGCAAACGGAGTTTCTTAGTTAAGTATGAACTTCCATAGTCGCAAAGCCATGCTGCTCCTGCTAACATAACTATGCAACCTGCATAGAGAACGTAGCGTAAAATCCGATTGCCTATTACGTATGTTCCTGCTATTCTTACAGGAAGAATAGTGGAATAATACAAATAGACACCAAATCCTGCAGCTGCCATCATCCCTACGAATCCAATAATTGTGTAAATAACTGCAAGTACGTTGTTCTTGATGCTTTTTCTTTTCATATTGTTGTTCTCCTTTTTCAACAAGTTTTTTGAAACTACTTATATTTTACCACACTTTTACATTTTTTGCAAATCACATAATTATCTCTATATTATATATGCCTCCGTCTTCACTTAATTTGACCTTTTTATCTTCTATTACATAACCATTTACAATCATTGTTTCCACTCCTGTATTTTTTCTATTGTAATTTTCAACCTTTATATTATATATACTATTTCCATATTTATACCCTATTTTATACTCTTTCCAGTCAGCTGAAATACATGGATTTATAGATAAATATCCTTTGTTTATAGTTAATCCTAAAATATAATGAAGTCCTGCTTCATACATCCATGAACTTGAACCTGTATACCAAGTCCAGCCACCTCTTCCTGCTAAATTTTTCTGTCCATATATATCTGCTGCAACCACATAAGGTTCTACTTTATATTTTGAAGCAGTTTCCTTTGTTCTTGCATGTTCTATTGGATTTATCATTCTAAATAATTCTACTGCTTTATCTCCAAAACCAAGCATTGCTTCTGCAATAATTGCCCATATTGCCGCATGTGTGTATTGTCCGCCATTTTCTCTTGTTCCTGGAAGATATGCTTTTATATAACCTGGCTCTAATTTAGATTTTTCAAAAGGAGGGTCAAGCAATTTTATTATTCCACTTTCTTTATCTACTAAATGATTTTCTAGTGATTCCATTGAGATGTATTTTTTGTCATTATCTCCTGCTTTTGAAATAACAGACCAGCTTTGTGATATTCCGTCTATTTTACATTCTTCATTTTGAATTGTTCCTAAAATATCTCCATTATCTGTGTATGCTCTTCTAAACCATCTGCCGTCCCATGCATTATTATTTAGTGCTTTCTTTAGATTTTCTACCATTTTTTGATATTTTTGAATTTTATTTTCGAGTTCTACTGTTTCTGAAACACTCTTTTCGTCTTGTTCCTTCTGTTTTTCTAACTCTTCATTTTGAATATCAACCTGTTTCATTATTACATTACTTTCTTTTTCTAACTCTTGTTTCTTCTCTTCGCAAATTGAAATCCACCTTTGTAAAACATTATATAAAAAGAATCCAAGCCATACACTTTCACCTTTTCCTTTATTTCCTACTTCACTAAATCCATCATTCCAATCTCCTGAACCTATTTTAGGAAGTCCGTTTTCTCCAAAGTTTAAAGACCTTTCTATTGCTCTTTCACAATGCATAAAAATGCTTTCTTCTATATTACTACTTTCATACCTATCATATCTTTCGTCTGTACTTTCTCCTAAAACCTCTCCTACTGTATAGTTTGCCTTTTCCTCTAAAATACTATAATCTCCTGTATTTTCAATATATTCTTCTACTAAATATACAAGCCATAATAAGTCATCTGAAAATTTCGTTCTAATTCCTCTAGAAGTTTCTTCATGCCACCAATGTTCTACATCTCCCTCTATAAATTGATGTTTGCTATGCTTTATAATTTGTTTTTTTATTAATTCTGGAGAAAAATATTTTAAAGCAATTGTATCTTGCAATTGGTCCCTAAATCCAAATGCTCCACCAGATTGATAGAACCCGCTTCTTGCCTTCAACCTACAAGATATAGTTTGATAAATAAGCCATCCATTCATTAATATATTAAATGATTCCATTGGTGTTTCAACTTGTACCCTACCTAAAAATTCTTCCCAATATCTTCTTACTTTTTCTAATTCTTCTTCCACCTTTTCTACTTTACTATATTTATAAACTTTATCTTGACAATCTATTAAATTTTGCTCACTACCTAACATGAAAGATATTTTTTTCTTTTCAAAAGATTCTAATTCTACTTCAATTTGAATTGCTACAATTCCGTCTTTTCCTAAGCTATTTTTATTGTTTAAACTTACTTTCTTTAGTGCCTCTGGATTTGAAATATTGCCTTTTCCAAAAAAGAATTTCTTGTCTGCTGTATATGATTTTATTTTTTCATTGCATGACACATAAATAATTTCTTTAAAGTCTGTATTAGTTTTGTTTTCCAATGTTATCATGTTATCGTTTTCTTTAAATTTTAGATTTATATAATCTTTTGTTTGTAATTTATTTTCACCTAATACTGGTTTTATATAATACACAAAATTCAATTTTTTCTTTTTAGGAGATAAGTTTTTAAGTTCTAATAAAGAAACTTTTATATTATCTTTTTCTGGTACAAATGTTGTAAGATTTTGTTCTATTTGCATACTTGAATGTCTGTAATTTGCATAACCAAATCCATATTCTACTTCATATTGTTTTTCATCTGGCATAGGATTTAAAGTTACTGACCACGTTTTTAAGCTCTCTGCATCTTGCATATAAATTACTTCTGAAGGAGTGTCTAATACTTGATTATTACTCCATGCAGTTAATTTATTTAATCCACTATTTTTACTCCAAGTAAAGCCTCCTCCTGCTTCTGTAACTAATGTTCCAAAAGTATCATTTGCCATAACATGACTCCATACTGTAGGAAGCCTATTTTCTTTATCTACTATTATTTTGTATTTATTTCTATCTTGTGAAAAGCCTCCATATTCGTTGTTATATAAAAGATTTTCTGATAAGGCTATTTTATTTTTTTCTTCTTCGAAACCTTCAAAGTTTGTTTTTGTTTTTTCTTCTATTTGTTTTATATTTTCTAAATATTCATCTTCTAAATCTTCTAATTGCCTTGCTACTGGACCTTTTTTTGTATCTATTATAAGGTTTGAGTAAAATTCTACTACTTCAAAATCTTCATTTTCTAGTACATAAATTCCACCTCTTATGTTTTGTACATAAGATAAATTCAAATTCATTATTGTATTTTGTATTGTTTCTTTTGTATATTTTTCATAACTATTTGGTTCTTCATTTAAAATTACTAAATCTATTTCTACATTTTTTAATCTAAAAAATTCATATGCTTTTAGTATTTCTTCCAAATTATCTTTTTCATTGCTACTACTTATTTTTACAAGTAATATCGGTAAATCCCCTGAAATTCCATATTTCCATAATTCTTCTTTAGGATAATATTTTTTACTATACTTTTCTTTTGATTGAATAGAATTCTCAAATAAAAGGTATCCTAATATTTTTTGATAAGTTACTATTTGCTTTGCATTTAGTCTTAAATATCTTGCTTCTGTATCTGCTTTTGCAATTGATAATTCAAATGCTTTCTTAATCTCTTCTTCTCTTTGATATTGCTTAATATTTTGTATTACTTCTTCTCTGCTTTCTGAAGCGCAAATTAATAGGCTAAAGTTAGCTATTTGTTCTGGCTCTAAACATATTGTCCTTCTTAATGCTAAAATTGGATCTGTTACCAAATCTATTCTTTTAGAAAATGGCTTAGAATTTTTTACCATTGTAGGAATTTCAAAATTATTTCTTCCTACAAATTTTTCTTTGTCTATTTCATATTCTAAATCTCCTATTACATTATCATTTGTATATAAAGACACTGCTAAATATAAGCCTTTTTCTGTATTTTTCCTGTCTTTTCTTTTTATTATAAAAATGTTTTCATTTTCTAAATATTCATATATTAAAAATAATTTTTGAAATGCAGGATGTGAATTATATTCTGTTTGTGAGGCAAGTGCTGGCTCTAATACACTTGTTATTTCTATTGTTTCATTTTCTACTCCATTATTTTGCAACTCTAAATTTCGTATTTCAACCGGCGTTTTTTCATTTGTACTAGCTATTGTTACTTTGCAAGTACTTTTTATTGCCCCATCAGTTCTTTTTATTTTATCTGAATCTTCTGTAAATACTATTTCGTATTTATCTGCTTTTATATTATCATTCCTATTATTAATGCTCCAAATTCTTTTATTTTTAATATTTTTTAGATAGAATAAAATTCCTTGTTCTTCTGTTTCATCTTCTGTTACATTATATTTATTTATTAAATAATTTTTATATTTACTATAACCTTTTCCTTTTACATCCATTACTACACTATAATTATCATTAGATATTACATTGCAAATTGGAAGTGTTTCTTTTGTTTTTGTAAACACCCTTTGTGCATAGTTTTCGTAGTCTTTGTAAGTTATTTTTACTGGTTTTATTTTTTCTTCTTTTGTTATAATTCTGTTTTCTGGCATTACTTCTTGAAGTAAAATTGATGTTGCTTCTATTTCTGGATTTTCCATAAATCTTTTTTGTAAAATATTATCGTTAAAAAAGTTGTTAATTGATAATAAGATAAGTGCCTGATGATGTGCCATATAGGTTTTTATAGGCATTTGTTTTTTGCCTTTTGGCATACGTATAGGCGTATAATCCATAGATTCGTAAAATCCATACTTGTTATATATTCCTTGTTTTTCTAATTCCTTTACATTTGCTATTACTTCTTTTGGTTCTATTAAAAGTGCCATAAAAGAAGCATAACTTGCAACTACCATGTCTTCCTCTAACCCTCTTTTTAGTCCCAGCCACGGAATTCCTATTGCCTTATATTGATAGTTGTTATTCAAGTCTTTTAAATAATATGCTGTTTCAGAAAATCCCCAAGGTATTCCTAATTTTTTTGCATATTCTTTTTGGCTCATTAGCATAAATTTTATAGATTCATCTAATAAACTTCCTTCTTCTTGTTTTATTATTACATTTGGCATTAAATACTCAAATGCTGTTCCAGACCAAGAAATTAAGCCATTATATCCATTTATATCTGTCATTGTTCTACTTAAATGGCCCCAATGTTTTGATGGAATATCTTTTTTGCTTATTGCAACAAAGCTTGCGCTTCTTGCTTCAGAAGCCAACAAATCATAATAAGAATCTGTTAATTTGTTCTCTTCTATATTAAATCCAATAGAAAATAATCCCTTTTCTTCATCATAAAGCTTTGAAAAATCTGCATTTGCTATAGGTATATCTTCTACTTTTTTGTTTACCCATTCAGGAATAAATCCTAATAATTTTTCTTTTGTTTCTACATCTAATTCTATTTGTCCAGTTTCAATTTTTTCTTTTATATCTTTGTAAAATTGTTTTAAAACATATACATATCCCACAAAATTTCCACTATCTACTGTTGATATATAACGTGGAATTAATGGTTCTAATGTTTTTATGTTGTACCAATTATATAAATGACCATTCCATTTTGGAAGTTCATTTACTGTTACTAACATATTATTCAATAATTCTAGTGTGCTTTCTAATGTTTCATAACCTAAATCATAACTAGAAATTATACTTAAAAAAGCAAGTCCTATATTTGTAGATGATGTCCTATCTACAAAATAAGGAGTTCTATCCTCTTGGTAATTATCTGGTGGTAAATAATTATTTTCTTTAGTTATACTCTCTTTAAAAAATAGCCATGTTTTTTTGCCTATACTATTTAAATATTCTTTTTCTTTATTTGTAACTTTACTAATTGCTTGTTGTTCTTCCTCTTTTTGGCTTATATACCAAAATGCAAATGGTGCAATTAACCATAATAAAGATAATATAAACAAAAATATATATTTTTTGCTGGCGATAGAGTAAATTATTCCCGCTACACCCAAAATTACATTTGCACACATACTTTTGTAGTATGAAATCAAATTATTTTTAGCTAATTTTTCTGCTTCCTCTGAAGTAGTCCATTCTAGCAAATGTTTTTTAGAAATCTTTTGTCTATAAATAGTTCTTATAATAGCATCAAGTGAAAAATATGCTTTGTCTGGTAAAGAAATTAAACTTAATACTCCTCTTATAAAACTTGCAAATAAAGAATATAATCTAGGGCTAAATGATTTTGTATGCATTTGTCCTTCTTTTTTATAGATAATTCGATTTGCAATATCTAATATAAACGGGAACATTGCCCATATTACAATAAACCAAGCAAATACCCCAACTTTAAATTTCAAAAATATATTTGCTATAAATAGTATAATTAAGCTTAACATTGAAAATACAGGGGTTATAGCTCTTATTAAATTGTCTATTATTTTGTACCTAGATAGTGTATTTAACGGATTTTCTTTTTCTATCAATTTTTTATCTATTATTTTATTTCCTGACCACCTTGCTATTTGAAAATCCCCTCTAATCCATCTGTGAAGTCTTGCCTTAAAACTCAAATAATTAGTTGGATATCCATCCATTAGCAATATATCTGAACATAGTCCTGCCATTAAATAACTTCCCTCTAATAAATCATGACTTAAAACTGTATTTTCTGGAATTTCATTTGACAACACCTCTGAAAATACCCTTAAATCATAGATTCCTTTTCCTGTAAATATTCCTTCGTCAAAATTATCTTGGTATACATCTGATATTGCGTTTGTATATAAGTCTGTTCCTCCACTCCCTGCAAATATTTTTGTAAATAGATTTTTATTTGCCGCTTCTAAATTAATTCCAACACGTGGTTGCATTAACCCATGCCCATCTATTACTAAATTTTTTTTATTATTAAGTACAGGTTTATTTAGAATATGAGCCATTGCACCAATTAGCTCTAATCCACTATTTAATATAAGGTTAGTGTCTGCATCTAAAGTAATTATATATTTTATAAATGGTTTATCTATTTTTTCTAGCGTATTTACTAAAAATGGACTTTCTATTTTTCCCAATAAATAATCATTAAATTGATTTAATAATCCTCTTTTTCTTTCCCAGCCTAAATAACATTCTTCTTCACCATTCCAAAAACGTTTTCTATAAACAAAATGAAATTTTGGTATACTATTTTCTTCCTTATATTTTTCATTCAATATTTGTACTTGCTTTATTCCCTCACTAATTACTTCATCATCAAAAGGTTCTTCTTTATTTGGTCCTGAAGAACAATCGCCAAGTAGTGCAAAATATAGGTTTTCGCTTTTATTTGCTAAATAATAAACTTCCAATTTTTTTACTAATTCTTGTACTTTTTCTTTATTTTTTAAAATTGTCGGAATAACAACAAATGTAGAATATTCCTTTGGAACACCTGAATAAAAATCCAATTTTGGTATAAGTTTGGGCTTAACTACTTTTCCTAATATATATTGAACAACTTGTACCACAATTTCTTGAATAGGAAAAATTAAAGTAATTCCTAATATTATTGTTAAAATCGCATTTCTTAATTGTTTTTGTATATTGCACATAAATACAATATCAATTATTAGTGAAGCTGCCCAAATCAATATTATATAATATTTTGCCTTACTATTATTTTCTTTAATTTTCTCGCCATTTTGTTGTAATACTTTATATAATTTGTGTTTACCTTTATCTATTAAGTAATAACCAATATGTGCTTCTTTTGTATTTTCATTTTGGTTACTAGCAAGCTCTAAAACTTTTTTGGCAATATAAATCTCTGCAATTTTAGTCTCTTTGGCAATCTCTTTTATCGCATTTCTATAGTATTCCTTTGTTTTGTAATCCATTTTTGTATAAACCTTTGCAGGGTCTTGTTTTAGTATTTCTTCTACTCCATTTACTTCTTCAAAGATTGATAAAAAGTCAATTCGAAGCAATTCTTTCATACTAGTAATACAATTTGCCATACTAACTTTTTTTACAGCAATATCGTAATGTTCTTTCTTTACTACCTCTTCGATAGTAGTTCCCATTTTGTTTACTTGTTCTTCCAATATATTCAAAAATGGAATAGCTACTTTTCCTTGTTTATTTAATCTATAAGAAAGATACTCTATAAAAGGATATTTCATCTCACCATATCCTTTTACACGTGCCTTATATTCTGTAAGATTTTTATATTTTAAGTCTTCTTTCTTTTCTACTAGCCTTTCAAAAATGTTTTCTACTCTATACTTTTGCATTTGGCTAAAATAAATTTTTTCACATATATCACTAATACCCTGTATTAGAGCTATTTGCATAAAAATATTTAAGTTCCATATTTCTTCCATGCTAAGTGTCTTTTTTCTTTGATATGCCTTAAGAAAACTACTAATATTTTTAGCATCTATACGGCTATCTGTATAACTTACAATTTCAAATGCTAAAACGTAAATTCTTGCAAAGCCTTTGTATGTTCCATTTGCAATACCTAAAAAGTTTTTATATTTTTTTAAAGGCATTTGATTAATAATTGTTTTTACAGTTTCTTCGATAATGTAGAAATTGTCTAATAGCCATTCTCCTGCTGGATGAATGGGAATGCCTAATTTTATATGTTCATCTAATAAATGATAAACCTCCGAAATTTTAGCAAAATTCTCTTTTACCTTTGGTATAGGGTATGTTTGCTTTTCACTATTTTTTTGTAAAACATGATCAGAAGCCAATTTTTCTAAATATTGCTCTAAACCATATTTATCTAAATTAGCTCCTTTTAAATTTAAGTTTTTATATTCCATTTAAATTACTCCTTAGCAATATGTTATGCACATATTATTTGCTAGAAGTGGAAAATTATACATTTTATTCGTAATCTTCTAAGGTTAAACTTAAGTTTTCTTTTCCTATTATTTTTATTCCATTTTTTAAATTTTGCTTATCTGTTTCTGGAAGGTATGTTGTAACAATTTGAGTATTTTCTTTTAAAATTTCTTTTCCAGCATTATCTATTTTATATATTGCAATATAGCCATTATTTTCTTTTAATAAATAATGCTCATCACAAATTCCTTCTTTTTCTTGATAAAGCACAATATTATTTGCTGTAAATTCTTCTATTTTATAATCTTTGTACCTATCTTGCATTTCTATTTCTGTTTTGTTCACCAATTCTTCTGGTATATTCTCTCTTTTAGTAGTTGTGTGCTTGCAACCTTTGTAATAGGTTTTAAATTCAAATAAGCAGTTTGGCGACGCTTTTACTTCTGCATAAGAAGTTGAAATTAATTCTATACCATTTTGAATATTTTGCTCTGTGCTTACTAACTTCGTTTCTACCTTTTGCTCATCTTTTGTTGAATTTTTGCTAACAAAAATTCCTACAATAATGCCTAAAATAACAATTGCACAAATTCCTATTATAATCCACATATAACTTTTTTTCATACTATACTCAATTCCTCTCTATTGCTTTTTTCTTTAGTATGGAATTTTTTTAGTAAAAATATACCAATTTTTAAAATTTTCGCAAAACTGATAGGGACGGGGCGTTTTAGTTTAGCAAAATTCTAAGGTTGCACAAAAATATAGTGCATAAATTTTTATTATTAAAAAAATCTATGCACTATTTACATTATTTCAATAGTTTTCTTACAATAGCATCGTCATATATGCTGGAATATATAGAATATTACCTTCTTCTTTTAAATCTTTAGTATGAATTATTATAGCATTTTCTAAGTAATCGCTATATTTATTTTGTAATTTTTTCAAAGATGCAAATGCGTATCTATCTCCTGATTTTACTTCTATTGGTATTATGTTATGCTTTGAAGTTATTTTATCTGCTGAAATTAGAAAATCTACTTCCATTGTTTCTGAACTATCTTCTCTTTCGTTCCTAGAGAAAAAGTACAATTTTCTTCCTACACCCACAAGCATTTGCGCTACTACATTTTCTAATATCATACCTTCGTTAAAAGACAATTTGTCAAAAAGAATTTTTTTATAAATTTCTTCATTAACTAAATTTTTCTCATTAAATGTCATTGATAATAGCAAACCTGTGTCAAACATATAACATTTTAGCGCATTTGTATCTATTCTTTGCCCCAGTCCTATGCTAGGTTCTGTAGTATTATACGCAATATTAATTAGCCCTGCATCATTAAGCCAATAAAACGCTCCTTCATAATTTCTATATCTTGCATTTTCATCTAAGTTTGATATATTAAATTTTTTCTCATGCTTTTGCAATTGAGAAGGAATAGTATCGAATATCTGCTCTACTTTTAGATTTAATTCTTCTGCATGTTTTCTAATATCTTCTCTATATAAATTTAATATATTCCTTTTTATTTTATCTACTTTTTCAAAATCTCTTGTTTTTGAATATATATCCACTACTTGTGGCATTCCTCCAACAATTAAATATTCTTTAAAATAATCCATTGCTTTTCTGTGTAGCACTTGCCCTAATGGCTTTTTATTTTTATAACATTCTCTTATAAAATCCATTAGTGTATCATTTCCCATTGCCCATAAAAATTCTTCATAGTCAAATGGATACATTTTCAACTTTTCCTCTTCTGAAGGTATTAGAATATCTTTAACATTCTTTTTTATAGATATTAATGAACCTGTTTCTATATAATCGTATCTTCCATCTGCAACTAAGTGCTTAATAGCTCCTCTTGCTCTTGGGCAAAACTGTATTTCGTCAAAAATAATTAATGATTCTCTTTCATATAATTTAACTCCATAATACTGAGTTAAATATGTAAATAGATAATCTAAATTATCTAAGTATTCATCAAATAATTTTTTTACTTCTTCTGCCGTTTTTGAAAAATCAATTAAAATATATGTTTTATAATTTTCTTTTGCAAATTTTTCTGCTATATAGCTTTTTCCAACCCTTCGTGCTCCTTCAATTAACAATGCTGTGGTTCCATTACTTTCTTCTTTCCACTTAAGAATATCTTTATAAATTTTTCTTTTCATAAATATTTTCCTTTCGTCTACATTGTGTTTGTTTATATTGTAGCACAAAATCAAGATTTGTTCAAGTCATTATTTACACAAAATCAAGATTAGTGACGTATCTGTTTTACACAAAATCAAAGTTTATTAGCAGTTCATTTTAAAAAAATGCGGGTACCCGCACTTTTTTAAAATAAATTTACCTGACACAAAATTTTCTTCATGCCACCAAAAGGAGCTTTATCACACCAAAAGGGACAGATTAACCAAACGGAAACGTCCCTAATGGGTATTGACTTTTTTTTGCTCCGTCCCCAAAAACAGTTGCAAAAAGAAACGTCCCCATTGCGTCACTTTTATTGTTATTTCTCCATTTTGGTCTGTGCGGTATGTTTTGGTGTTTAAGTTTTGTAGCCTGTTTAGAACTCCTTCGTTTGGATGCCCAAATGTATTTTTTGCACCTACTCCTATTAATGCAATTTGAGGCTTTACTTTTTCTAAAAATTCATTTATACTTGATGATTTTGAGCCATGGTGCGCCACTTTTAATATATTTGCTTTTAATATATTAGTATTTTTATACTCTTTTAATATTTCTTCTTCTGCTATTTTTTCAATATCTCCTGTAAGCAATATTGAAAATGCTTTATAGCTTAGTTTTGCAACTATTGAATTATTGTTTATTGCATTTTCTTTTATCATTTCCTCTTTTGGCCATAATATGCTTAAGTAAATATCTTCTTCTATTTTAAAGTTATCTCCCTTTTTTACAACATAAACTTTTATTTTTTTATCTTTTACAATCTTTTTGAATTTTTTATAATTTTCATTTTCTTCTTGCTTGCATATAATTACTTTTTCTGCTTTTAGTTCTTCTAATACACTTAAAATTCCTCCCACATGGTCTGTTTCAACCATTGATGCCCAAAAAATATAAGGCATATTTTGTTGAATGATATATTCAACCTTTAATGCCCAAAATAATATAGACATAAAAGAAGAAATAGCTTTTAAACTATTTCCTCTTTTTTATCTATATTCCATATAATCTTTATCTCTCGGCTATTACTTGCTTCGTTGTATTTTCCTAAATATATCTTCTCTACAAATTCATTTAAAATCTCTGGTGTCAATGCTTCAATTCTTCTATACTTTTCAAATAACTCATTTTGTTCAAAGTCATTTTTCAGTCTTTGTTCTTCTAATTCCTTAATCTGCAAATCTATATTGTTTCTTTCATTACTATATTTTAGAATTTCATTATCTATGTTTTGTTTTAATGTTTTAAATTCTTCTAATGTTAATGTACCATTTACCCTGTCTTCATATAAAATACTTAATCTATTAGTTTTTTCTGTTAATGTATATTCTAGATTATTATATTGCATTTTTAGTTTTTCAATTTGATTAGCAATATTACCATATTTTATATCATTATATTTATCTTCTACTATTTTCTTATCATAATATTTATCTAATTGTTCATTTATCTTATCTAATATAATTTTTTCTAGAACACTTTTAGCAATTTGTTTTCTGTTATCGCAAAATCTTCCTACCTTATTAACTGTTCTGCAACTTATGTAATAATCCCCTTGTCCATTTCTTGTATCTTTTGATTTTTGCATTCCTCTACCACAGCAAGAGCAATATAGTTTCTTTGCAAATAAATTTTTTCCTGTTGTTCTTGTATTATTTGTATTGCTCAATAGCTTGTCTCTTACTTTTTCCCACACATCTCTTTCTATAATCGCTTCATGACAGTTCAAAACTTTATTCCATTCCTGTCTTGATATTCTTATTTTAGTTCTATCTTTGTAGCTTTTATTTACAGTTTTACCATAAACTAAACAACCTGTGTATATCTCATTTCTTAATATTTCTCGTATCATTCCGTCATCCCATATTATCTTTTTTGGTATTTTTAAAATATGTCCTTCTATAAGTTCTTGTTCTGATATTTCTTTTTTCATTATAGACATATCTAAATGTTCCATAATATTATTTGTTTCCATTATTTCTATTGGAAATAAATTATATTTTTCTGCAATACTTTTTAATGTATCACCTTTTTCAGTTTTGTAATTTATAATTCTAGGAGCTTTACTCTTTCCAATATTAACTCCTACTTTCTTCATATGTTCTATTCTAGTTGGAATTAAATCTTCATTTAACTTTCTTGCTATGCAATGACAATTTACTCCATCTAAATACTCCTTATAAATTCTTCTAATAACTTCTGCGGCTTCATTGTCTATAACTAAATGTTCTTTGTCTTTCTCATCTCTCAAATATCCATAAGGTGGATTAGCTGAAATAAACAATCCATTTTGTCTTTTATTTTGCATAATTCTTCTAACATTTATAGATTGGTCTTCTATTTGCCATTCATTTGTTAAACCATTTATTTGTCTAGTTTTTTTATTACCTTTGTTATTAGTATCTGCTTTATCAACTATTCCAACAAACCTTATTCCCCACTTTATAAACTCGGTGTGCAAATATTTTTCAATCATTTCCATACTTCTTGAAAATCTTGATTGGCTTTTACAAAGCATAATGTCAGTTCTATTGCATTCACAAAATTTTAATGATTTTTTCCATTCTGGTCTATTATCATCTCCTCCTGAAATACCATCTTCACAGAATATTCCAACAACTCTCCATTTATTTTTATTACATTCATCTAGCAATAAAAGTAACTGATTTCTTATACTTTTGCTCACATCTCCATCAATCAAATCCCCATCTTCCACAGATAATCTTAAATAAAGTATTACTCTAAATGAAAAATCACATTTTTCTTTATTTACCAAATAACTTATATTATTCTTTTTTATTTGTAGTATATCTTTTATAACAGGAGAAGCATATTCTAATTCTTCTAAATTTAACAATTTCTTTATTTTTTTAATTTCTAAAGGATTATTATATTTATTTTCACTATTTAATTCATCATCTTTTCTTATTTCTACATTTACAATCATAATATACCTCTCCTTAACTTTCTTTAATATTCCATATAATTTTTATATTTCTGCTTTTAGTAATTTCGTCATATCTTCCAACATATATTTTTTCAATAAACTCATTCATTATCATTCTGTCTAGTTTTTTTATTTTTTTATATTTAGTAAATAATTTTTTACTCTGCATTTCAATTTCTTTTCTTTTGTTTAATGAGTTTATTTGCTCATCTATCTTTTGTATTCTTTCATTTGCAATTTCTACTTCCTTACTATTTTTATTTTTTAAAATAGTAAATTCTTCTACAGAAATTACTCCATTTAACCTATCTTCATATAAAAGATTTAGTAAATTTGCTTTTTTATTCACTTCAATACTAGCTCTGTCTTTTTCCTTTTCTAATATATCAATTTCACTATTTATATCGTCATTTACTTTTTTGTCGTAATAATTTTTCTCAACCTTTGACTTATCATAGTATTTTTTTATTTGTTCGTTTATTTCCTTTAGTACAATTTCTTCTAATTCACTTTTTTTAAATGTTTTCGTATTATCACATATAGCATATCTACCCTTATCTTTTTTTGCTCCTCTGCATCTCATATAATAATTATCTTTTTCTGATTTTATTCTTGTAGATATTGAATAAATGCTATCGCAACATTCACAATATACTTTTTTACTAAATATTGATATATTTCCATCATTTTGTGGTTTTACTCCACTATTTCGTTTTTTAGCCTGTATATCCATTTTGTTATTCACAGTTAGCCATACAGTTCGTTCTATAATAGGCTCGTGGCAATTGGGTACTCTTATCCATTGTTCCTTTGGCACTCTTACCCTTGTATGATCTTTATAACTTCTATTTTGATATTTTCCTAACACTAAATAGCCAGTATATGCTTCATTTCTTATAATATTGCTAACTGCTCCCTCATTCCATATAGGTTTTGTTCTTATAGTTAAAATCAAGCCTTCTTTTAAAATTCTGTCTTTCATTTTTTCATTATTGCTAACAAAATAATCTTCCAAAATGTTATTATTAGTAGCAATGTCATCAGGTTGAATATAAAATCTATCGGATATTGATTGTAAAGTTTCGTCTTTTTCTGTTTGGTATCTTACTATTTTTACAGGATTACGATTAGTAATTTTAAGTCCGATAGATTTCATATGTTCCCAAGTTGTTGGAACTCTATCTTGATTTAGTTTTTCAGCTATTTTTGCACAACCTATTCCATTCATATATTCTTCAAAAATTCTTTTTACTACAAGAGCTGCCTCTTCATCTACTATTAACTGGTATTTATCATTTGGATTTTTAATATATCCATAAGGTGTCCAAGCTGTTGCATAAAGTCCCAAACTTTTTTTATTTTTCAATATTTCTCTTGTATTTATAGATTGGTCTTCAACTTGCCATTCATTTACAAGTCCATTTATCTGTCTAGCTTTTTTATTTCCTTGTACTGAAGTATCTGTACTATCAACTATACCAACAAATCTAATTCCCCATTGCACAAATTCCTTGTGTAAATATTTTTCAATCATTTCCATACTTCTTGAAAATCTTGATTGGCTTTTACAAAGCATAATATCAGTTCTATTACATTCGCAAAACTTTAATGATTTTTTCCATTCTGGTCTATTATCATCTGCTCCTGATATGTCCTCTTCACAAAAAATTCCGACTACTTTCCAATTTTTCTTTTTGCACTCATCAAGCAATAAAAGTAATTGATTTCTTATACTCTTGCTTACATCTCCATCAATTAAATCTCCATCCTCTTCTGATAATCTTATATATAAAATAACTCTATACACATTTCTAATTTTTGATAATTTTGTTTCCACTTTGAAGCATTTTTCTGAATTTTCCTTTGTAATTTTCAATATATTTTTAACATTATCAGATATATATTCTAATGATTCAATATCTATCAGTTCTTTTATTTTTTTTAATTCAAGTGAATTTAATTTGTCATCTATTATATTTTGAAATTTTTTGTTGGTTTCTTCTTTATATACATTCAAAATCATAATAATCTCTTCCTTTCATATAAAAATATAAAGAAATTATTATTGATTTTCCAATGTGTAAATTTTATTTTCTTCGTTAATTAGTACATTTGCAATTTTGGAGCATATTATTTCTTGCATTTCATCATCTGTGATTTCAGTATTGGTAACACATTCTACCTTCCAATCACAAATCATATATCTTTCTCCTCTACTAATTATTCTTTTTTTTAATTTCATCTTTTAAAACTTTTTTAGCTTGTTACTTCAAAATCATTCAAAAATTTTGAATTTGATTTTGATTTATTTAGATAGAAAATTAACAAAATTGTTTGTTATTTTTCTCTCATTTTTAAATATATTATTCTACATTTTCTTGTCTGCTATCTCCAAATTTTCTATTACTCTGTTTTAAAAAATAGCATAAATAATCGTTATAGTCTTTTCCAATTTTAGGTCTATGATCTATCACTTTGTACTTATTTTCTAATAGCATTTTTAGAGCTTTTGTTGCATTTCTTCCTGCTTCATCATTATCAAAACAAAGCACAATTTTTTCAATTTGCTGATTATTCTTTAAATAATTTTCTATTGCTTTTGGTATTTTTGATTTTGAAAAGTCACTAGCTGTTTTATATATTCCTGCAAGAGAAATCAAATTATAATCTTCAAAGTTTTTACCACTATATCGTAAAAATGTTGCAAAAGATAATGTGTCAATTGCAGATTCAAATAAATATAATGTATTTGTTTTTTCTTTATCTATTGCTTCCATTTTGAATGAATATGCTTTATCACTGCCGTAACTTTCTCTTTTAAAATTGCTTGTATTTGTTGCTCTTATTGCACAATATCTAGGTCTATTTTCTAAATCAAAGCCTAAAAAAATTGCATTATTATAAGGATAATCTTCATAAATCATTCCTTTTTTTATGCAATTTTCTATTATTTCTAAATCAATTCCTCGTTTCATAAGGTAACAAATAACTTTATTGTTTGTTTCATTTTTAGGTGGTAAAACTAACTTTGCTGATTTCATTTTTTCTTGTTCTTCTATTTCTTCTAGGCTTATATTATTTTTTAAATTCATATCATTTTTAACTTTATTACAAGCTGAAAGAAAGTCATAATTTTCTACTTTTACAAGATAATCAACTGCATTTTTTCCACCAATACCTTCTTTAAAATAATGCCATAATCCATTAGAAATTTTTAAGCTACTATGTGTTTTTGTCGTATAAGTTCCATTACAAAATAATTGTAATTCACTTGGAAAACAAGTCTTTAGATAAGTGAATAAATCAACACTTTTTATTGATAATATCTCATCTTTTGGTAAAAACTTGCTCATTTTATCTCTCCTTTTCTTTGTGTTTTTTAGACTTTTGTTCTTTTTCTTTTGCAAAATCATCTGATACTTTATCTATTGTGTCATCAACTGAAAATTCAAGTTCACTCCTTAAATTTCCATCACATTTTAACCACCCATCATAGCAATCTTCTAGTAAATTTTCTCTTGATTTTAGAACTTTATATTCTTCATTTGATAAATCTTTATCATATTCAAATATGTCTATTATCTCCTGTTTTACTGTTATTTCATAAGCCCTATCTATTGCATAATCAACTCCACTTTCTCTTATTTTTTCTTTAAATTTTTCCATTTCTGCTTTTAATTTTTTTATTAATTCTTCTTTCATAAATTCTCCTTTCTTCCCATTTTTAGGCACAAAAAAAGCAGAGATTATATTTCAAATCCCTGCATATTTTTTTATATTATTGAATTATAGATTTTATTAAATCCACAAATTCATTCTCTGTTAATTTAGTAGATTCAATAAAGAATTTATATCCTTTATATTCAAAAAATGCTTGTTTTCCTAAATCATTATTACTTTTGAATAAATATATATCTTTTCCATTTATAGTTGAAATTGGAAGATTTTCTGTTTTAAGTGTATTACACGCAAGTATATAATCTTCCTTCGTAAATACAATGTTAATATTTTTTTCAATTTCACTATCGTTTGAATTACTTGCTAAATAATGCAATTCATATTGCCATAATTTTTTATATTCTGTATCATTTGTATTTTCTCCTTTGTATAATGATAATTGTTCTTTCAACTCATATTCTTTAGGAATACTTAAATTTTCAAGAAATTCAAAGTCTGATATTACATTCATCTTTACAGATTTTGCTTTTATAGCTACAGATGAACGCATATTATTATTGCTAAATGTTATATTATCTTCTTTTGCAATTTGTATTTGATTATCTTCAAATTTATTATCTTCATTTGATTCATTATTCATTGGTGTTTCTATTGTTTCATTATCTTTGGCTATTTCTAATCCTGTTTTATTGTCGTAATTATTTATCATTACAATACCTGTTAATACAATTGAGAAAGCAATAGCTGGAGTTAAAACATATTTTAATTTTACATTCCTCATCTCATTCATCCTTTCTTTAAAAGATATTCTATATCTTTTTTTTAAATTAGGCTGATATTCTTCTGTTAAAAACTTTTCGTCAATGTCATTAAGCATTTTTAGTAATTCAACATTTTTCATATTAAATCAACCCCTTTCAAATATTCTTTTAAGTCTTTTCTAGTTCTTGATAATATCATTTTGACATTACCTTTTTTTAACTGATATTTATTGCTTATATTTTCTATTGAATTCAAAGACCAATACCTATCTCTAAAAATAACTCTCTTTTCTTGTGATAAATTATCTAAAAATATATTTATATTTTTAAGTATTTCTGAATATTCAATTTCATTATCAATACTTACATTTGAAGTACATTCTGATAATTCATCTAAAATATCTTCCATTACAGATTTATGTTTATTTTTACGATATATATCAATGGCTAAATTTCTTGTAATCTTTGCTATAAATAGCTTAAATACTTTTGGTCTTTGTGGTGGAATTGAATTCCAAGTTTTCAAATATGTTTCATTAATACATTCTTTTGCATCTTCTGAATTTTGCAATATATTATAAGCAATATAATTGCAATACTTACCATATTTTTTATCAGTTTCTGAAATAGCTTTTTCATTTCTATTCCAGTAGAGCTCTATTATCTGATTATCTTCCATATTCAACTCCTTTCATATAATAAGACGAAATAATATTTAAAAGGTAACAATTTTTTTATATTATATCATTATTTTTTTACAAAGAAGCAGAGATTATGTTTCAAATCCCTGCAATTTCATTAAGATAAGTTTCCCTCTTTAATGCCAAGTCTTACACCTTCTTTAAATCTAATTTCATCTATCTCATTTATAATCTGCATTAGTTCAAATATTTTATAAACTTCTTTTGGTGTAATATTCTCTATTTTGCCATTATCTAAAAAATCTTCAATTCGTGGGTTTTCCATTAGAAAATCACAATATTTTTTATTTGCAATTTTATATTCTTCGCATTGTTTCAAAATTTCATCTTCTATAATGCAAAGAATATCACTTGTGTAATTATCATATAAAGTTCTATAAATGCTTTCATTTTTACTCTTTTCTCTATATTTTTGCATTGTTCTTAAAAGATTAAGTCCAGCTATTCCACCCATTTTGTAATTTACTTCCGTCCAATATGTTGAGTCCTTTGAATATGCTCCTTCTAGCTCTAAAAAGTTCGTTCTTAACTCTTCAATGAACTCATCATCTGATATTTTAGTTTTTATTTTATCAATAATGCTTTGTTCCTTACTTCTAATAAATTCTTCAATTTCTTTCTCTTTGTTTAAATCTCTAAATTCTATTGGATCTTCCAATACTGTATTTGCTTCAAATAATTCTTCAAATACTTGCACATAATTATTGCTCATAACTTTTTCCTCCTAAAATATCATTTAACTTGTTTCTGTTTTTAAATCCATCTACTACACCTAATTTATAATAATCTGAAACTGTTTGTTCCCACTCTTTCGCATAAGCCATCGTTAAATCTCTTACCCTACATTGCATTTTTTTAGAAATATCTTTATTATTAATATGCTGTTCTATACTCTTATACAATATTCCTGCACATTCAAGAGTATCTTCTGCATACTGTTCCCATTTTTTATCATTTTCTGCAATCAGTTCTTCATACTTTCCTTTCTTCTTATTATACATCTCCTCAATAAATGGATTGTTTAATATTTCTTTCACAATACCACCTCCTTTGATAGTATTTTATGTTACCGACAATATATTAACAAATGTGCAAATTATCTTATAGGTTCTTTATCATAGTCTTGACTTTTTTCTTCCTGTTCTTCATCTTCAAAATCTTCTATAACATTTTCGCCTTTTTCGTCTATTTTTAATAGTTTATTTACTTCTCTTAATTTACTCTCCAATTCTTTTAATTCATTTTCTTTTGAAAATTCTTTTTGAGATTCTATCTTTGCGTCTTCAAATTGTTTATTAGTATTTTCTAGTTCATTTTTTTCTTTTTCTAATACCTTTGATAAATTCTGTATTGTATTATCAATTCTCATAATATTTCCAAATTTATCATCTCCGAGTTCTACATTATAAGATAATTCATTTTTTAATTGAAGTGTAAATTTGTTAAATATACCATCAAATGATAATACAATATCAAAGCCTCTATATGTGCCTAAATATCTACTATCTGTATTTGTCATTGTTTGACATTCTGCAATTAGTCTTTCTCCTGCATCTGCTTTTTTATAATAAACAATATCATTTATCTTCATAGGCGAAAATCCATCATCATTCAATTTTGTTTGTTCTTCAGCTTGTTTTATATCTTTTTCTAGCCCTACAATTCTATTTTGAAGCCTTTTTATCTCTGCTGGGTAGTATGTTGCTATCTTATCTTGAATATCATATATTTCATTCCAATAGCTCTGTTTTACTATTTTTAATTTTGATATATCTGCTTCAAGTTGTGTTTTTTCAATAATATGTGGATTACCAACTGCCAAAGCCTTTATTTCTGCATAATTTAATACACTTTCATCTATATCTTCTGCTGACCTCACAGGAGTTCTACTTGTCATTATTTGTGAGATGAATTTTTGTTTTCCCTCAACTAGCTGATATAAATAAGCATCAAAAGTTTGCTCAGTAACATATCTTATAACTTTAACTTCATCATTTTCATTTCCTTGCCTTTGTATTCTTCCAAGTCTTTGTGTTAAATCTGCTGGTCGCCAAGGACAATCTAAATCGTGCATAGCTATAAGTTTTTTTTGCACATTAGTTCCTGCACCCATTTTTTGAGTAGAGCCTAGCAGAACTCTTATTTCTCCATTTCTAACCTTTTCAAATAATGCTTCTTTTTTAGCTTCCGTATCTGCATTGTGTATAAATTCAATTTCATTTTCTGGTATTCCCTTTAAAATTAGTTTTCTTTTTATATCTGTATATGCATCTGTAAATTGTCTATCTTTTAGTTTCCAAACGCCATCTATTTCTTCCATTTCATAAGGATTATCATCATTTCCAAGAGTTTTAGGAGTAGATAAATCGCAGAATATAAGTTGAGTCAATTTTTTCTGTTTTGTTTCATTCCATATATTATAGACATTATTAACACAGGTCGATATTTTAGAATTTTCATCATCTGGTAACATACTGTTTATCATTCTTTGATCTAGTGCAAGTTTTCTACCATCATTAGTTATTTTAAGCATATTATCTTGTTTTGGTGTTACTTGTTTATTTCTAATTTTTTCTGCTCTTTCTCCTAGTCCTTTAACTAATTCTTTTTGAAAATTCGTAGGCTTTACAACTTCTGTTTTAAAATCAACTTTTGGTACAGGTAAATTAAGAGTATCTGCTGTTTGAATATCTGCAACTTCTTTAAACATACTCATAAGTTCTGGTAAATTATAAAATTTTGCAAATTTGGTTTTTGGTCTATATCCTTTTCCCTCTGGCGTTAATTCTATTGCTGTTATTGTTTCTCCAAAGGTACTTGCCCAAGCATCAAAATTTTGTAAATGGTGTTTTCGTAATGTGTTGTACTGCAAATATCTTTGCATTGTATAAAGTTCTACCATACTATTGCTTACAGGTGTTCCTGTTGCAAATACAACTCCTTTTCCTCCTGTTATTTCATCAAGATATTGTGTTTTCATAAACAAATCTGATGATTTTTGTGCTTCTGTTTGTGCTATTCCACTTACATTTCTCATTTTTGAATATAGATATAAATTTTTGTAATAATGAGCTTCATCTACAAATATTCTATCAACTCCAAGTTCTTCAAAAGTTATTACATTATCTTTTTTAGTATCATCATTTAATTTTTTTAGTTTTTGTTCTAACTTTTTCTTTGATTTTTCTAATTGTTTTATTGTAAATCGTTCTCCATTATTTTCCTTTACATCTTCAATACCTCTTAAAATATCATTTATTTGTCTTCTTAATATTTCTTCTTGTCTTTCCTTTGACATTGGTATTTTTTCAAATTGTGAATGACCTATTATGATAGCATCATAATCACCAGTCGCAATTTTGCTACAAAACTTCTTTCTATTTTGAGTAGTAAAATCTTTTTTAGTTGCTACCAAAATATTAGCATTAGGATATAATTGTATAAAGTCACTTGCTATCTGGTCTATAATATGATTTGGTACTACAAATAATGATTTCGTACACAGCCCTAGCCTTTTACTTTCCATAGCACCTGCAACCATTTCAAAAGTCTTTCCTGCTCCAACTTCGTGAGCAAGTAGTGTATTACCACCATATAAAATATGTGCTATTGCATTTCTTTGATGTTTTCTTAAAGTTATTTCACTATTCATACCTTCAAAAGTTATATGACTACCGTCATACTCTCTTGGTCTAATTGAATTAAATCTTGTATTATATGTTTTAACTAAATAATTTCTTCTTTCTTGGTCTTTCCATATCCAGTCTTGAAATGCTTGTTTTATGGCTTCTTGTTTTTGTTGTGCGATTGCAGTTTCTTGTTTATTTAATACTGGAACTCTATTTCCGTGTTCGTCCTCCTCATAATCATATACTCTTGTATCTTTCAAGTTTAGTGAATCTTCTATAATTTCATAAGCATTTTTTCTTTTAGTTCCATAAGTTGTGTTAGCTTTTACATTTCCTCTATCTCTTGTTTTCCCTTCAACTTGCCAGTCGCCTGTAAAATCAAAGAACTGTATTTTTATATTATCTTTCTGCAAATAATATGGTGTTTCTAATAATTCAAACATAAAATCTTCTATATAATGTGATGGTATCCAAGTTGCACCAAGTCTAACACTTATTTCAACAGGTGTTAAATCTTTTGGCATAACTCTTGTTAATGCTTCTACATTTATCTTATATCTTTCATCATTTTCTGCAGCTAATTTTGCAACATTTAGTTTTTCTCTTATATTTCCTGATAGATACTCATCTGCATTTTGATATACTTCGTTTTCACTATCTGGAACTCTAAAAATTACTCCCTCTAATTCATTTATTAAATCTTCTTTACTTTTTCCACTAATTTGTTGCATATAATCAAGATCTACTTTTGCTTTTTCTGATATAGACAAAATTAAAGCCTCATTTGCTGTATCAACTCGTTCTACAACCTTATGTGGCTTTATTGTTCTTTTATAAAACATATCTGCTTTTTTATATAATTTTGTATTATTATCCCATACTTCTAATGCTGATAGAAGCACATAGCTTGAATCCTCATTAAATGCTTTTGCATTAGCATTATCATTCATTTGTCCATATTTTTTTACATACTCATCATATTCTCTATTCAATTCTTTTTGCTTATTTTTTATATCTTCATCAGAATAATCATTTAATTCTAAATCAATAAGTTCTCTTGTAATGTCCCTTAATTTCATCATTCCTTTTATTCTATTTAATGTTGTTAAAGGCAAATCACTTTGAGATTTCATTTTGCTATTTAATCTATAATACACTTGTCCATCTACAAGCGTATATGAATAGTTTTTTACCTCTGGAGTTGCAGGAATAGTTTTGTCATTTTCTTTTGCATCTTCTATATCTTCTACTACATAATCGTCTATTTCAGCATTCAAATTTTGTATTGCATTTTGCAAATCCTCTTGTATATTTTGATTTTCTCTTTGTTTACAAGCTAAATCATCTCTTCCAAACTGTGTTGCTTCCATTACAACATTTCCTAAAATCATTTCAGGATGTTCTGCAAAATATGAATTCATTTTTATATTGTTTTCGCCATAATCCAAATCAACCCATTCTGGCATTATATCGACTATTTTATCTCTTTTCTTTAAAAAAATTATATCTGATGTTACTCTTGTTCCTGCATTTTTTGTAAAAGTGTTATCTGGTAGTCTAATTGCACCTATAAGCTCTGCTCTTTGTGCTATATATTTTCTAAATTCATTGCTCTCTTTTTCTAGTGTACCTTTACTTGTAATAAATGCAATAACTCCTCCTGGTCTTACCTTATCAAGTGTCTTTGCAAAAAAGTAATCGTGAATAACAAAATTATTCTTATCATACCTTTTGTCTGCGACTTTATAATTTCCAAATGGTACATTTCCAATTGCTACATCAAAAAAGGAATCTGGTAAATCTGCATTTTCATAGCCTGTTATTTGAATATTTGATTTTTGATATAATTGTTTTGCAATTTTTCCTGATATTTCATCTAATTCAATTCCATACATTCTACAATCTTCAAGATTTTTTGGTAACATTCCTAAAAAATTTCCAGTACCACAGCTAGGCTCTAAAATATTAGCATCTTTTAATCCCATATTTTCTAAAGCATTGTATATTGCTTTTATTACATAAGGTGGCGTATAAAATGCTGTTAGTGTACTTTCTCTTGCTCTTTCATATTCCTTCTCATTTAATAATTCTTTTAGTTCTAAATATTCATTGTGCCAACTATTTTTGCTTTCGTCAAAAGCATCTGCAAGTCCACCCCACCCTACATATTTTGCTAAAATTTCTTGTTCTTCTGATGTTGCTAATCTGTTTTCTTTTTCAATATTTTTTAATGTTTTTATTGCTTCAATGTTATTGTGTAATCTCTCTGTTGGTGTTCCCACGCCTAAATATTCATCTGTAATCCTGTAATTGATTTTTTCGGTTTTTACTTCTTTTGATTCAATATTCTCTTGCTTAAAATTTCTTTCATTGTTTTTATATAAGTTTACAAATCTTGAATAACTTTCATCTCTGAATATAGGATAGCCACTTTTATATAAGTCATAGTCAGCTAATTCTATTTTGTCATACTCTTTGCTTATTGCTTCAATACGAAATCTTTTATTACCTTCTAAATATACAATTTGTCCTATTTTAAATTTTGGCTCATTCTCTTGTAATAATTCTTCTACTGCATTTATTGCATTTGTTTCTACTTGTTTTACAACTGCATTTTCTATTTCTTCTAATACAGCTCCTGACTCCAAAGCATCTATAAATTCTTGCTTAACTTCTCTTAAATTGTCTTTTGTAAGTTCTTTTATATCTGTAAATTCAGCAAGTCTTTTTCTTATATCTTCTATTGATTGCTTTTCATTATCTATTTCAGAATATTCTAATAATCCTCCATCAATTTCAGTGCCTACTTCATTGTATATTGCATAATAATAGCCCTCTTCATTTGTATGAAAATGAAAATAATTGCCATTACTTAATTTATAATTTTTTTCTATATTCTCTTGGTTTATTGTATTATCTTCTTTTTCTACTAAAAGATTTTCGTTAAATGGATTATCTTTTAACATTTGTTCAAATTGTTCTTTATCTATATCCTTTGATAATAATGGAAAACTTTTATCAACTATTGAAATATAATCATCTGCTATTTTAGTTATTTCATATTCATTTGCACCAAAATATACTGTTGTTCCTATGTCATATTTATAAATTTTTTCGATTTCTTCAGAAATTTCTTCAATATCTATTTTTTCTTCATCATCTTGTTCTATTACTTGCTCGTTATCTCTATTTAGCATCCATTTTTCATTTTCATAATCTTCTTTTAGCCATTTTTCATATTCGCTTTTTTCCTTTTCATTTAAAAATCTATTTTCCTTTATTAGTTCTCCAATTCTTTTTTCAACTTTATTCCAAGTTAATAATATTTCTGGTGCATTTTCTCCAAAACCTTTTGTTATTCTTATTCCTTTTGAGTCATACCAAACATCTAATTCTTCATTACCAGAAACACTGCCTCCACCTGTTCCATATTCATTTTTTAGAAATTTACTATTATCAGCTGAAGATAAACTTTCTTGAAATTTCCTATATATTCTATATTTGCCATTTACAAAATGGCTTCCATCTTGTAAAACTCTATCAATTATTTCTTGCGAAAAAGAAAAAGTAGGAGCATTTTCTGCTTCTACTTGTATTTCTATATTCTGCATTTGTTCTTCTTGTGGAATAACATTAGATAAGAAATTATTGGTTAATTGTATATTAGATCCTGCATCACTTGTTCTTCTGCTATCATTTTGTGATTGTTTTTCATTCCAACCCAAGTTAGAAAGTCGCTGTTCTTCATTTCTTCCGTTAAGTTGTCCCTCGCCTCTAGTTGTTCCATTATTGTTTCCATCATTTCTGTTGCTTGTTTCTGTATTTCTACTAGGTGCTTCGTTAGAGTATTGGTCATTAGATATATTTCGTAATCCTCCATTTTGTTGTTCTTCAAATAATCCAATCTCATTTGTGCGAATTTGCCCAAGTGTATTTTCTCCTGTTTTGGTATGCTCAAGTTTGGCATTAGATAATCTCCTACTTTGGTATATGTTAGATTCATAATTATCTCTCCTCTCATTTAATTTACTAACATTATATTCACTAATATTTTTGTTTTCAAATGTGCGATTTTTTATTTTTTCTTGATTTTGTAGTTTTGTTATTGTATTTCTTATTACAGTTATAGTTTCATCTGAAATTCTACTTACTGCATTACCTAAAACTATCTTTTGTTTATAGCTAGTTAGTTGTGATACAAACTCAAATCTATCATCTGTAATTAAATAGTCTTTATTCAAACCACATCTATTTAACGTCATATATGCTACACTGTCAACTATAAACTTTGACAAGTTTAGTTCTAATTCAAAATCGCTTATATTTTCTAAAGGTGTTCCTATACTTTTTTCTTTAAATGCTTCTATATAATCTTGAATATTATCTTGTACTACTTTATATGTTGTAGAAGCAATAGCATTTTCAATACTATTTGATAATTCTAAATCTCCAAAATTTGCTTGTAAATTCTCTATTATTTCTTGTTCGTATTTTGAATTATACTTCCATATAGGATAATCTTTTACTCCATATCTATTTGTATCTGTTACATCAAAAACAATTCTCATTCCGTATTGAGCATTATTTTCATCTAATAAGAAAATACCCTTTGCTCCACCATTTACCCATCTCTTGAAATACTTATTCCATTGTTCCATTTCTGCAACTGCTATTGCATCTGGTCTTTGAGCATAAATAAGAACTTGGTCTTTAAAATTATATTTAAAATTAGAACTAGCACAATCAAGAAATTTTTGCCAACTTTCTTTATCTTTTGTTACATTTTTCAATGTTTCAAAATATAAGCTGGTTATTTCCTTAAATTTTGCCATTGGATTTTCTCCTTTCTAGTTTTCATTGTTTTCCATTGTTTCTTCCTTTGTTCTTTGCGTTTTTAATTGTTCAAAATAATCTATTTCATTACTTTCATTTTCTTGTACTAATAATTGTTTCATTATTCCTGCAACTTCTATTGGATATAAAATCAATGAAGCCGTTTCGTCATAACCTTCTTTTTTTTTGAAAGCAAAAGAATGCTCAAATAGTTTTTCTTTTAATCTACTAGCTTTTTGTGCTATTTCTCCATCAGGATTTTTCTCATTTTCATCTAATACTTCTACTAATTTGTTAAATTCATTTTTGTTCAAATAAACTCTAATTAAATCATTTTTCATTTTCTTCATTTCCTTTCTTTTTTTCATTATTTGTTATTACATTTTCATTAAAAAATGCTAATATATTGCTTTTCTTACTTTTTATACATTTTCGTAAATATATTAAAAGTTCTCTTTCTTCTTTTGTCAGTTTCATAGCGAATTCATCTTCTATACTTAATTCAATTATTTCTTTATCTTCTTTCAATCCATAGTCACTTAATTTTTGTAGCAACTTTGTTTTTTGTTTTAATGTTTTTTCATCTGCCATATTCTACCTCCATATAAAGCAGAAAAAGGAGAGCTTTTTAAAACTCTCCTGTATTCTTATTATTTTCTATTATTCTTTTTCTTATTTTTCTTTTCTTTATATATTTTACTGCATATACAAGCAAGTCCTAATATAGCCAATAATAAGATTCCTGCAACAAATTTTATATTGCTATCATCTCCTGTTTTTGGAGTTTCTACTTCTATTAGCTTATTATAAAATGAAACTTCTGCTGTTTCTCCATTTACAACTTTTACTGTTTGTGGCTCTGTTTCTTCGTATGCTTCATCTCTAATTTCTTCTATTGTATATTCTCCAACTAAAACATCATCAATTAAAATTATGCCATCTTTATCAGTAGTAACGGTTTTTTCAAAGTTTTCTCCTGTTATACTAATTCCTGTAATTTTAAAAGTGAATCCTTCAACTTTACCATCTGAAGATGATTTTATTATTTTGATTTTGCCCTTTTCTTTGAAATTCTCAAATGTCATATTTGTTATTTCATCTTCTTTTAACTCTATTGTTTGTGGCTTGTCATTTAAAACATAGCCTTTATTTGTAATTTTCTCAACTACTGTATATTGGTCATCCATTCTTAATTCTTTTGTAGTTGCCTCTCCGTTTTCATCAGTTATAATAGTATCAACTAATTCATCTTTACTATTATAAATTTCAAATACTACATCTTTTAAAGGATAAGTTGTTTCTCCATCTGTTTTAATTATTCTTACTTTTCCCTTTTTTACTTGATTTTCTATTGTAATATTCTCTACAATATTTTCTTTGTATTCTGCAATATATTTTGTTAAGTCAATTTCTGTTATTTCTTCATTAAGTTTATAAAATTCACTTGTTTTAGTTTCTTTTAATGAATATCTATCATTTACAGCAAGTTCTTTTGTTATTGCAATACCTTTTTCATCAGTCTTAATTGTATCTACTAGTTCTCCTTTTGAATTATAAACTTCAAATTCTACATCTTTTAGTTTTATCTCGTGGTTTTCCTTATCTACTTTAATTACTTGAATTTTAGCCTTTTTTAGTTTATTTTCAAAAGTTATATTAGTTATCTGGTCTTCTTGTAATTCAACAACTTTTATTTCTTCATTAAGTTCATAAATATCTTGTGTTTCAATTTCTTTTAATGAATACTTTTGATTTATTCTCAATTCTTTTGAAATTGCTTCACCGTTTTTATCTGTTTTTAAAGTTTCTATTGTCTTTCCAGATTCATCTAATAATTCAAATATAACACCTTCAAGTTTTATTTCATTATTGTCTTTATCTACTTTTATTACTTTTACTTTACCTTTCTTTATTTGGTTTTCAATTGTTATATTTTCCACAATATTTTCTTTAAAATCATCTATATATTTTGTTAAGTCAATTTCTGTTATTTTTTCATTTAGCTTATAAAATTCATTTGTTTTTGTTTCTTTTAATGAATAGCTTTCATTTACAGGAAGCTCTTTTGTTGTTGCAATACCTTTTTCATTAGTCTTAATTGTATCTACTAATTCTCCTTTTGAATTATAAACTTCAAATTCTACATCTTTTAGCTTTATCTCGTGGTTTTCCTTATCTACCTTTATGACTTGAACTTTTGCTTTTTTCAATTCATTTTCAAAAGTTATTGTTCTTATTTCATCTTCTTTTAGTTTTATAGATGTTATTTCTTCTGTATTTAATTTATATTCTCTTAAAGTTTCTCTTTCTCTTACAGAATAAGTTTTAGATATAGGAAGTTTTTTAGTTGTAGCTTCGCCATTTTTATCTGTTTTTAAAGTTTGAACAATATTTCCGTCTTGATCTAGTACATCAAATATAACACCTTCAAGTTTTATTTCATTATTGTCCTTATCTACTTTAATTACTTTAATTTGTGCTTTTTTTACTTCATTCTCAATATGTTTTGTAATTACTTCATTTGCTTTTAATGTGACTTTTATAGGATTATCATTAAGTTTATACTCTTTTAATGTTTCAACCTCTTTCAATGTTAGGTTTTCAAAATCTCTAATTGGATATTCTTTTGTAGTTGCCTCTCCTTTTTCATTAGTAATAATTGTTTCTAGTACATTACCTTTATCATCAATAACTTGGAACTTAACTCCTTTTAGCTTTATTTCATTATTATCTTTATCAACTTTTACAACCTGAACTTTTCCTTGTTTTAGTTTATTTAAAATAGTAGTTTCTATTGTTTTATTCCATTCAACACTAACATCTGTATTTTCAGCTAGGTTATACCATTGATTTGTTGTTTTTTCAATCCACATATAATCTGCTTCTCTTAAATTTTTAACTAATATTTCTCCATTAACATCAGTATAAAATGTTCCAATTACTTTATTAAACTCTTTTGAATATAAATCAAATTCTACATTTCCTAATGCTATTCTTTGATTGTTTTCATCTACCTTATAAACTTTTAGATTTCCTTCTTTTCTTATGTCATAATATTCATATTCTTTTGTTGCATTATCTTCATTTGAATTATACTTAACAGTAGTTTCATTGGCATTTATCAAATAATGTGTAGGAGTTTCAATTTCTTTTACTGTGTATGTTTCGTAAATTGGTAATTCTTTTGATTTTCCATATCCATTTTTATCTGTAATAATTGTATCTACTGTCACACCTTTTGAATCTAATACTGCAAATTTAGCTTTTTCTAGTTTCATTTCTTTATAATCTCTATCATATTTGATTATAGCTATATGTCCCATTTTAGGCTGATTTTTTATAGTTTTATAAGTTGTTTCATCTTTTTTAATTGTTATACTATGTTTAGTATTATCTAGTCTATACCATTCATTTGCTTCAACTTCATATAGCTTATATGTTCCTGTCCTTAAATTAGTAAATTTTAGTTTTCCTTCTGCATTTGTTTTTCCACTTGCAATTACTCTATTAAGTTCATCGCTATATAATTCAAATTTTACACCTTCAATTTTCATTGTTTCATTTAGTTTATTAACTTTTAGAACTTCTAATTCTCCTTCATCGTGTTTATTTGTATAATCAATGGTTTGTATTTGATTATCTATTGATGTTGTAAATTTTACTGTTGTTTCCTTTGTGTTTATTGAGTAATTTGCTATTGCCTTTACTTCTTTTACTTTATATGTGTCTAAAATTGGTAATGCTTTTGACTTTGCATATCCATCTGAATTTGTTGTTAGTGTATCTACTTTTGTTCCTTTACTATTATAGATTTCAAAAACTGCTCCTTCAAGTTTAATCTCTGAATGGTCTTCATCAGTTTTATTTATTGCTATATATCCATATTTTTCATCATTTTCAATAGTCTTATAGGTTATATCGTCTTTCTTTATTGTAATACTGTGCTTTGTAGTATCTAACCTATACCACTCATTTGCTTCAACTTCATATAGCTTATATGTTCCTGTCCTTAAATTACTAAATTTTAATTTTCCATTGACATCAGTTTTACCACTTGCTACAACTCTTGATAATTCATCACTATATAATTCAAATTTTGCATCTTTTATTTTAATCGTATTATCTAATTTATCTACTTTTAAAATTTCAATTTCGCCCTCTGTATGTTTATTTGTTATCTCTAATTTTTGAGTGATTCCTGCATTTACTGTTACTGTTTTCTCTGTTGTATCAATATAATATGATTCATTTGAAATTGTTTCAGTTACTTTATATGTTCCGTGGAGTTATTTGTTCCAGTCTGGCATACCCATTAGCATCTGTTGTAATTGTTTTATCTAGTCCATTTCCTGTTAATCTAAATGTTGTATTTGCTATTCCTTTTCCTGTTGTTTCATCTGTTTTATATATTTCTAAATTACCTAAATTAACCCATTGCACTGAAATATTAGTTGTTCCACTTGGATCTACTACTATACTTCCACCACTTGCTAATCTTTGAAAGCTAGAATTATCAGTTGTAAAAATTAAAGATTGAAAAACTGCTTGATTAGTTATTGCAGATGAAGTCCAATTTCCTGTTATAGTTAAAGGTGCTTCAAAATGAATAATATCTCCTGCTGAAACTGTTACTGTACCTGTACCAGACCAACCTCTATTATCACACACAAGTGTTACGCCATCTTGTAGTTTAAAAGTTAGTTGAATTTTATCAGAGCCTGTTATTTCTGTTTGATTTGTTACTTGCTTATCTCCATCAATATGTGCTGTTAGATTTCTATTACTAAAATTTGTAGTAAATATTGGATCTGGTTGTGAGTCTAAAAATGCCTCAAAGTCTGCTAAATAACTTCTATTTGTTTCGTGAAAATATTTATTTAATTCCATTGTAGTTATTACTGTACCTTTTTTGTAATCTCCATCAAAACCATCCCATTGTCCTGCACCACTCCAACCATAATAAAGGATTTTTCTAACAGTTGCATCATTATAAACTTCACTTCCAAATTCTATTCCTGTATATGGAGTTGATTTATCGTGGTCAATACAAAATGCTTGTCTTCCATCTATTTCAAAATATCCTACTTTTGTTCCACTCCAAGTCACTCCTGAAGATGATAAATTTGTAACTGTTGCTGCATAAACCTTATTCAATAATGAAAAGACAGCAATCAGCGATAATATTATTATTAAAACTATACTTAATTTCTTTTTCATATTCTTTCTTTTCCTCCTCGCAAAAAAAGACAAGTCCTAATAACTTGCCTTTCTCAAAATTTATTTTATTTATTTCTAAAAGCCTAATGCTTTCATCTGTTCTTCTGTTAGCTGTCCCCATTCAGCATAACCACCATCATCAATATCAAATTTTGTACTTGTATCTAATTCTATTTCTACTGATTTTTGGGTTTCAGTTATAGAACTATCATTGTTCGTTTTTTCTTGAATAGGTATTGTTTTATTTGTTATTTGTATATTTTCTTTTGGTTGTATTTCTGTTTGTTTTACTTCTTTTTCCTGTTTTCTAGGAGCATTATTGTTTTGTATAGGTTTTTCTATTACTTTTTCATTTTCAGCAATGATTTCTTCTTGCTTTTCTATTTTTTCTTGTATTTCTATTTGCTCTGGTATTTCTATTTCTGTTTTTTCTTGTTCTATAATCTCTGTAATAGTATTTTGAGTTGTTTCATTTGTTACGATAATATCTTTTACTATGTTTTCTTCCTTTGTTGCTATATTTTCAATTTTTGAGCTTGTATTTTTATTGCCATAAACAAAATAACCTATACTCACAATTATTATTAAAGCAAATGCAATTATTATAAAAATCATTTTTCCTTTCATTTCACATCTCCTCCTTAACTATACTTTAAAACCGTTTTACATTTTTTGCAAATGTGCAAATTATATATTTATTATTTTTATATTTATAATATCTCTTTTCAGCTAGTATATAGCTAGTATAAAGGGGGTATTGTAAAGGGGGAAAATAAAATGTTAAACAATTTCATCTTGATAATTGTTGTTGCTTCATTCTTTCCCTTTTCTGCACATATTCGGCACACATATACAAATAATCTTCTTTTTGTTGTGTTGTTACATATTTACTTGGTATTACTTTTTCAAATCGTTCTTCATTAAGTTTTAGTTTTGGAATTTGATTTGCTTTTTCAATAGACATTATTTCATCTATTTTATCTGCTGTTAATGAATTTTCTTGGCTTCTCTTTTTCATATCTATTGCTTGTGCTAATGATGGAGTACAATCCAAGCATTTTATGCAATCCAATACAACTTCTTGTTCTTCTAATTTTAAGAAAGACAATTCAACTGCTGGTCTAAATGCAATTCTTTTTTCATCAACTAATTCTAATAGTTCTGGTATTAAATAAGTCAAGCGAATATATCTTTGCACATTACTTGCACTATCTCCAACTTCATTTGCTAAAACTTCTCTTGATTTTAACTTGTGTTCCATTGGGTCACAAGTTTCATTTATATCTTTTCCTTGATGTTTCATCGCTTCTAGTTTCATTTTATATGCAAATGCTCTTTCACTTGGCAATATTTCTTCTCTTTGCATATTACTATCTACCATAAGAATTGTTGCTTCATCATCAGTTAATTCTCTAACTATGGCTGGTATTTCTTTTTTTCCTGCGAGATTACAAGCGAATTTTCTTCTATGTCCTGAAATCATTTCATATCCTCTTTCGCCTTTTGGTCTAACAAGCACTGGCAATAAAATACCATTTTGTTTTACACTTTCAACCATTTCTTGCATTTTTTCATCATTCTTAATTTTAAATGGGTGATTTTTAAAGTCATCAATATCATCTATTGATAATACTACAACCATTTCTGCTTTTCCATCTTTTCCTGTGTTTAATTTAAAAATGTCATCGTAGCTTTTCAGTCCCATCTCTAATTTTGTGTCTTGCTTCAATTTCAATTACCTCCTTTGCTAAATTTTCATAAGCTATTGCTTGTTTTGATTTCTTATCATAATCAAAAATACTTTTTCCGTATATGCTTTCTTCTGCAACTTTTGTTCCTTTTGGAATAACTGTATTAAAAATTTTGATATGTTCTCCATAATTATCGTGTATGCTTTGTATAACATTCCTTGTTAAGTTGGTATTTCTATCTACAATATTCAGCAGTATTCCATCAATTTTAAGTTTAGGATTTATTCTAAACTTTATCTTGTTAATCGTTTCTAATAATTGTGTCATTCCCTTTACAGGGAGATATTGTGCTTGAACAGGAATTATTACGCTATTTGATGCAGTTAAAGCATTCATTGTTAGCATACCTAAACTTGGTCGGCAATCAATAATAATATAATCATAGTTATCTTTTACTTTACCTAGTAAATTATCTAAAACATACTCTCTGCTCATTACATTGACTAATGATAATTCAATAGATTCTAGTTCAATATTAGATGGTAAAATATCAAAGCCTTCTTTATGTTCTAATATTCCTAGTTGCTCTATATCTTCATTTCTTATCTCTTTATCTAGTGCATTTGCAAGTGTATTTTTTAATTCATCTTGTGTTTGCCAACCTGATGATGCTGTCAAATCTCCTTGTGGATCACAATCAATAAGCAATACTCTTTTTCCTTCTCTTACTAATCCTGCACCCAAATTAAGTGCAGTTGTAGTTTTACCTACTCCACCTTTTTGATTAGCAATTGCAATTACTTTACATTTTGACATTTTTCTTCACCTCCATTCTACAAAAAATTGCTACTTCAGTAATGAAATAGCGATGTAAAAAAAAAGAACTGATATATAAAACAGTTCTTTTAATATTATTTTTTATAATTTTTTATTATAAAATCATCTGCGATGTCCGTATATTCTCCATTTTTTAGTAGTCTATTTCTTTCTTCTAATACAATTTTTAATAATAAGTTAGATTCTTTCTGGGTAAGTTTTACCTTTTTAAATACTCTTCTTTTCATTGAAAGCATCTCCTTTCACTTATTTATTGTATTGTAGCAGATATGTTTAAAAATTGCAAATATGAAATTATCTTTCTTGTTGTTTTCTTAATTGCTGTAATTTTTTAAACTTATAATATATTTTCTTTGCTATATTCTCATTATATTCTTTATCTACCTTTATTGCTTTCTGTTCTATAAGTTTTTGTGGCAATACAAATTTTCCAGTGTCCATAAATCTATATCTACCTTCTCTATCTTTTCCCATATACATTACTGTTATAGGTATAGTTTCTTCATTTATTAGTGGAATATACACTGTGCAAAATTGTCCTTTTTTCATATTATTTAAAAATTCTATGCTTTCAGATGTGTTCATTATTCTACACCTCCATTTCTTGCTTTTGCTCTGCATTTGTAAACATTGGCTTTATTCTTACAACTATGACAGCAATAATTTGCTTTTATATTATTTGCAAAGAAAGCTTTATTACAATACTTGCATATTTTCAATGTTCTTACAGGCTTTGAAATTTGAAGTGTAAAATATAGGTCTATCGCTTGTTTCAAACTTATAACCTTTACTGTCACATCATTCTCGATGTTGAATACAAAGTTTATCTCTGTATTCCTATCTGTTAGAATTGCAGGAACTCTTATTCTATCGCTTTTTTTATCAATATTATATAAGAATTCATATAGCTTTCCTGCATATAATCGTATTAGTTCAAATGATTCTACATATTCCTTTGAAAATATTGTCATTCCTCTTACATCAAACTTTGAATTTGGTTTTGTATCTTCTAGTATTTGTTCTAATATAAGTCCAAACATTCCATATTTGTCTGCATAATCTAATATCTCTCTGTCATTTATTTTCTCTTTAAAATACACTTTCTTACCAATATTTAATATATCCAGCATTTCATTGTCTATATATTTTACTAGGTCAATTTTTTCTTTCCTTGCTCCCTTTACAGGTTTTATAAATTTTTCATTATCAATAATCTTTATTCCGTACTTGCTATAAGCACAGCATTTATCATCTGTTACAAATTTTACATTTACATTCATTTTCATTTCCTCCTTTTAAATTTTGGCATAAAAATATAGCGAACTAATTATTTCTAATCAATTCGCTCTGTTCTATGTAATACATCTCTGTATTTTTATTATTCTGCCTTTTTTATTTACTGTAATGCTTATCTCCCCATTTTCATCTGTTCTGTATATTCTTGTTCCATTCTCTTTTAGCCTTTGTATTACTTCATTGCTTGGATGTCCAAAATTATTATTTTTTCCAACTCCTATCAAAGCAACTTTAGGATTTATTGCTTTTAAAAATTCTCCAGTAGTAGAAGTTTTAGAGCCGTGATGTGCTACTTTTAATACATCTGCTTTTAAGTTTATATTTTTTCTTAATATAAGTTCTTCAGCTTCCATTTCAATGTCTCCTGTTAATAGCATTGAAAAAGAATTATATTCTACCTTACACACTATTGAATTATTATTCATTGGATTATTTATCATTAGTTTGTTTTCTGGGTGTATAATTGATATTTTTATACCACCAATTTTTAATACATCACCTTCTTTCACATAAATTAGTTTTATCTTTTTTTCTTTTGCAATAGATAAAATATGCCTATAAATATCATTTTCTTCAAGTTGTCTAGTTAGTATAATGCTTGATACATCTATCTTTCCTAATATTTGGGCAACTCCTGTTGCGTGGTCTGAGTCAAAATGTGATATTACAATATAATCTAGCTTGGTTATTCCTTTATTTAGCAGATATGGTATTAACGTTTGCCTTCCAACGTCAAAGTTTTCGCTATCTCTTGTTCCTCCTCCATCTACTAATATTCTTTTTCCTTTTGGAGTTGAAATAAGCATAGAGTCGCCTTGCCCAACATCTATAAATGATATTGTAAATTCTTTTGGAATTACCTTTACAATTAAGTTTGAAATAATTACTATTATTATGAATATTATAAATATTTTTTTGCTTATTTTCTTTACTGATATTATGTTTCTTTTTGCTAAAATGATGTAAATTAAAAATAAATAGTAAATAAGTATTACATATATTTTTGGTGTTGGGAAATACACTTTAGAAAATGGTAATTTGGCACATAAATGTGCTGTTTGCGCTAATATGTTTAAAAGTATTTGCGTTAGAAAAAACATTACTTTAGCCAATGGCATAAATATATATGAAGCAAAAACTGACATAAAGCCGAGTATTATTATAATTCCTATTATTGATGATATTAATAAATTTGAAATAATAAATGTAAATGACATTGTATTGTATTGATATAAAATTATTGGAAATATAACTAAATTTGCACTTACTGTGAGGCGTATAATATCAAGTATTTTCTCTTTTATCTTTTGAATTAGTTTTTGAAATTTGTTCTCTTTTGCTTTTTCTTTTTTACTCTTTTTACATTTTTTTAAAATAGGATATATTAACACTATTCCAAGGGTTCCGCCATACGAAAGTTGCAAGCCAATATCTAAAATTGAATATGGATTTATGATTAAAATAATTAAAATTGATATGCTAATGCTTGCTAATACATTTGCCATTTTGTGAAGCAGGCTTGCTAAAATAGCATACACGCTCATAAAGCATGCTCTTTCTACAGATGCTGTTTTTCCTGTAAGAATAATGAAAAATAGTAGAATTACAATTGTTATCATTTTTGACATTTTTTTGCTAAATTTCATTTTGCTTATAAGAAATGTTATTCCTAACATTACATATGATACATGCATTCCTGAAATTGCTAAAATATGTGATAAGCTACTGTTTCTAAAGTCTTCTTGTATTTCTTTTGGTAAATTGCTTTTATCTCCTATTAGCATTCCTGAAAGCAGCCCTGATGTTGCATCAGTTATGTTTTGCTCTATTTTTCCTTTCATAGAATTTCTAACTTTATTTGCTAGTAATTCAATTATATTTGTGTTATTTTTATTTACAACTTTCACATCTTTTTTATCTACTGTTACAATTCCATATATTTTCTTAGTTTTTAAATATTGTTTATAGTTAAAACCGCCTTCATTTCTAGCAGTACTTGCTTCTTCAAAATTTCCTTTTACTATAATTTTATCGCCATAGCTCAAATTTTCTTTTTCTTTTTTTACATTTAATTGTAAATTTGTATTTTGGTATTTTTTATTTTCATCTATTTTTTCTACTTTTAAAGTATATTGATTTTTGTACTCTTTATCTATTGGGTTTGAAATAACCGTTCCTACTATTTCAAGGTTTTCGCCTATATTTTTATATTTTTCACTAAAAGATTTTTCTAATAAGGTAATTTGCAAGTTTGATATAACAAGGCTTATTAAAAACCATATAAAATACTTCTTTATTTTCTTTTTTCTACTTAAATATATGCCTATAAAAATTACTGGTACAACAAAAAAGGCTATACTTATTTTAAAGTATAACCCCCATATTATTCCAAATATCCATGCAATAGTTATGCAAAATAATTCCATACGCACTCCTCTTGTATTTTTATTTGCCCCTATTTTAAATTAATCTTCTTGCTGTTTCATATCTAGTGTTGTAGCTTCCTGATAATAATGTAGAAATTTTAACGCAATATCCCGTCCCTGAAGATGCGTGAATGAATTCTCCATTTCCTATATATATTCCACAATGGCCTATTCCGTCCATTGTTTCATAGTCTTTAAAAAATACTAAATCTCCTGGTTGTAAATTTTCCTTTGACACATATGTACCATTGCTAGCTTGTGCCCTTGCTGAATGGCTTAAAGATATTCCAAAGTTTTTATATACATACATTGTAAAACCTGAACAATCAAAGGTAGATGGCCCTGACGCTCCATATACGTATTTACAACCTAAAAATTGTTTTGCATATTCTGCAATTTGCTCTCCTTTTGAAGTTACTTCACTTTGAGCATTTGCTACTTCTTCGTTTGAAGCCTCTTCTTCTGCTGTTCTTTCTTCTGCACCTCTTGCGGTTGTTTCTGTTTTACTTGCTGATAATAGTCTTTTGGCAATGTAGCCTTGTGTTCCATTTGCTAAACTTACTTTGTACCAATCGCCTGACTCTGCTATAACTGTTACTTGATTGTTTAATATTAGTGTATCTACGGCTTCATATGTTGTTGCAGGTCCTTTTCTAACATAAATTGATGCTGAATTTACATACATTACTTTACTTGCTATTTCTTGTTCTTGTGGCTCATTATTGTTTGTAGTTTCTTCGTTATTAGCTTTTCCGCTGCCAGCTGTATTTTCTGCATTTGCCTCTTGTATATTTATTGCAGCTGTTCTAATCCACGCACCTATTTCATCTGTTTGAATATATGCCCATCCTTCAACTTCATCTAATACAGTTACTTTTGCATCCTTTTTTAAATTTTCTATTTTACTTGAATTTATTAAAGGTAAAATATACGCATTAGCTTCTGTTTTTAAAGTTTGTTCTCCTATTATGCTGGTTTTAGAATTTTCTTCTTTTGCCGCATTGTTATAAGCTTCATTAACGTCTTCTACCGTTTCGTTTAAACTTGTATTTGTTTCTTCTACAGTTGAATTGGTAATTTCATTTTGAACTGTATTTTCGCTACTTGTAGCATTTTCGCTTTTTGGTTCTTCTGATTTAGTTTCTGTAGCTTCATCAATTTTTATATAGTCTTTGTGAACAAAACCTGTTATTTTATTAACTTTTACTTTATACCAATCTCCAGATTGTTCTATAATTTCAAGTTTTTCTCCTTGATTTAACAATTCTAAAACTGTTGAAGATGTAGATGCTTCTTTTCTTAATTTTAGTGTATCTGTATTTACTATTGCTGTAGTTCCAATAGATTTTGTAGTACACATTAAACTAATTAATAATACTATTGCTCCTGTTACTACTTCTTTTTTATACTTCATTTTATTTCTTCCTCCTAATTTCGTAAAAGAAATTGTGGTTATAGTATATATTCAAAAAGTAAAAAAGTCAATAGAAAAATCTGCAGCAAAAAATGTCAATCATTTTTGAAAATGTCTTAAAAATTTTTATTTATTAGCACTAAATTTTTATAGTTTAGTGCTAATATTTTTATGCGACATTTTCTATGCGATGTTTTTGCGTTTTTATAAATTCTTCAAATGATTTTCCTTTCCATGGATGTATCATTCTTGGAATATACACTTTTCTTTCTTTTGTTTCTTCTACTTCATCAAAGTTTACAGATTTTGCTTGTACTTCTGGTATTTCTTCTAAAGCAAATATTGATTCATCTACTGTTGCAAATAAACATCCATCTAATGCTTTTATTACTATACACTTTGTACCTTTATTGAAATAGATAGGCTTTCCAGATTTATTTATAAGTCTATAGTAGTGTTTATTATATTTTATTGAATGTC
>OGXT01000477.1_pt1 | contig 50140 bp, 43 predicted proteins | sample 1576361 | NCBI WGS metagenome assembly OGXT01 (sample SAMEA3541514, study PRJEB24748) | human gut metagenome | biome: human gut; feature: human-associated habitat; material: faeces | place: China | collected 2012 | reverse complement strand
GGTATTCCTCCGGCGACGACGGCAACGTCAAGAACGGTTCCGAGCGCATGCCCACCATCGAGGCCAACAACGAGGGCACCAACAGCGTGGCCGGCTTCGGCACCCTGGGCACCTGGACCCTGGGCCGGGACACCCTGCTGGGCTCCACACTGGTGGGCACCTGGGGCCTGGGCCTGCGCGTGTGCGATATCAGCTTTTTCGAAGACCTGAGCCACACGATCCATCTCAACTATTATCAGGGCACCAACAGCGCCGGTATGGCCCGCCACATCAAGGGGGCCGGCGGCCCTGACATCGTCCGCCCCAACGGGACGGACTTCAATACCGCCAATTACTACGGACTGTACCTGACCGACAGGGACCGGGCCATGGAAGTGGGCATCATGAGCACCTATACCCTCCACGAGAACCTGAAGCTGCTGGTGGAGGCCAATTACATCGCCCTGTGGCTGGACAACAGCCGGGATGTCTGGGGCGGCTACCACGCCGGAGGACGCCGCTACGCCGCCAACAGCACCGAGGATGCCTGGAACATGAACGCGAGCTTCATCTACAAATTCTAGCCTGCGGGCCTCAAGGCCTGTTTCCCGCAGCCGCCGTTAGTCCGGGCTTCCCGGATGCGGCGGCTGTTCTGTTCGAAAAAACAGATCTCCGCCACAGGCCACACGACCTTGCCTGAGCCAGCCCAATTCCCCGTGGACGCTCACGCAAAGCATGTCCCGAACAAGAAAGCCCTCGCGGTCTCCCGCAAGGGCCTGAAACGAAAAAGGCACCTGCATCACTGCAGGTGCCTTGATTCCTTGTTGGCGTCCCCAAGGGGATAAACTCTACAAGCGTAACATACTTATTTTTATAAATTTTCATTGAATTTTCAACTGCGATACCTCTCCAGATACCTCAATACGGTAAAAAATCTGAAAATATTTTTTTGCACCTCTCTGGACGCTCAGAAAAGCCTGCTATTTCCCATGAGCAGGCGTTTCTGTCGTCAATTCCTCCCGCATCAGATTCTCGCTGTCTGGCAGAATGCAGTCCCAGTTTCCTGTGACAGAGCCCCCGCCGGAGGTTTCCTCGTCCGTCGCCCGCGAGCTTTTTTTGCCGGAAGCAAGGGAAGGACGGTCAAGGCCCGCGCAGCGGCCCGCAGGGGAAGCCTTGATCGCCTTCCCGCTTTCGGCATCCCTGCGGGTGCGACGGACGGAGAAGCGAGGGACACGGATATACAGCCCACTCAAGATGACTTGCCTTGTACGGATAAATCCCGTATTCAACAAGTAAGGAGGGAAAGCCATGTCTTTGACTACAGATATTCCCATGTCGCGTATTGATGCCCGGATTCCCTTGTCTGTGCGCGAAACCATAGACCGTGCCGCCGCCATGCAGGGGCGTACCCGCACTGATTTTCTGATTGCGGCGGCGCTGGAAAAGGCGGAGCAGGTCATTGCAGAGCAATCGCTTGTGCGCCTTGCGCTGGAAGATCAGCGAACCCTTGCCGCCGCATTGCTGTCGGAAGAAACGGAAGCCCCGTCGTCCTTCCTTGAAAAGCTGTCATCCGAGTACGCGCAGCGGGTGGAAAGCCGATGAATCTGCTTTTTCGTCTGCTGCCTGCAGGAATGTCGCGTGACGGCTTTACCTGTGGAAACAAGGCTCTGGATGCCTATTGGCGAACGCAGGCCGGGCAGGATCAAAAGCGGGGCTTTGCGACTGTTGTTATTGCCAGCGACGCGCAGACTCCCGACAAGATTATCGGATTCTACACACTGGCGGCGGCTTCGGTGCTTCTGACGGATATACCGGAAGCTGAGGCTCGCCGTATGCCGCGTTATCCCGCTGTTCCGGCCATACGCCTTGGACGTCTTGCCGTAGCTTCGACCTTGCAAGGACAGCATATTGGGAGCTTGCTTGTCCTGGATGCCCTGCGTCGCAGCTGCAGCAACGAGCTGGCCTGGGCAATCTTTCTAGTGGACGCCAAAGAGGAGCAGACTGTTGCCTTTTATGAAAAGTTCCTGTTCAAGCGATTTGCACAGCGTCCTCTTTCGCTCTGGATGCACCGCAAACAGGCAGAACGGATTGTAAAACTGATGGCAAAAAGTATATAGTTAATAAACAAAGATTAATCCGAAAACTCCTTCTAAGAGTGATAAAAGAGTTTTTTGATGGATTTGACGAAAAAGAATAAATATTTATCTCTGTTCGGATTTAAATTTGAACGTGGAGGCGCTCATACGTCTCGCACAATGATGCTTGAGGACTTGAGAGTTTTACTGTCTTATGTTGCTCGGCCTGATGCTGAAAAAGATTCCTACCTTCACGCGATTACGGATGAGAACTGTCTTGGCAAGCGTTCTGCTAAAACCCGTATACTGACATATCGGCATCTTGTCGAACTCTACTCTCTTGATAAAAACAATGTTCTTTTTCGGACACTTCTCTATTTTTGGCATCGTGATGTTGATGGTCAACCATTATTAGCAATGCTTTGTGTATACGCTCGTGATACCATATTTCAATCTTCCGCACAGTTTATTTTGAAATTTACAGAAGGTGCGGTTATTCAGCGAGAATCTCTTGAGGACTATATTGACGCTCAGGAACCTGGACGGTTTAGCAAGGCTACGTTGAAATCAACAGCGCAAAATATAAATTCAACATGGACAAAATCGGGACACCTTCAGGGACGTGCTCAAAAAGTGCGCTCTTGCGCACATGCGACCGCCGGAAGTGTCGCTTACGCATTATTCCTTGGTTACCTTACTGGGGTACGTGGAAATTTGCTCTTTCAAACAGAGTATATCAAAATTCTTGATTGTTCTTGCACGAAAGCTGTAGAACTTGCCGAAGAAGCCTCCTGCAAGGGTTGGATTAACGTTAAACGTGTTGGCGATGTTATTGAAGTGCTTTTTCCCAATCTGATCAAGCAAGAAGAAATGGAGAGGCTCTGTGAGCAGAATTAAACGGTTGTTACAATCCTATAGCAAATATATTTCCGTCCCCTGGCGCGATGATGTCGCGGCAGCGCAGCGTGTGATCTTTTGTATCTATAAAGAAAATGAAGAACGCAGCCTGCGAGCCAAGCTCGACGAATTTGAGCTTGCTACGCGACAGGCGGGGCACGACTGGGCTCTTTTTGATTTGACAGATACTTTTGCAACCTGGCTCACCTCGCAAAGATATGCTAAGAGCTATTTCCAGCAGCCGCACTTGCTCCGCTCGCTCCTGCCGAAATATCTTGTATTTCTTTCTCGGCAGCTTGAAATACTTCTTCAGAAAACCAACAGTTCTCCTAATAGCGTTGTGGCAATTAATGGCGTCGGTTCGATTTTTGGATTTTTGAAGGTGAAAGAAGTCGTTGACAAACTGGCCCCTCTGGTCACAGGGCGACTGCTGGTTTTTTTCCCTGGCAGCTATGAAAATAATAACTATCGGCTGCTGGATGGCTATGATGGATGGAACTATCTCGCCGTGCCGCTCTCTGCGGATAAGGATTATTGAACGAGGACGCTATGATGACGAATCGCGATATTTACCAGAAGGATCCGGCTACCCGTAAACTGGTCAATGAAGGGGTGGCGAACGTCAACGACGATACCAGCGGTCAGGCATTGAACGTCCTTCGCTATGAACTGGAAACCTTTGTATGTGATGGGCAATATGAAAAAGGCATGTCACATATCCTTGAGACATACCTCAAAAATATCGACCAGGCACAACAGCCCGCAGTCTGGGTAAGCGGATTTTATGGTTCCGGTAAATCTCATCTTGTCAAGATGCTTCGTGCACTTTGGGTGGATACGGTTTTTGCGGACGGCGCTACAGCGCGTGGCATTGCCAACTTGCCACAAGGCATCCGGGACAGTCTTAAAGAGCTGAGTACGCAGGCCAAACGATATGGCGGGCTTCACGCCGCGTCCGGCACATTAGGAGCGGGCGCAAGCGGCAGCGTCCGATTGGCACTTTTACGTATTATTTTCAAATCTGCGGGTCTACCAGAGCAATATCCGGTTGCCCGCTTTGTTATGTGGCTTAAACGAGAAGGTATTTATGACCAGGTTCGCTCCACTGTTGAGCAGAATGCTTGCGACTGGGATGAAGAACTGGACAACTTTTATGTGGCAGAGGGGCTGCATAGCGTACTTGTTCAGGTGAAACCAAATCTATTTCCTTCTGCGGAATCCTGTGTCGCCACGTTGAATAATCTGTATCCTTATGTAGACGATGTTTCCAGCGATGATATGCTCAAGGCTATTCAGCAAGCCCTGACAAAGGATGGTAAGTTCCCGCTGACCCTTGTAGTGCTTGACGAGGTACAACAGTATATCGGAGAAGATAGTCAGCGCTCTATTGCTGTTCAGGAGGCTGTGGAAGCCTGCTGCAAGAATATTGGCGGCAAATTGCTTTTTATTGGCACCGGTCAGACAGCAGTAACCGGCACCAGTAACCTGAAGAAACTTGAGGGGCGTTTTACCATCCGGGTGGAACTTTCCGATGCAGATGTGGATGCGGTCATTCGCCAGGTTATTCTGGCCAAGAAGCCGGAAGCCAAAATGCCCATTGAACAGATAATGCAAACCAACCTGGGCGAAATTTCCCGGCATCTGGCGGGCACAACCATTGGACACAGACAGGATGACATATCCTACTTTCCCCAGGATTATCCCATTCTGCCGGTACGCCGTCGTTTTTGGGAAAACACGCTGCGGGTTTTGGATCAGACAGGCACGGACAGTCAGCTCCGCAATCAGCTCAGCATGATCCACAAGGTCATTCAGACAAATTTGAATGAACCTCTTGGGCATGTTGTTGCGGCCGACTATCTCTATTTTGACTCCGCCGACAAATTGCTCCAGTCCAGAATGGTGCCGCGCAAAGTCTACGAAATGACCATGCGCTGGCATAACGGCTCTGAAGATGAGCAGCTTATGGCTCGCGCCTGTGGTCTGGTCTTTCTTATCAACAAGCTTAAAAGCCAGAACAATGAAATAGGTATTCGCGCCACTGTTGATACCCTGGCGGATCTTCTGATCGAGGACCTGCCTCATGGCAGTGGTAATTTACGGAGCAAGCTCCCCTCTCTTCTGGACAAATGCTCTCTACTGATGAAGGTGGGAGATGAATATCGCATTCAGACAGAAGAAAGTACTGCCTGGAATGACGAATTTGCGAGCCAGAAGGCGGCGTTGTCCAACGAGGCACATCGTATTGAAGCCGAACGTGATGACCGCATCCGCAAGCGCTTTGGCGAGATGGTGCGCAAGCTTTCGCTGATTCAGGGAGACTCAAAGGTTTCTCGCGATATCTCCCTTATATTTGATGCGCAGCTTCCCTCCGACGCCGAGCGGCGTATTTGCGTCTGGGTGCGCGATGGCTGGAGCGTTGATGAAAACTCCGTGCGGGCCGATGCGCGGCAGGCGGGCAATCAGTCGCCAACAGTTTTTGTGTTCATCCCCCGGCGTTCGGCCGATGATCTTCGCCATTACCTCATTGAGTACAAAGCCGCCAGTGCGACGCTGGATAAACGCGGCGTGCCCAATACCCCGGAAGGGAGCGAAGCCCGCGCAGCCATGGAGACCACTAAGCAGAACGCGGAAGGCAAAATTCGTGATCTGCTTGGAGACGCCTTCTCTGGGGCCCGTGTGTTTCAGGGAGGCGGCAATGAGATTCCCGGCAACGATCTTCAGGATATGGTGCTTGATGCCGCCAACAACGCACTGCAACGGCTTTATCCTCAGTTCCGTACGGCTGATCATGCGGGGTGGTCCAAGGTTTATGAAAAGTCTCAGAAAGGCGCTCCCGATGCGCTCAAGGCTGTGGGCGATGAAGGTGAGGCCGCAAAAAATCCAGTGTGCAAAGCAATTCTTGGCTTCATTGCCGGCGGGAAAAAGGGGGTAGATATCCGCGCGCAGTTTGAATCTGCCCCTTATGGGTGGTCGCGTGACGCTGTGGATGGTGGCTTGCAAGTGCTGCTGGTTGCCGGACTGCTCAGAGCGCACGATGAGCGCGGACAAGCTGTAACCCCCAGGGAGCTGGAGCGTAAAGCTATCGGCAAGGCGCTGTTCAAAGTGGAGTCCGCGACCGTCTCAACGGCACAGCGCATTCAAATTCGCAAATTGTTGCAGAAGAGTGGCATTACAGCCAGGCAGGGTGAAGAGTTGGGAAGCGTACCCATCTTTCTGCAACACATGAAGGGCCTTGCCGATATGGCTGGCGGCGAGGCTCCAAAACCGGTTCGACCGGATACTACCTCCCTCGACGATATTCGTCTTGCCTCGGGTAATGAACAACTGCTTGCCCTCTACAACCGGCGGGAAGAGCTGGGAAGCAATATTGATACCTGGACCGCACTTGGCCAGCGGATTACCGAGCGCTGGCCCGGCTGGCACGATGTAATATGCCTGATGGATCACGCCGCAAACCTTTCATCCGCTGAAACTCTACAGGCACAGGTCGAGACGATTAAACAGCAGCGTCTACTGATTGAAGAACCAGACCCGGTCGCTCCCCTGCTTGCCAGCCTGACACAGCTGCTACGCGAAGAACTGAATCGGCTTCAAAACGAATATTCCGTACGCCATGAAGAAGGGATGAAACGTCTGTCGGGTGATACAAATTGGCGACAACTGACTCCTGAACAACGTCATCAGCTTTTATCCGAGCAGTATTTGCATGATGCCGCCCGCCCGAAAGTAGAGGTGCAGTCCGCCAGCGATGTGCTGATAACGCTGGACCGCTGCAATCTCTCGATGTTTGCCGATCGCGTGGCGGCCATGCCCGCCCGCTTTGACAACGTCGCCCGCGAAGCCGCTGAACTGTGTGAACCTCAGACGCAGTTTATTCAGCTTCCTCGCCGCATGCTGAAAACAGACGAAGATATTTCTGCCTGGCTTGAGGAGGTTGAACAACAGCTTAAGACAGCGCTGGAAAACGGCCCTATAATGATTCACTAGATCGTTTCTCCTATGAAAAAGGTTAAACGTGAGGCGGTGGCACAGCGCGTCCGGCCAAAGAAAGCTGAAAAACAGCGATTTTTCCGTGAAACGACAGGCCGTATGGTTTGAAACGCAACGTGCTTCAAACTGAAAATGCTCTAGGGCACTTTGCCGTTGAGAAAATGCTCTAAGCCGAAAGGCTCCGGGGAGAAGGTTTCATGCTCTCGTCATTGGTCATCAAAAATTTCAAAAGTTATGTTGAAGCCGTTATCCCTCTGGCTTCCATGACATTTCTCATAGGGCCCAATGCTTCGGGCAAGAGTAATGCTCTGGAGGCCTTTCGGCTTTTAAGCTGGCTGGCAAGGGGCATGCGTCTGGATGATATCGAGCGCAATATTCAGAACGGTGATGCCCATATCCGTGGCCGTGCGGCTGATCTTTTCAAGGATGCGACTGCGGGGTTGACTATCGGTTGCCGTCTTGACGAGCCTGAACTCAGCTGGAATGAGCTTCTGCTGGAAATCGGGATGTCAAATGCCCAGCTTGTTCTGACGGGTGAAGCTATCAACGGTTCTTCGGAAGCCCTGCCCCTCTATCGTGTGGAGGGCTTGCAATCAGAGCATACCAATGTGCTCAACGTCATGTACAACAACTTTAAGCGCGGTAAATATAAGCCTCATGTTTCATGCACCAATCAGCAGGCCATATTTTACCAGCTGGAAACTCCAGGAAGATTTTTCCAGAAGGACACGCGTGCGCAAAAAGAGATTCCCGCAGTAGTCCAGTGCTTTCGGGAACAGTTGCGCAATATTGTTTTTCTCGATCCCAATCCGGCAGCCATGCGGGGCTATTCCTTTGCCGGAGATAACGAACTGAAGGAAGACGGCTCAAATCTTTCCAGCGTTCTCGCAAAGCTCTGTCAGCAGCCGCAGATGAAGCAAACCTTACTGGATTTTATCCGTTCTTTGCCAGAGCAGGACATCACCGATATTTCCTTTATTACAACAGAACGCAACGACGTTATGGTGCGTTTGCACGAATCTTTTGGCAATAAGGCGCAAAAAATAGACGCGCCTTTGCTGTCTGACGGAACGTTGCGAGTCCTCTCTGTGGGGGCTGTGCTGCTCAGTGCGCCGGAGAAGGCGCTGGTCGTTATTGAAGAAGTGGACAACGGCATCCATCCGAGCCGTGCCGATTTTCTGGTAAAACAGATTCAGAACATCGCTTCCCGCCGTGGCTTGCGTGTGCTCATCTCCTCCCATAATCCGGCTTTGCTGGATGCTGTCCCCGATACGGCCCTGGGGGACGTGCTGTGCTGCTATAGAAATCCTGAAGATGGGGACAGCCGCATTGTACGCATGGCGGACATGAAGCGTTTTCCTGAGTTGATGGCGCAGGGCTCTCTGGGGCAGCTGATGACCAGCAACAGGCTGGAAAAATTTCTGAAAGATACAACGTCAGAGGAAGATCGCAAACAGGCGGCACTTTCCTGGCTGGAGCGGCTGAGCAGGGAGACGGAGGCATGAGCATCTGTTTGCTTGACACCTCGGTATTTGTCGAATTCCTGAACGTGCCCAATATGAATGCACAGCATGCAGCGATTCATAATGAGCTGAAACAAAAGATTCAGGACGGAGAATTCCTGTTTCTGCCTATGGCAACCATTCTGGAAACCGGCAATCACATTGCCCAGAATGGTGATGGAAAACAGCGCAGAAAGGTTGCGGATGTTTTTGTGGAACAGGTGCAGCTTGCTCTGGATGGAAAGTCGCCCTTTACGCCCATAGCTTTCCCGACGCAGGACGCCATGCGGGAATGGCTTGCTGCATTCCCCGATGTTGCCATGCGTGGACAGGGGCTTGGGGATTTGTCCATTGTTCATGACTGGGAACGGATGTGCGCGCAGCACCCGGGGCATCGCGTCTATATCTGGTCCCTTGACCATCATCTTGCTTCGCATGACAGGAGACCGTCCTAATGCCCACACTTGATAAAACGCTTCGTTCTCAGCTGGAACGCGACATCAAAAAGGCTCGCAGTATCGCGGAGACCGCTGCCCGCGCCGCTCTGGAGCAGCTGGGCGTAGGTGAAGCCGCGCCTTCCGAGTATCTGAGCGAAGATGAACGGGTCTTGCGTCGTAAATTACGGGCACATGGACGGCAGCTCGGAGACCCACTCCATAGCGACAAGGTGCAAGCGCTGGATCTGTTGATCGAAGAAGTGGCCTATGAGCATTGGCACAGGATGCTTTTTGCCCGCTTCCTGGCCGAAAACAACCTCCTCATGTATCCCGATCCGGATGAGCCCGTGTCAATAACACTGGAAGAATGTGACGAGCTGGCCGCAGATGAGGGCGCGGCCAACGGTTGGGAGCTGGCCGCCCGCTTTGCCGCCCGTATGCTGCCGCAGATTTTTCGCCCGGATTCGCCAGTGTTCCAACTGGTGCTGCCGCCTGAACATCAGCAAAAGCTGGAGCATCTGGTAAGCGGTCTGCCGCAAGAGGTGTTTCACACATCGGACAGTCTGGGCTGGGTATATCAATATTGGCAGGCGGACAACAAGGAACGCATCAACAAATCGGGGAGTAAGATCGGTGCGCGAGAACTGCCCGCTGTTACCCAGCTCTTTACCGAGCCGTATATGGTCAGCTTCCTTCTGGACAATACTCTGGGAGCCTGGTGGGCGACAAAACGGCTCACCGAGCATGACCTCTGTAATGCCGCAAGCGAGGAAGACTTGCGGCAAAAGGCCGCCATTCCCGGCGTGCCTCTGACCTATCTGCGCTTTGTCCGGATGGAGGACGGCGCATGGACGCCGGCGGCGGGAACGTTTGAGGACTGGCCCGAAACGTTGTCCCGGTTCAAACTGCTGGATCCGTGTTGCGGATCCGGTCACTTTCTGGTGGCCGCGCTGCATATGCTGGCGCCCATGCGTATGGTACTCGATGGACTGTTAGCCAAGGAGGCAGTTCATGCCGTATTGCGGGAAAACCTGCACGGCCTGGAGCTGGATCAACGCTGCGTCAAGCTGGCGGCCTTTGCGCTGGCCTTTGCCGCTTGGACATATCGCATGCCCGACAATCCCACAGCGACCTTTGGATTTGCCAATTCCGGCGGTGTGGGCTTCGGGCAGGGCCCCTTTGCGGCCGGGCCTCTGGGCCATATGCCGCTGCCGGAGCTCAATGTGGCCTGCTCCGGCCTGCCGGTGACAGCGGACAAGGCCCAGTGGACAGCGCTGGCCCAGCCGCATACGGCGCTGCGCAACGCTCTTGATCTGTTGTACGACGAATTTCAAAACGCCCCGGTGCTGGGGAGTCTGCTGGCTCCTGCGGAAGGTATGGCGGCCAATATTGCCCACAGAGACATAACGCCGCTCCTGCGGCAGGCCCTAGCTGCCGAAAAGGGGGAACAGCACGACACCCAACTAGAGATAGCCGTCATCGCCCAGGGGCTGGCCAGAGCTGTCGCCCTGCTGGCAGAAAGGTATACTCTGGTTATGACCAATGTGCCGTATCTGGCACGGGGCAAACAGGTGGAGACCTTGCGTGCCTTCTGCGAAACCCACTACCCGGAAGCAAAAAACGACCTTGCCACGGTGTTTCTGGAACGCAGCCTGAAACTGTGCGCCAAGGGGGGCACGGCCGCCATTGTCCTGCCGCAGAACTGGCTGTTTCTGACAACCTACAAGAAATTTCGGGAAAAGCTGCTCAAACGGGATACCTGGCATCTGCTGGCACGCTTGGGAGAAAAAGGCTTTAACTCTTCGGCTGCGGCAGGAGCCTTTGTGATATTATTAGTCCTCTCCCGTGGGGCAACACATCCATCCGGTGGCTTATTGGATCATAAAAAATCAGCGCATATTTTGCACGGGCTGGACGTTGCCTCTGCCGCGACAGCACAGGCCAAGGCAGACGCTTTGCGCGTTGCACCTCTCCAAGGCATCGAGCAGGCAAAGCAATTGGAAAATCCGGATGCACGGGTGGGATTGGAAGGAACTTCTGATATTTCTCTACTTAACAAATATGCGGAGGGTCTCGTTGGACTGCAAACAAGCGATGATCCTATGTTTCTTATGGCATTTTGGGAGACGGAATGCATGGATCACGCGATCTGGGAATATTTGCAGGGAACTCCAAGTATTTTCTCTACCTACGCTGGACAGTCGTGGGTGGTGCGCTGGGAACAGGGAAAAGGCCTGCTCCTATCTTTACCGACAGCCTACCCTACAAAGGGGCTAAAAGCTCTTGGAAAATCCGGAATTGCAATACAGCGAATGAGACAGGTATTCCCTTATTTGTACAGTCAGGAAAGATTTCACCAAAATGTTGCAACCATTGTTCCTCATGACCCCGCGCACCTGCCCGCTATCTGGTGCTTCTGCTCTTCGCCAGAATATAATAAAGCCGTGCGGCGCATTGACCAAAAATTAAATGTCACCAATGCAACTCTGGTCAAAGTCCCCTTTGAGCTGGAACGCTGGCAAAAGGTGGCGGATGAAAACTATCCCCACGGTCTGCCCAGGCCGTACAGCGATGATCCTACCCAATGGATTTTTCACGGCCACCCCTGCGGTTCCGTGATCTGGGATGAAAGCACAAAGAGGACGGTTGACGGCCCGATACGCAAGGATGCCGGCGTCTTGCAGGTAGCGGTGGCGCGGCTGCTGGGCTATCGCTGGCCCGCCGAACTGGATACCGGCATGGAGCTTGCCGACGAGCAGCGGGACTGGGTGAAACGGTGCGATGCGTTGCTGTCATTTGCCGATGCGGACGGCATTGTCTGTCTGCCTCCTGTCCGGGGGGAGGCCGCTGCAAGCGAACGCCTGCTGAATCTGCTGGCCGCCGCCTATGGCGACGCCTGGTCCAACGATACTCTGGCGGCACTACTCGCAGACGCCGGTCATGCGGGCAAAACGCTGGAAACCTGGCTGCGGGAAAAGTTCTTTGCTCAGCATTGCAAACTGTTCCAGAACCGCCCGTTCATCTGGCACATCTGGGATGGCCTGCGGGACGGTTTCGCCGCGCTGGTCAATTATCACAAACTGGATCACAAAAATCTGGAAACGCTCATTTATACCTATCTTGGCGACTGGATTTTGCGCCAGAAGCAGGACCTTGACTCCGGCATTGACGGCGCGCAGGAACGCCTGGACGCCGCCGAGGTCCTCAAGAAAAGGCTGGAGCTTATTCTCGCAGGCGAAGCTCCTTATGATATTTTTGTGCGCTGGAAGCCGCTGGATCAACAGCCTCTCGGCTGGGAACCGGACCTTGACGACGGCGTGCGCCTCAATATTCGCCCCTTCCTCAGCGTGCCAGATGTCGGCAAAAAGGGGGCCGGAATTCTGCGTGACAAACCCAATATCAACTGGAACAAGGATCGGGGCAAGGACGTGGAAGCGTCCCCCTGGTATCACCTCTTTAAGGGGGACCGCATTAACGACCATCATTTGACCCTGGCTGAAAAACAAGCCGCTCGGGAGGCTGCCGAATGAGTGTAGTTGACGAGCTTATAGGCTGGGTTAAAAAAAAGCCTTTGATCCTGATACGTTTTGATGAGGACGATTCCCAATCGTTGCATAATTCGTATCAGGGATTTGAACGACTTACGTTTACAAAGCGTCATTCTGTATTTCAGTCAATCAACCTGCCCACACTTTGTTTGTTGGAAGTGTACGAGGATGTGAAAACAACATGCTGCTATCTTGCCACTGCCACCCGAAAGACAGCGATAAGCACATTGGACTCTCGTCTCACCATCAAAAAACTGCGTAGAATGTCCTTCATGTCCCTCCAGGACATGAAAACGCTGATTTCTGATGCCCGGATGCTACGCCTGCTGGAAGGACGCCTGCCAGATGAGGGAAGCATTACTCGCCTCTCTCCTCAGCTGAGTGTACATCTCGTTGAAATACTAGCTGAAAATCCAGATAATCAACCTGCACTGGAAACGGCGTTTTCTCTTTTACCTGGATTGCGGCAGGTAACAGATATTCACTGGGGGCAAGAAAATGCAATCCAAGCGGCATTGGATGCTTTTGGGCTTCGGGCTAATGCCGTACCGACTCGCGTTGCCTTGAGACGTGGCGCAACATCCGGTCTTAGTTTTATAGGAGCCTACCTTTATGAGGATAATGTGGTACATGCAGACGCATCGCAGCTTCCCGGCTTTAATCTGATTTCTTCAGATGTGACAGGGAGAGCCGAATTTCAAAAAGGCAAAGAGCGACTGGTAATCTATACGGCCAACAAATTACCTTTGGAGCAGATGCTGGGTGTTGATCTCATCTACATCAACGAAACCAGAGGAAACATTGTTATGCTGCAATACAAGATGCTTGAAGAATGCGAGCCGGATGGCGAAAGGCGGGATTGGCTGTTTCGCCCAGACCAGCAGTTGTACGATGAAGTAGCCCGTATGAAACTCCCTGACTTTCGTGGCGTAGCGCACGACTATAGGCTGGACAGTAATCCTTTTTACTTCAAATTTGTAAAGCGTAAAATTGAATCTAATACACATAACGCGTTTATTGTCTCTTTAGAACACCTCAAACAGCTTCTTGTCGCTCCTGAATCCAAAGGACCAAAAGGGGGTATTCGGATCAGTTACAATGCTTTGGATGGAATGTACCTTCGCGAAGACAATATGATCGGGTTAATTCGTTCCGGGTATATTGGAACTCATAGAGCAGAAACAAAAGAGCTAGCAATTCTCATCCAAGAAGCGGCCAAAGGGGATAAAGCAATTGTGCTTGCGTGGCAGAAAGAAACGCAGGAGTCCATGCAATGAAAAAACGACGGCTTCGGCATGTTGGGTCTATCAAAAACGAACTTCTTAGAAAATCTCGAGAAGCAGCTTTGGCTGCTGTACAAATTTTTAACAATCCAAATATAACTTTTAAGTCAGAATCTTATGTTGTTCTTATGATTATTGCTTGGACATACCTACTCCATGCTTATTTTCGACATCAAAAAATTGATTATCGGTACTATAAACAAAAAGGTACACGGCGAAAGTTCGATAAAACAAAGTTTGGAGCATATAAACATTGGGAACTTGAGCGATGCCTGAATGATCCTAAGTCGCCTATCGATAAAAATGCAGCTAATAACCTCCGGTTTTTAATTGGGTTGCGCCATGAAATTGAGCATCAGATGACAACAAAAATAGATGATATTTTAAGCGCTCGTTTTCAGGCTTGTGGATTAAACTACAATAAATATATCAAAGAATTATTTGGCGCTAGCTATGGCATAGAAAAACATTTATCTTTTAGCTTGCAATTTTCGACAATTTCTACTGAACAAAAAGAATTACTTGAGGAACATCCTGAGTTACCTCCAAATATAAAAAGGTATATAAAGAAATTTGATAACAACTTGTCAGATGAAGAGTTTTCACATCCTCATTATGCCTATCGTATATTGTTCATCCCTAAAACAGCAAATCATAAAGGCCAAGCGGATCGTGTCATCGAGTTTGTCAAAAGTGATTCCCCTTTGGCTGAAGCGGTAAATAAAGAGTACGTCGTCATCAAAGAAACTGAAAAGAAAAAATATCTTCCTAAGCAAATTGTAGAAATGATGGCCGCAGAGGGATTCCCTGGATTTTCGATGCATGATCATACTCAATTGTGGCAAACTCTCGATGCTAGAAATAATGCCAAAGGCTATGGAACTTGGGTCGCGGGCAAAGTTTGGCATTGGTATGAACGTTGGGTCGATGTAGTACGAAAACATTGTCGAGAAAACAGCGAGCGGTACGCACAAACAAAGTAAAGGAACTGCCATGCGCGTGCTTGATCATCTTCTGCAAGCGGTTCGTGGCGCCGCTGTTTTTAACCCGGAAGTACAGGTTGCTCCCGCCTGTATTTTGTGGCCGGATCGCGATCGTCAATGGGAAGCTGTCATGCCTGCTTTGCAGGGGGCGCTGCCTGAACTCCTGATCCTTGGCGACTATGTTCCAGAGAAGCATACGGGGCCTGCCATCTGGTTACGGTGCGTCATTGTCGGCAAGATAGAAGATGTTGCGCTGCCCGCAGAGCGGACGCCGATTCTCTACCTGCCGGGCGTCAGCCGTCAGGAACTGCGTGCTGTTGAAAGTTGCCCGGAGCTTTTGAAACCGCTTGCTGAATTGCAATATCGGGGTGTCTTTTGGTCACAAGTCAATGCAAAAGACTGGACAATTCGATCTTATCTGAAATCTGATCAGGGCGGTCTTGGTCTGGATGTCGCTCAGGATAACGATACCAGACACGCCATGCAGCTGGCGTTGTACCGACTCCTTGACGAAGATACTTCTCTGCTCAAGGGCAAACGTCTGGACAGAGACTACTTCAATACCCTGTTGACAGGAGGCGACCCGATTCGCGATCTCCTGCAATGGCTCGATCAGGGGGATAGTTTTCGGAACAGGCGGAGTGAGAACGAGTGGAAAGCCTTTGTTGAGATTTGTCTGTCTCAATTGGCCTTCAATCCTCAGGATGAAGGGATTCTGGCTGGAAGTATTCGCCTTGCCAACCATGAAGGGCCGTGGCGTGCTGTGTGGGATCGTTATAGGGAGGCTCCCCGGCGATATCCCAATATTCCGGCACAAATTGAAAAATGCCGTCCCCCCAGCGATACGATGTTCTGGTATATGGAAGGCGGCTCTTTCGAAGGATGGCCTCAGTGGAATGACGAGCAAGAAAAGAGCCTTCGTCAGGATTTGATGGCCCTTGCCTGCATGCCCTCACACGAGGCAAGAGTCAGGATTAAGGAACTGGAAAAACAGCACGGAAACAGACGAAACCTGGTCTGGGCCGAACTGGGGAGCGCCCCTCTGGCGTATGCCGTGGAGTACCTGGCCTGTCTTGCGGATACAACGCAGAAAAATCTGGCCGCAGGAGCAGTGGATGACCTCACAGCAGGCTATTGCAGCTACGGATGGCAGGCAGATGACAGCGTGCTCCGGGCCTTGGCGCAAGTAGAAAATTCGGCCGATATTGATGCCGTCACGACAGCGATTCGAGCCATGTATCTGCCGTGGGCGGAAGAATCGGCCCGATATCTTCAACAACTGGTGGATAATGCCTCGTATCCTGGCGGCACCTGCGAAACGGCAAAGGCCGTAGCTTTCACCTCGGGAGACTGCGTATTCTTCGTTGACGGGCTTCGTTTTGATGCCGGGAAACGGTTGCGCAGAGCCTTGGAGGCTGTCGGGCTGACAGTCTCCGAGGAACCCTTCTGGGCTGCCCTGCCCAGTGTAACGGCAACGGGTAAGGCGGCAGTCACCCCGGTACGGGACAGGATATGCGGACGAGAAGGCAGTCTGGATTTTGAACCGTCAGTGGCAGATACCGGACAATCATTGAAGGGCGGCTACCCCCTGAAAAAGTTACTGGACGACGCGGGGTGGTCCATTCTGGATCGTTCTGCTGTTGGCGATGGGCAGGGGAAAGCCTGGTGCGAATGTGGCGATATCGATCTCGAAGGTCATAATCGAGGCTGGAAACTTGCAAAACATCTTGACGCCCTGATTGCCGAGATTGCAGCGCGAATCCGGGAACTTGTGAAAGCAGGCTGGAAGCGTATTCGCGTTGTGACGGATCATGGCTGGTTGCTGGTTCCCGGCGGCCTGCCAAAAACTGATCTTCCCGGAGCTCTGACAGATAATAGATGGGGCCGGTGCGCCGCCTTGAAAACAGGGGCCATGTCCGAAGAGCGACTATTCCCATGGTACTGGAATTCCAGCCAGTATTTTGCCCTTGCTGACGGAGTAAGCTGCTTTAGAAAGGGGGAGGAGTACACCCACGGCGGACTGAGTCTGCAAGAGTGTCTGACCCTGCATTTGACGGTAACGCCGGGTGAATCTGTCCACGTTGCCGCAGCTATCGAACTGACCGATGTCGTATGGAAAGGGCTGCGCTGCACCGTTGCCGTAGATGGCAACGATGCAGGTCTGTCGCTTGATATTCGCAGTCAGGCCGGTAATGCCCTGTCCAGTGTGGTCGTCAGCAGCAAGCCTCTTAAGGAAAACGGCACTGCCTCTGTTGTCGTCGAGGATGAGGAACTGGAAGGGCAGGAGGCAACAGTGGTCTTGATTGATTCCCAGGGCATGCTGCTTGCGCAATATCCCACTGTGATTGGTGGAGGTGACCGATGATTGCAATGGATCAGATCGACAAAAAAGCAGCCGCCGTGCTTGAGGGGTATCTGGTTCGAAAGGATCTCGTCCGCACATTCAGTCGTCAGTTCCCTGTGCCGACCTATGTGGTCGAGTTCCTGCTTGGCCGTTACTGCGCCAGCACCGAGCAGGATGAGATAGATGAAGGTATCGAAATTGTTCAGCGCCAGCTTTCTTCACGCACGATCAAGGCCGGAGAAGAGGAACTTTTCAAGGCTCGGGCCAGAGAGCAGGGCGAAGTCAAAATTATTGATCTTATCACTGCTCGCTTGGATGCCAGAACCGACTCCTACATTGCAACGTTGCCCGGTCTGCGTCTGACAGATGTCCGTATCAGCCCGGAATTAGTGAAAAAACATGAACGTATGCTGACAGGAGGCTTTTACGCAGAAATCAGCCTGAATTATGATGCCGCTATCGCTCAGGAAAGCAAGGGAAGGCCTTTTGGTATTGCCTCTCTCCGGGAAATCCAGCTCTCCAGGCGTGATGTGCTTGATATCCTGGCCGAGGCCCGCAAATCCTTCTCAACCGACGAATGGAAAGACTTGCTGCTTCGTTCCATAGGTCTGGAGCCGGACGGATTATCCCTGCGGCAACGCGATGCCTTGATGCTGCGCATGGTTCCCTTTGTCGAGCGTAACTACAACCTTGTGGAGCTTGGTCCCAGAGGCACAGGCAAGAGCCACCTCTTCCAACAGGTTTCTCCGTATGCGCACCTGATCTCCGGAGGTAAGGCCACGGTCGCCCAGATGTTCGTCAATAACGCAAATGGCCAGCGAGGGCTAGTCTGCCAATATGATGTGATCTGTTTTGACGAGGTGTCCGGCATCTCTTTTGACCAGAAAGACGGCGTGAACATCATGAAAGGCTATATGGAATCGGGAGAGTTCAGCCGTGGCAAGGAGAGCATTCGGGCCGATGGCAGTATCGTCATGGTTGGCAACTTTGATGTAGATGTCGAGCATCAACAGCGCCTGGGGCACCTGTTTGGCCCCATGCCCCCAGAAATGAAAGACGATACGGCTTTCATGGATAGAATCCATGCCTTTTTACCTGGTTGGGATGTCCCAAAAATCAGTAAAGAGCTACTAACAAACCATTTCGGTCTGGTGAGTGATTTCTTGTCCGAATGCTGGAGTCAGCTGCGTCAGCAAAGCAGAGTGGCCATACTTCAAAACCGTGTTTTCTTCGGCGGAGCTCTGTCTGGACGTGATACCAATGCCGTCAACAAAACCGTAAGCGGATTACTTAAACTTCTGTATCCCGGAGATGGCGAAATCCCCAATGAAGATATTGAGTGGGCCGTACATATTGCCATGGAAGCAAGACGTCGCGTCAAGGAGCAACAGAAACGTATCGGGGCTGTGGAGTTTCGCAACACCCATTTCAGCTATGTAATGGGTACTGATGGCGTGGAGAAATTTGTCTCGACACCAGAGCTGCAAAGCGAAAGCGGCATTGGGAGTGATCCCCTTGAGCCAGGTCAGGTATGGACCATTTCTCCGGGCTGTGGCGAAGATTATCCGGGCCTTTACCGTATCGAAATCAACGAAGGACCAGGCTCCGGCGTTAAAATCCTTAATAAACCTGTACCTCCCGCTTTCAAAGAAAGCATGGGCTATGCTGAGCAAAACCTTTATGCCCGTGCAATGCAACTGGTCGGGGATAAGGAGCCGCGTCACCATGAATTTTCCGTCCAGCTCCGCTCCTTTGACGTATCAAAGTCCGGTGCAGGCCTCGGCATGGCGTCTCTTATTGCGCTCTGTACAGCCCTTTTGAAAAAGAGCGTACGCGGTAGCCTTATCATTGTAGGTGAGATTAATTTAGGAGGATCTATTGAACCTGTTCACAATCCAGTCACCATTGCAGAAATGGCGGTAGAAAAAGGAGCTTCAGCTCTTTTAATGCCGGTTTCCTGCCGTCGTCAATTGTTGGATCTTTCCGATGACATGGCGACAAAAATTTCTATTCAGTTCTATTCCGACGCTAGAGATGCTCTCATAAAATCTCTGGTGGAGTAACATGCTTGACGTGTACGAGACATGGGCAATCAGAATGGGAGCCTGATTTCATCAAGCCTGACACTAGCAGGTTTGAGGCGGGAAAATTCCACCCTGATGGTCTTGATCTGATCCGGGGTAATGCTCATGGCTATTTTCCTCCTGTGTCTTTTGCCTTTTCCCGGTCAAGCGGGACGCTTGCCCACGGGCTTCACGTCAGTGAAGCATAGTGGGCTATATCTTCGGCCGGGGCGAAGATGCCCCGCCAGACACCTTACCGCATCCGCACGGTGCCCTGTCTGTCCTGCTCGGCAATCGCTACGCGTTGCCTTTCCTCCTCCTGCCGCTGCTGTTCCTGAAGGAAGTCCGTCAGGCGTTGCCGGATTTCCGGTTCCCGGGCAAACTCCCGGTAGGTCTCAAGCTCCTGGCCCATGCGTGCCTGTCGGCTTTCCAGATCCGCCTTTTCCTGATCACGGGTCTTGCAGACAGCTTCAAGCTGTACCAGCTGTTTTTTCAGAACAGCCGCTTCGCGTTGCAGTTCATTCTTCTGGCGTGCGATGAGGTGCTTTGCGGACAAGGCCGTGCGCAGCCGGCTGATCGTCTGTGCCGACATTTCCAGCACGCGCCTGTAGTTAAAAAAAGAGGCTTCCGGGAGTGGTTCTTCCTCCCGCAGCAGGCGTTCCGCCTCCTCGGCCTGTCGTTCATAGTCGGCAACGCGCTGTTTCAATTCCGCCTCTCGCTGCCCCAGTCTGCCGATGGTGCGGAGCGCATCCCGGACAAGCAGCAGTCCTTCCCGGGCAAGGCGATTGTTTTCTTCCTGCTGCTGTTTGTATTCGCGCGTATCCAGATGCTTTCTGGTCGCGCCGGTTTTCTGCTCCACGCCGCGCTGAATGGCAAAGCCGCAGTGTTGCAGATGGAGAGGCAGATCTCCTTGCAACTTTTTCAGACTTTGCCGCGTATACATCTTGTTAGCATTCAGGCGTCCTTCCCGTGTCACGGGCACATGAAGAAAGTGCATGTGCGGCGTCTTTTCATCCATGTGCACCATCGCGGAAATGACATTTTCCGCTCCCACAAAATCCGTGAGAAAGGATTTGCTTTCCTCAAAGAAACGCCGGATTTCTTCTGGAGAAAGGCTTTTGAAAAAAGCGCTGTCAGACGTGACGATAAGCCCGCACATATGCACGGCATCCTTTCTGACAGCCTTGATCAGCCGCAAATCGTCAATGCGCCGCTGGATGGCCTGCGCGTAATTTGTCGCGGCCTTGTCGTGCAATTCGTAATTGCCGCAGCTGCGCTGATAGTCGATATCCGGGTTGGAATGGCTCTCGCGTTCCCGGCGATTGTGGCTCTGAATGCCTCTGACGGCCTCTTTTTTGAATTTGTCCATATGCAGGACGAGATAGGACATGGTCGGACTTCCTTGTATTTCTGATCCGCACGGGTTTCAGCCGTCCGCAAAGCGGTACACTTTTGCCGTTGTAGCGGTACAGCTTGAGAGGACCCCAGCGGACAATGCTGGACATATCTGGACGCTTTTTCGGGAGGTGTACCGCTGTACCGCCCCTTAGAGAGTGGTACAGCGGTACACCTGTACGTAGACAGGTCAATTTTTCCCTTCCAGCTTCTTTTTCAGGCGCTGGACAGCAGCCTTGGACTTTCCCATTTCCTCGGCGCAGTCGCGGATGCTGTAGCCCTCGGCCAGCAGGCGTTTCAGCTCGGCCAGTTCCACATCCTCAAGCTCTCTGATGCGCCAGTGCAGCGCGTTGCCTTCGGTGATCAAATTGGCCTCAAAGGGGCGGGCATCATCGCCCACGATGCCCCGTGCCTTGGTCAGATGGACTTCAAAGCGTGCGCCTTCGGCCATGCTGTACTCTCTGGGCCTGCGCAGACTGATGACTGTATCCATGATGTCTTCCCTGGCGCTGGTACCGCGCTGATCGCCGGATTTTCCGGCATGATGGATAAGCAGGACAGCCATGCCCCGGCGACGCAGCTCCAGCAGCCATGCCTGCATGGTCTGCCATGACTGGGCTTCGTTTTCCTTGCCGGTACGGCACAAGGTGGCAATATTGTCCAGCACGACCATATCCACGCCTTTCAGGAATGGTTCCAGCATGACCTGCCCCTGCGCGGTGGAGAGATCCGGCATGGGACAGGGCTGCAGGTCCGGCGTGATGAGCGCCATATTTTTCAGTGTATGCGGCGGGACGGACATGCCACTGACAAGCGCGGCAAGGCGATGCTGCATGGCTGTGGCGGGCATTTCTCCGTCCACATACAGCGTCCGTTTGGGCATGGGCGCGCGCCAGTTGAACACCGCGCCGCCGGAAGCCACGGCTACCGCGACACTCAGGGCGGCAAACGTCTTGCCGATGCCGCGAGGCGCGTACAGGATGCCTATCCCTTGAACCGGAAGAATGGGGGATAAAAGATACCCCCGTTCAGGTATGGACATGGAAAGAAACTCGCCCATATCCAGTGATACCAGCGAAGGTGGCTTATCCGGCAGGGCGCTTTCCAGCTGGCGGCGCACGCTTTGCAGCCCCTCTGTCAGATGCAGGTCGTTGAAGTCCTTGCCGCTGCCTGTGGTAAAGTGCGGCACAACAAGATGGGCCTGTGCAGCCTGCGCGGCCTCCTGTCCCTTGTCACGGCCCGTTTCGTCATTGTCACCGCAGATCAGAATCTGCGCGTCCGGGAACTGTTTTCGCACGGCAGCCGCCACAACAGGCAGATTCCCGGCCGAAAACGTCACATAGACCGTCCATGCACAGGCAAGGTGAATGCTGGCCCCGGTGGCGTAGCCTTCACAAAGTGCCAGCGGTTTTTCTGCATTGCCGGGAATAACGAATTGTCCGTCCTGAACCTTGCCGCCCGTAAGAAAGCGCTTGGTGCCGTCCGGTGCGATATATTGCAGACTCTGCACCGTGCCGGAACTGCCCCTGACCGGAATGAGGAGCATCCCATTTCTGTCCTGACGCATATCCGCAAGCGCGGGAATACCTTTGCGGCTCAGGTACGCGTGCCTTTCTGAACAGGGAAAGGAAGCCTGTAAACGCTTATGCGCCTGCTGCGCCGCCTCCGCATGACGCCTGGCACATTCTTCGTCACGCTGTTTGCGCATGGCCTGCTGCCGCCTGTGCCACGCCGACAGCTCAACAGGAGAAAGTTCCTGTTCGCCTTCCGCGTGGAACGTCCCCTGATCGCCTGTCTCCCAGTTGCACCACCAGAGCGTCGCTGGCCTGTCCTGATGGGCAATATAGGCGCCGTTGCGCTTGTGTGGCTTACTCCTTGTCGGACAGCGATGCAGATTCCCGTCCGCAAGGATATCTTCCGGCAGAAGGTCATGCTGCGCGAGAATTTCCCGGAAGCTTTCCAGAAGGCTAGTCATGGTCTTCCTGCTCCCGTCCCGCGTTTTCTATGAACGCTCTGATGTCTTCCGCCCGCCAGACAGTGGTACGGGGACCGAGCTTTACAGGCTTGGGATAACGTCCGGTACGGCAACCCTGCCACCAGGCGCTTTTGCTGATGGGAACAAGGGCCAGGACCTGAGGAAGACGAAGAAAGCCAGTGGAGGGGATATTTGTCGCCATAGTAACAACTCCGTATAAAGAAGAGGATTACGGAGTATATAGCATAAAAGAAATGACATGTGCAGGACAGATGTTTTGTAACCCAGGTACTTACAGCTACCTTCAAGAGCATTTTGGGTGTACAAAAATGTCGTGCATTTTCTTTGGAAAACAGAATCAAAGTTTTGTAACATTCTAAAATATAAAAAGATTATTGGTAGGCATAGCGGGGGATGTCAGCGGCCAAAAGGTTACAAAAAAACACAGCTTTTACGAATGGCATTTATTTGAAGCTATTCGTAAAAGCTGTGTAATTATAGAATGTTATAAATTTATTGTTTTGCCAGATTTCCCCCAAAAAACGCTTTGCGCGTGTTTGGACGCTGTCCCCCCCCAGAGATTTTTATCAGAACATGCTCTTTTGGGTGGCTGTCAAGCCTGCCCGGCTTTGCTTGTGCGGAGTCTGTCCAGATAGTCGGACCACTCCTGCATCATCCTTCGGCGCTCCGGCAGGTACTCCGCATAATTGTACGCCGCGCGGGCCTCATTCCGTTCGCCATGCGCAAGCTGGCGTTCAATCCAGTCCCGATTGTAGCCCAGTTCGTTAAGCAGCGTTGATGCGATGGAGCGAAAGCCGTGGACGCTCATTTCATCTTTTTGATAGCCCATGCGGCGCAGAGCATTGAGCATGGTGGCATCGGACAGGGGACGCGCTTCCGTGCGCACAGAAGGAAACAGATATTTGCCCGTTCCGGTCCAGGGCTGCAACTCCCGCAGAATCGCCACAACCTGTGTGGACAGCGGCACAATATGCGGACGTCGTATTTTCATGCGTTCTGCCGGAATGCGCCATTCCGCGGCTTCCAGATCAAACTCGCTCCACTGTGCGGCCCGTAATTCCGTAGGGCGGGTAAAGACCAGCGGAGCCAGCTTCAAGGCGCAGACCAGCGGGAAATAGCCGTCATAGGCATCTATGTCCCGGAGCAGCTGACCGACCTTTTCCGGCGCCAGCACAGCGGCACGATGTGTTACCTGACGAGGGTGCAGGGCTCCCCGAAGATCGGCGGCGATGTTGTGCCGCGCACGCCCCGTGATGACGGCATAGCGGAAAACCTGATTGATGATTTGCAGGACGCGCCGGGAGGTCTCGTAACAACGTTTCATCTCCAGCGGTCTGAGCACGGCCATGATATCCTGCACTTCCAGCCGGGCGATGGGCGCCGTGCCGATAAACGGGAAAATGTAGTTGCAAAGACGATACATGACCGTTCCCTGATGCTTTGCGGAGAATGCCGTCATGCGTGTGGTGTGCCATTCGCGGGCAATGTTTTGAAAACTGTCCCGTTCGGCAATTCTTCGGGCTTCCTGCTGCTGTCGTTTGTACGCGGAGGGATCGATACCCTTCGCCAGCAGACGTCGGGCCTCATCGCGGCGCTCTCTGGCATCCTTGAGAGATACGGCGGGATAGGCCCCGAAGCTGAGGAGCCTGCTTTTGCCCTCAAAGCGGTAGGCCATGCGCCAGAGCTTGCTGCCGCTGGGAGGAATGAAGAGGAAAAGCCCGCCGCCGTCGGAATACTTGTGGGGCTTGTTTGCGGGCTTCAAACTGCGGATACGAACGTCGGTAAGAGGCATGGGGTACTCCTTGGCTTCTGCTGGATGTCTCGATACCTCTCAGGACAAAAAACACAGTAATACAACCATGTTATCCGTGAGGGTATCACGCTTTTCATACCATGGATCTACCCTCGGATATACCCCTGCAAGCATTGGATGCAACTGGACAAACGTGGACGACGGGAAACCCCGTTGACACAAAAAAAGAAAGGATACCAATGTGTTTTGCACACTGATATCCTTTATTGTACCTTATGTTGGCGTCCCCAAGGGGATTTGAACCCCTGTCGACGGCGTGAAAGGACGCCGTCATGCGCCTGCCCGTCTTAGATTTCAGCAAGTTACAACTGCATATGAGGGCATATAAATGCACCCGAAAGCATATGCGATTGTAACCCTTTTTTGTAACCCTTCCTCCAGGCTCGTTTCCGGGCAAGGTTCTGCCCGCTCAGCTTTTGAGTCTGTTCCCCTTATTGCGTCTCGGAAAAGCGATGTCGCCAGCAATGCGCGGCAGGCTTTTCTGCGCTCTCCGGCCTTCGCTGCCTTTGTCATCAGCCCCCCTGTCTTTGGCAGGTAGGGGCTTTTTTTGCGCCCGTAACGCGGAAAGGCAGCGAAACATTCCCATGCTCTGAGAGGCGCTTTTGTGCCGTCTTTCGCCAGAGCCGGGAGGAATGTCGTCGTGACGTGGTGGTCACGGCCTGATGAGCCAGCCGCTCTTGAGCAACCTCAACAAGTTTGAGGCAGACAAAGCCCCCAAAAAGAAAGCCGTTGAGCGGCAACTCAACGGCTTCCAAAGCAGTAACGCTTTTCAAACGAACGATTGAAAGGACGTTAGCCGAAAGGCCTCATATTGTCAAGATGTGAGTCTGCTCTGTCGTCTTTTGGGGACTGGGAGACGCAAGTATGAAGACGTTCGCCCCCAAAGGAAATATTTTTGGCCCTATTTTACCGCAATTCATCCTAGAGATGCCCCTCTCATTAGGAGCAAAGGTCATGTACGCGCTGCTGTGCAATTACGCTTCGGACAAGGATCACTGCTGGCCCTCGCAAAAGACGCTGGCTGCAAGGCTCGCGTGCAGCGTCAGCAGCATCAAGAACTACCTCGCGGAGCTGGTACGGGAAAGGCTGATTGAGGTTCGCCATGAAAACTACCGTTCTTCGGTCTACTACATTCTTCAGCCGGAAGCGTTGCGCAAGAGGGCAGCTCCTGCCGGAGAGCAGCCAAAATCTGACTCCGGGCAGCCAGAATCTGGCCACATAAATAATCTTAGCAAACAACAAGAAGAAAATTCCCCCCTTCCCCCCATGAAGTCGGAAAGAAAAGATGCTCTGTCATCTTCTGCGCCTTCGGCGGGGGGCGTGGGTTCTGCTGAGCTGGATTTTGAAACAGCCTGGGAGAGCTATCCCCGAAAGGAAGCCAAGGGCTTTGCCCGGATGGCATGGTTCAAACTTCTGCGCAGCGGGCAACTCCCGTCCTTGCAGGAGCTGCTGTCAGCCATTGCCCGCTCCAGCGCATCGGAGAGCTGGCAGAAGGAACAGGGCCGCTTTATCCCGCAAATGGCTAACTGGCTGCGCGGACAGCGCTGGCTGGACTCGTCTCTGCCCGTGTCGCCATGCGTTCCCGCGCCTGATCCCCGTGTGCGGCAATTCATGCGGCAGAAAGAAGAGCGGGAACAACTGGAGCTGTCGCGGCAATGCCGGGAGAAAGAAAGACTCCGCCCTTTGTTCCGGGCCTTTGCCGCGAAATTCGATGCTCCCGACAATGAAGCAATGGCTTTCGGCATCTGGATGCACCTGCATTCGCTGCGTTGTGCGCCATCGGCTGCGGATGTCCCTGAGACAGCAGGCAGGAACATCATGGCCTTTTTGCGGGAGAGAAAGAGGCAAGCTCAGGAAGAACGCTATCTGACCTCCCTGCGCAAAACGCCTGTAAAGCAGTCTTACGGCGTAGAGCCTGTTCCTTGTGAGAAGAGTGTCGCGTCTTTCGCAACCGTAACCGCGTGCGCATGAAAGGAGCTGTTGTGAAAGGGGTTATTGCACTGGTTCTTTCTGTGGTGCTGCTGATGATGTCGGAGGGAACCGCCCCGGCGGTTCAAACGCCGTCTTCGCAAGAGGCCGAATCTTCTGTCCGGCCAGCGGCTCCGATAACGACGCAGCAGGATCAGCAGCCTACTGCCGGGAAAGTTGCTCCAGCCCTCAAACAGGATGCGCAGGCACTGTTTGAGGAAAGTCTGCGCCAGATGATGCCGCTGGATGAGCAGCATATTCAGCAATATCGGGAACGCTCGGATCAGCGGGAGCGCGCATTGCTGCCAGTGCCGCCCAGCCTGAGAACACGCTCTGTGCGCGTATCTCTGGAGCCGGGGCGGGTTCCTGTGCCGGTATTGACGACGGCCAATGTCGCTACCTCGCTGGTTTTTCACGATGCGACAGGCCAGCCGTGGCCCATCACATCCGTTACCAACGGCGGCCCCACATTTTTTCAGGTACTGCGTCCTGAATTGCCGGAGGGGAATCTTCTGAATGTCATGCCCTTGCAGGGACATGCGACCTCCACGCTCGTGGTTACGCTGGAGAAACGGGATGTGCCGCTTGTTGTGCGCCTTGAGTCTGATTCCGTCCGTTCCCCGGAACGCAAGGCGGATGCTCTGGTGCTTTTCCAGATAGCTCATCATGGCCCCAGAGCCGCCGTGCCGTTGATCAGGGAAGTCAGAGACACGGCAGACAGCGTCATGCTGGCTTTTCTGGATCGGGTTCCGCCGGAAGGAGCCGTTCGTCTTCGTGTGGAGCCGCCCCGGGAATCGTTACAGGTCTGGAAGTACGGCGGCAGACATTATGCCAGAACGACGCAGACGTTGATGTGGCCGTCATGGACTGCCGTCGTCAACGGAGCCGGGGCAACGAAATGTTATGAGCTGCCCGTGACCGCACGGATTATGACCTCGCATGAAGGTTCCATGCAAACCTTCATCCTGAAGGAAGGCAGATAGGGATTGTGCCATGAGCGACATGACAAGTCTGGAAAAGAAAAGACGCCTCGTGGTGCTGGCTCTTGGCATAGTGATAGGGCTTTCCGTCCTTGTACTTGCCTTTTCCCTGTTCTTTGCTGCGGAAGAACCGTCCAGCTCAGCCCGCATGTCTCCTGCAAAATCGGATCGTGTCAGCGGGCAGGCCGGGGGGATTGGTTCCGAGGAGTACAATCAGAAGCTCCGGGAACATGATCAGCGTCAGGCCAGCGAGGCGCTCAAGAGCGGGGAAAGTTTTGTCCCGACGCCTGTGGGAGATAGAAAACCCGTGGTCGTGAAGAAGGCGGAAACGCCTCCTGCCACGCCCCCTGTTGCTCCTGTGCGCGTCGCGCCTGTCCAGCCCCCGCGCACGGATAACGCCATGCTCAAGCGTATGCAGGAAGATTTGGCGACGCTGGATGCCCGGCTGGCCGCAGCTTCGACAGGACAGGGACAAATCGTTTATCAGCGGGATTTTTCAAAGGAAGCAGAGAAAACTTCTGTGTCCGATGAAGGACGGACGCTGGCCACCCCGGAAAAGGCCCCCGTTGCTCCGGTGGCAATCCGGGCCGGAGATTTGCTGTACGGCATCATCGACATCAGCGTGAATTCCGATGTGCCGTCTGCCGTACTGGCAACCATTACCTCCGGCAGATACCGCAATGCCCGTATCATGGGCAGGTTTCAGCGCCATGATGAACGCCTCGTACTGGCGTTCAACAGAATCATTCCTTCTGACGGTGACCCCGTCCAGATAGAAGCCTATGCGGTTGACCCCGGCACGTCCGAAGCGTCGGTGGCCAGTTCGGTTGATACCCATTTTTTCAGCCGCTGGGGCGGACTCATTGCATCGGCTTTTCTTGAGGGGCTGGGAACGGCCAAGCGCTACAGCGGTTCTCAGAGTACGATCTACGGCTACAACGGCGAAACCAGCGATCAGATGGTCTGGAATACCTACAGCGTGGGCGATCAGGCATGGATAGCTGCCGGGAAGGTTGGGGAAAAAGCCGGAAAAATCTTTGAAAGGGGCTTTGATCGTCCGCCGACTGTCCGCCTTGAGAGCGGAACGCCTGTTGGTATCCTCATCGTGAGTGTCAAGGGCAGGTGATGCGATGGACAACTATGTTGCCAATGTCATCCCCCATTTGCAGCAATGGTGGCCTGTCATCATTCGACTGTCGTACCTGGCGGGACTGGGCTTTGCCCTGACAGCCTGTGTGCTGGCGATAAGCGGCAAACATCGCTTCAATCGCTCGTCGGCTGTCTGGACGTTCGTTTGCGCTGTTTTGCTGCTCAACTTGCCGGCACTCATGGATTCACTGGCCATGACTGTCTTCAATCAGTCCTCAGAACAGAGCCTGAGCTACAGCCCGCCGTCCTCTCCCGGTTCTGTCTACATCCAGTTTGCCGTCTACGCCATTGCTACGGTCGGCGTCATTGGTATTGCGCGCGGGCTGTGTCTTATGCGCGATACGCCCAATCAGGCCATGAATTTCAGCAGGGGAATCGTGCACCTGTTTGGTGGCATTCTCGCGGTCAACCTCGTCACCTTCCTGCGTGGCCTTGGAGCTACGATAGGCGGTGATGTCCAAACATATGTCGCCAGAATCCTTGGCTGACATTCGGAGGAAGTCATGAAGATCGTTGCAGGGAATCCCGGACTCATTTCGTCATGCCGCTGGACAGCCGCAGGGCTCGGCATCGCCGCTGTCTGGCTGCTTGCACCCGAACTTGTTCAGGCTGCCGTTCCGCTCGGAGAAATCGGGCAGAATGTGGCTGAAAACTCCAAGGGTGTTGCCAAGGGCATATCCCTTGCCGGATTCGCAACCGGTCTTGCTATGGGGGTCTGGGGCTGCGTGGACATGTACAAGGCCACACGTCAGCAGGGGCAGTCCACCTATACCAGCGGCATCATCAAGCTGCTGATCGGCGCGATCATCCTCGGCTTGGGAGAGACGCTCGGTTCCGGCTCGGCTACCCTTTTCGGTTCCGATCAGACTTCCGGCCTAGGAGAACTCGGCCTGTAACCCCATAAAAGGAGATGAGGCATGAGCATCTTCACATGGATACAGAAACATCAATCCAGGCCCCCGGCGCAGACCATGAGTGAATCGGATGCTCATGCCTCTTTTTCTGTCCATGACGCAACAGGCGTCATTGGCGGTCTGAGCTGGTACAGAGCGCAGTTTTATCGCGCCATGAAGCTGGCACTGGGTTTATCCGTTGCGCTGGCCGTCAGTCTGGGAGTCATTGCGCTGCTCCTTCTGCATCGCCCGACGCCGCGTTATTTCGCGGCTACTCCCGATTTGCGGCTTGCTCCCATGATCCCGCTGAATCAGCCCCTGCTGACGCAGCAGGGCCTCCTTTCATGGACAGCGGATACCATTGCGGGGGCCATGTCTCTGGACTTTCTGGAATGGCGCAAGAAGCTGGAAGCCCTGCGGAGCCATTTCGATGAGGATGCCTATAAGTCCTTTCTCGCGTCTCTGAAAACTTCCGGCATTCTGGAGATGATCAGGGAGAAGCGCCTTTCCGCATCCGCTGTCGCCACGCGAGCGCCGGTCATTATCGCCTCCGGTCTGGTAGGAGATACGGCCACATGGCGTATCGAATTCCCTCTTGTTGTTTCCTACGAATCCAGCCAGGGCGTTGAAAGTACGCAACGCCTTCTTGCCACTGTTCTTGTGCGCCGGGCTTCCACGGCCATAACGCCGCGCGGCGTCGTTATCCAGCAGATCGTTCTGAAGAGGGAGTCGTGATGCTTGATCGTCTGGTTCATGGAGTGGACTGCGGCATTCGTGCCCTGTCGGAAGTCTTTGCCGGGCCGGTACACAGCTACTGCCGGCTGGAAACGGTGGATGACGGCGTACTGGTAGCCGATGACGGCAGCCTGATCAGCCTGCTGCGCCTTGAGGGGTCGCTCAAACAGATTGGCGTCGAAGAGTTTGGTTCCATTGTTTCCTCTCTGACGGAAAAGCTGCAATCCAGCCTTTCCAGACCGGGCCATCTTATTCAGGTGCTTTTTGAGTATGACCCGGAGGGAAGCGGGGAGCGGATTGCGGAACTCCTGCGGCCTTCGCGGCTTACCGCGCAAAATCTTGGCCTGCATGTCGGCAGCCTTCTGGATGACTGGGGAAATGCACTGAAAAGATATTGCGCTCTGGAAACATGCTGGCTGGTTCTGTGGACACGGCCTTCTGTGCTTTCCGATACGCTGCGGAAAACGGCACTGAAAGAGCGGGCTGCCGCCATATCGAAGACTCCGGCCATTCCGGGATGTCAGCAGGTTTCCTGTGCCGTCTCTGCGCTGCATGATGCGCACAACGGCTTTCTGACGGGTGTTCTGGATGCTTTCCGGCAGACGGATTTGTTGGCATGGCCGCTGTCGGCCCATGCGGCCTTGCGGGACATCAGGACGTGCATCACCCCGGAGCTGACAAGCCGGAACTGGAAAGCCCTCATTCCCGGCGATCCGCTGCCTCTTCGTCTGCCGGACCCGGAGGCAGGGGATGAGCGTCACAACATGCTGTACCCGGATTTCAGGACGCAGCTCTGGCCGGAAGAAGGGCAGCTGCTCTCCCGGAACGCCATCCGCATCGGAGACAGGATTTACGGGCCGCTGATCATGACCCTCATGCCGCAGACCCCGAAGCCCTTTCAGGAGTTGTTTCGCATTCTTGCCAGGCGGGATGAGCGTCTGCCGTACCGCATCTCCTTTCTTATTGAGGACGGAGGTTTGCGTATGGGGCTGCGACCTCTGCTTTCCACGCTTCTTGCTTTTACCTCCTCGGATAACAAGCGCTTCAACAAGGCTGTGGATGTGCTGAGAGCGCTGAACCTTGAAGGCATGTGCTGCGTGAAGTTCCGTATCTGCCTCTGCACCTGGGCCAGCGTGCGGGAGCTGCCGGAACAGGAGGCGTTTCTTTTGCTCAGACGCCGCGTTGCGGAACTGGCAAAGACTGTTCAGGGCTGGGGCACAACGGATGTGGCCGAAGCTCTTGGCGATCCGCTTCTTGGTGTGACGGCGACGCTTCCCGGCATGATGCCCGCGTCTCCGGCTCCGGTAACAGCCGCCCCCTTGCAGGATGCCATCGGCATGACGCCGTTGCGTCCCGCCTCTCCCTGGAGGGAAGGCAGTCTGCTGTTCCGTACCGGAGACGGCAAGATCATTCCCTTTGCGGCCAATTCTTCGGAGCAGGCCGCATGGATAGATATTGGCGTTGCCCCGATGGGCGGGGGCAAGTCGGTCTTCCTCAATGCCATGAACTTTGCCTTTGTGACGCAGGCCGGGCTTTCCCGCCTTCCGTGGCTGTCCATTGTGGACGTGGGGCCGTCCAGTTCCGGCCTGATCACCTTGCTGCAAGAGAATCTTCCCGAAGGACAAAAGCATCTTGCGGCATATCACCGTCTCAGGATGACACCCGACTATGCCGTCAATCCCTTTGATTTGCCGCTCGGTAATCGCATGCCCCTGCCGTCGCACAAGGCCTTTCTGACGAATTTCCTCAGTCTGCTGGCAACGCCGCTGGAAGCGTCAGCGCCTGCCGACAGCGTGCCCGGCATTATCGGCAGAGCCGTCAGCCTTGCCTATGACGAACTTTCGGACAAACGACATCCCCGGCTCTATCAGGCGAATACTCTGCCTGAAATTCATGAGCTGCTTCTCAAGGCCGCTGTTCCTCTGGATGCTTCGACAAGCTGGTGGGAAGTAGTGGATGCCCTGTTTGATCTGGGCTATCCGCATCAGGCTCTGCTGGCGCAGCGCTATGCAGTCCCCCTGCTTGCGGACGTTCTGACGCAGCTTCGCCAGAATACAGGGATTCAGAACACCTATGAGCCGCCTGTCATTCTCGGCGTCTGGCGTGCTCTGTCGGATGCCATTGAGGCTTATCCGCTGCTCAAGGAACCGACACAGTTCGATATTGGCGATGCCCAGATAGTCAGCCTCGATCTTGATGAAGTGGCTCCTCGCGGAGGGTCGGCCGCAGACAGGCAGTCGGCAGTCATGTACATGCTGGCCAGACATATTCTGGGCGGACGCTTCTTCCTCATGCCCAGCGATGTGCAGCTGATGCCCGAACGCTATCGAGCCTACCATGCCATGCGCATTGAGGCGATCCGGGAAGACCCCAAGCGGCTTTGCTACGATGAAGCGCACCGTGTGACCGGAAACACCTCTGTTTCCGGCCAGCTCCAGGCAGATATGACCACAATGGCCCGCGAAAGCCGCAAATGGAATCTGTCCATCGGCCTGTATACGCAATCCGTTGACGATATCCCTCCCATCATTACCGACGAACTGGCAACAACCGTCGTCATTCTCGGCTCCGGCACGGAAAAGAGCATCGATAATCTTTCCCGGCGGTTCGGCCTGAATGGAAGCTGCCGCCACGCGCTTTCCCGTCTGGGAAAACCGGACAGAGCAGGCTCCAATCTTGTTGCGCTGTTCAGAACAGGCGCGGGCATGTCCCAGCTCGTCCTCAGCCTGACCATTGGCCCGCAGTCTCTCTGGGCCTTCTCCACAACGACGGAAGACGTGACCATTCGCAATCATCTCTATCGTCGGCTTGGGCCTTCGGAAGCCCTGCGCAGACTGGCACGCCGCTTTCCCGGAGGTTCCGCCAAGGCAGAAGTGGAGCGCCGTCGTCGTCTGGTCGGAGATCAGACAGAAGCAGATGAGAAAATCGTTAATGTGATCCTTGAAATCGTAGACGAAATCGAGGTGGAGCAATGAAACAGATGCTTTTCGCCCTGCTGCTGATTTTCGTTCCTGCCCAGGCATGGTCGGGGGGCTGTAGCTGCGGTTCCATCAACAGCATGATTACGGCAGCAAAGATGGAAACAATACAGGCTGTCAATGCCCATACGGCTGCCGAAGCTGAGGCCATCCGTTCAGAAATTGTTCTTGCGGCACAGAATGTCATCGGCACGATCAAAAGTGAGTCTGCGACCATTATCCGGGCGATTGTAGCCCTTAAGGAAAGTAATGCGGCAGCCCTCAAGGGGCAGGGCATGGCGGATGAAAGCCTGAAAACGGAGGATATGTACGGTAAGGCTGCCCAGCCGTCCGGCCTTTGCGGGGCAAGTGCGCTTGGGGCAGGCATACAGCTTGGCGCACGGGCCGGACAGGAACTTCAGGCGACCATGCGTGAAAAGCAGCATGACTACGGCAATACCCAAGGCGTCCGCCCTGTGGAGTTTCTGCAACGAGTTCTGGCGGAAGAACACCCTTCGGAACAGGAAACACTGGAAGCACTGTTCCCCTTGCAGGGCACGCTGACCGGGGAGCAGGTGGCGCAGGCGCATGAAAGTATCAAGACGCTGGCCAATCCGCGCCCTCTACCGGTGGTGACGGATGAGCAGAAGAAGACGGCAGCGGGACAGACCTACGCGGCCGCCCGCAGGATTCATGAGAACCGACTTGCCGCTGTAGCCGAAGCCCTCAATCACCATGTGGTGCTGCATTCTCCCACGCTGCCGGAAGACGTGGCCGCCTGGGCGCAAAATCAGTGGACAGAAGCCGGGGGAAGCGGAACGCCTCCCGGCCTTGTGGACGGCAGACTTTCAGAAGTCGGTCTGTTCAAGCTGCTCTCGCAGATGCGCGTCGGCAATCCTAACTGGTTTGCCCAGCTTGCCGCATCGACAGATACCGGCCTGTTGCGTGAGCTTGCCATGATGCAGGCCTTGCAACTGGAGCTGACGCGCAAGAATACTGAATTTCTGGATCGCCTGAGCGTCATAGCCTCTCTGGACTTTCTCGCCCGCATGGAGGGAACCACCGGTAAGGACATGGAAGACCTTTATGCCCGCATGGTCGGCGCACAGCAGTAGGATGACAACATGCTTTTACATAGAAAAAATATCCGCATGCGTCCCTGTTCTGGAAAAAATACAATCTTTTCCATCAATTTTATAAATCAACAGCCAATCTGGAGCAATATGCAGATCTCTGTGCTTCTTCCAGATACCCTTCAGAGGATGATCCTTGTACTCCGGCGGCAATTCTTCTTCATTCAACAAAATACGCATGACCACCTTGAGCTTTTCAAGGTCATATCCTCGTTGCTCCACTTTTTTCAAGTCGCGGCGAAATTGCGTCGAGTAAACAGGATTACGCATTTAAATACCCAGCTGACGAAAAAGATCGTCTGCATCCTTGGCGCGGTGCAGATTTTCACCTCTGTCAACTTCTTCCAGCGTTCTGCAAGTCAATTCATTGGGGACTTCCGTCCCGAAAGGCAGGCACTTTTCCTTGGCAATCTTGGTCAGCATCATACGACAGGCGTCGGAAACCGTCAGGCCCATCCCCGCCAGCACTGCAGCAGCCTCATTCTTAATAGATGGATCGATACGAGCACGAACATAATCATTGGCAGGCATAGTTTTTCTCCTTGTTTTGCTAACTGTAGCCCATTTGGGCACAATGTCAATTCTGCCGGGGGCGTGACCTATGGCTGCTTCTGACATTCCCGCTACTTCGGAAGTCCTGCTGGAAACGGACGGCAGCAAACAGATTCTTGATGCCTTTCTGGGGAAGGGCTGGGATGCCTGGGGGCAGGGGCTTGGCGGTTCGCAGGCTGCGGAACTGATGCTGCAACTTTTCAGCGTCTTTAATCTCGTGGCTCTGGCTGTCATTTCCGCGCTGTTTATCTGGGTGTCGGCCATTGCCGTGGCCGGAACTGCCCATGAGGGAGTACCTTTCGGCAAGCGGTACAGCTCTCTCTGGATGCCTGTGCGTTTTGTGGGGGCTATGGGGGCGCTTGCTCCCATTTTCAAGGGATTGAGCCTGTTTCAGGTTGCCATTCTGGCCTGCATCGGTTTTTCCATCAATCTCGGCAACTACGTCTGGGAACTGGGAACAGACTACTTTGTGGAACATGGGGGGCAGATGTCCGTGCAGGCTCCGCCCCAGAATGTCTCCCACTATGCGGCCATTACCAATGGCGCTTTGGAATCCCTGACTCTCCAGTACTACATGAGCGAGCGGCGCGGTCTGAATGTCTCTCCAGGGGGCGCATGGCAGTACAGCGGCAACTGGTTTCAGTCCGGTGGTGAATATACGTTCACCTTCAATGGCAATGCCGGAAGTATCAGCGTCAGCTGCGTCAATGAAGGCGACGCCCTGTGCCGGGGAAAGGTCAATGCCGTCGGGGCGGCCATTTCGTCTCTTTCGGCTGTTGCCCGTGAGCTGGCCAATCCTGACACGCCAGCGTCAGCCATTCCTGCCCGTGCCCTCTATGACGCTGCGGATCAGGTTAATGAGGCCATTCTTTCCAGTCTGCAAGGGTATGCCCGACAAGGCCAGCTCCAGAACAAGCTCGGAGAATTTCAGGAATGGGCTGCCCGCTACGGCTGGATCATGGCCGGTTCTTCCTACTGGTCTGTGGCGTGGATCAATCAGGAAGTTCGGGAAGCCATGTATTCCGGCATTACCTACAGTCCGCATGAATACACGGAGTCGGAACTTCATGCGCAAATGCGCGGCTTGCAGGATTATGAGGCCGTCAGGGAACGGGTGGCGAACTATATCAAGACCGCCTACTCCATCCGCCGGGAAATTCCCCGCGCGGCATCCTCTCCCGCCGTTACGGATGAGGGCAGGGCCTTTGACGAGATCATCAACTGGCTGCGCTCCACACTGAATCAGCTTGTTGCCGGGAATATCCTTCCTGTTGCCGTTGAAAAGCTCTCCAGTCAGGACCCCATTCTGGCGGTTTCCAATGTGGGAGACTACCTGATTGGTACAGCCTGGGGCCTTGCCTCTGCTCTGGGCGTTGTGGACGTGACGCACGCTCTCGGCAAGGAACTGCCTCTTGTCGGCAAGGTCGTTCCCAATCTGGACAAATATATTTCCTTTGCGCTGTTTTCCGTCTTTCTCCCCCTTCTGCTGTACGGCCTGGCGCTGGCCTATTATCTGCCGGCCATTCCCTTCATCCGCTGGATTTCCGCGCTGGTGGGCTGGATCATCCTTATCGTGGAAGCCCTTGTTGCGGCCCCTCTCTGGCTCTGTGCCCATGCGCTGCCCGAAGGCGACGGCGCAGCTGGTCAGCATGGCAGGCGCGGCTACATCCTTTTGCTGGGCATCGTCATTCGTCCTCCTTTGATGGTGACAGGCTTTTTTGCCGCCATTCTCTTGATGAATGTGCTGGGCCGACTTGTCGGGGCGGGTTTTGAGCTGTTCATTGCCGGAACCGCACAGACCAGAATAATCGGCATAACAGGCACGTTCGCCATGCTGGTTATCCTTGGCATTGTCGTCATCATGGCGGCCAACAAGTTTTTTTCCCTCATTCACTACCTGCCGGAGCATGTGACGAACTGGATCGGACAGCAGATTCACAGCCTTGGAGAAAAGGAAGATCAGGCCGGAGCCAAGAATGTTTTTGTCGGCTCCACCAATGCTGTCAGTTCCGGAGCGCATGGAGCGCGTGAATTGCGCGGCGATGCCGTGCGACGCTGGAATCAGCCGCCGTCCGTGGCCCCGGAAGCACAACAGGCTGCCGCCCCATCTGAATCTATTTCACAGGAGAGCTTCAGGAGCTGAATACCATGCAGGAAAGCACAAAATATCAAGGGGTAAGAGCCGCAGTACGGCAATCCAGACAACAGCTTGCGGCACTTGGTTCCGGCTTCAGCTCGCGCATTGCGGCCTTTCGTAAGCATCGCTCCGCCCCGGAGCAGGCTGTCGTAACGCAGGAATTTCATCTTCTGCTTGTGGCATGGGGCATTGAGGATACAGCGGCCATTCCACGCGTCATCAGAGGACTGCGTCTGCGTTTTCCGTTGTTCGGTTTTCCCTCTGCTGCTGCCCTGACGGCGGCAGCATGGCAGCAAAGCCCTTTGGCCCTGATTACCGCATGTCTTGTCGTGCCTCCCTGCCTTCTGGGGATCATGACGACAGCCTGGAGAATTTCCATCCTGCGGCAACGTCGCTTTCTGCCGTTCGGGCGCTGGCTGTGGCACTGCGTCGGGCTATGCCGCAGGCGTGCATGAGGGCCGGGGGGTGTGTCTCATTTCAGCGTTGAGAAAGGAGGAAGCCATGTTTCAAAGATTTGCAATGTGCCTGTGCTGCCTTTGTCTTTGTGCCTGCGCGGGCAGGGAAAGCGCATCGTCTGTGCCGCCCCCTGCGGATATTGTTTCCACAACTCTCGGTCAGGCTGCGGAACAGGCGCATGAAGACCTGGCTATGGTCGCCAGATTGCGCGGTCAGGGAATGCAGCCACTGTTGCCTCCTCCCGATCCGGCATTGCAGCGTCCCGTGTCCGTGGCATGGACAGGGCCGATGGAAGGAGCGCTCAAGGAAATATGCCTGCAAGTCGGCTATCGCTATCAGGAAGTAGGGAGGCCGTCCGCCCAGACCATGACTGTTGTTGTACGAGGGCAGAATCGCCCCGCGTATGAGCTGCTGGAGGATATTGCCTGGCAGGTGCAGCCGCTGGCTTTTGTGCGTGTCGATCCCATCAACAGAACCATTACGCTGGCAAAAACATCCGGCAGGGAGAAGCGGTCATGAGCAGTGATTTGATCCCCACCCCCAAGCCGTATGTACAGGTTATACCTTCCCATGAGACAGCCTACAGGGACGGTTTTCAGGACGGATTTGCCGCTGCGGACATGTCTGCCGCCGGTTTCGTGCTGTGCGGTTGCGGCATGGTAGTGCTGCTGCTTGCCTGTGGCCTGCTTGCCCGTCATACCTCGCGTCTTGTCTCGACGCTTTGCCGTTATCTTGACCGGCTGGGGGACGACGGTTCCCGCTATCTGAAATCCTGCCTTCTTCCTTTGCTGGTCTGCATCATGCTGACCGGCTGTGCGGAAAAAACACAGGGAGATATTTCCAATCCCGCTCCGATTCCGCCCACGGTTGAGAATGCTCCCGCACCTGCGGGCGGCAACAGGGACAAGAATGCCTTTACGCCTCATGACGCATCCTATCGTGAAGATGGTTCCGGGCAGTATCTGGCGGTTCACACACCAGTGGACACGGCTTCCGGCCCTCGTCCGGGAGAGCCTGCGGAACTGGCATCCCTTCTGGAAATGAAGGGAGAAAAAAGCGCCGGCAACACGGCTGTCAGCCGGATGCGTCCCAATGCCATCAGAGAGGCTGCCCAGCTCGTGACATTTCAGACGGCCATTGCCTGGCGCTATGGCCAGCTTGTGAGGCAGACGGAACGCCATAGCGCCGTCATGGATGCCGCTTTCAATTTTTCCCCTTTGCTGCTGACGCAGGGAGATGCGCTGATTATGCCGCCTCTGATTGCGCGATCCGGCGCGTCTATGAGGATTGAAGACAGCATGACGGCAACGGCGGCAACGTCCACCTATGAATTGCTGGAACCGGCCCGCTATATTGCTGCTGCGCCGCACTGGCGCGAATTTCTGATGATGGATGACTTCCCCGCGCCGGAGAGCCCCCACCCCGCGGTACTGCCCAGAAACAGCGAAGAGCGGGCCATCTGGCGCAGTGCCGTGCGTGAAGCCTGGGCACAGGGGCTGGCGGAAGCGGATCTGCTCTATGCGGACAATGTGGCCCGCATGACGCGCAGTTATCGCGGAGCCATGCTCTATCACCTTCTGACAGCGCAGCATCTTCTGAGTCGTATCCGCACGGCATCCTCCGAGACGGGTATGCGCACCTCCGGGAAGGGAAATCTGCTGCATATCGGTCAGCGCGTCTACAGGATTACCGCCCCATCGGCCTTTACGGTTTCGCTGCCGACTTCCCGGAAGAAGGGGGCAGGCAGATGACTTCGGACTATTATCCATACGAGCCGCGTATCCGCTGGGATCATGGCGAATTCAACAATCTCCTGCTCTGGGCCACACAGCGCGGCATGTCTGATTTATGCCTGCGTTCCGGGCTTCCGGCATGGATGCGCCTGAACGGAACATGGCGTCCTGTGACAAAGAAGGCCATTTCCACGGATGAGCTGCTGGCAGCGCTGGAGCGGCTGACGCGCAACAATTCCGTTGCCGCCCTGATCAAGTCCGGTCAGTCCGACTATGATTTTGCCCATGAAATAGAGGAATCACGCGGGGTTCGCCTTCGGTATCGCGGCAATGCCACGCCCGTTGCCGACGGATATTCCACGGGCGTCAAGATTGTCTTTCGGGCAATTCCCTCCATGCCGCCCGCGCTGGAAGACCTGCATGTCGAAGCGGAGATTCTTGAACATGCCATGCCGTCTCATGGGCTGGTTCTGGTCACGGGCGTCATGGGAAGCGGAAAAAGTACGCTGCTTGCCGCCATTCTTCGCCGCATCATTGAAAACGGCGGGCGCAACGTCAGTACCTATGAAGCTCCCATTGAGTTCGATTTTGACGCCATTCCCCATCCCGGCGGGCCGGTATCGCAAAGCACCATCCCGGAACATCTGAAGTCTTTTCTGACTGCGACGCGCAACAGCACACGCACAGCCCCGGATGTGGTGCTGATCGGGGAAAGTCGCGACCCCGATACGCTCCGGGGCATGATTGAAAGTGCTGAAATCGGTGTTGCCGCCTATTCGACCGTACATACCCGTTCCGTGCCTGAAACGCTCAGCCGCATCATCAATGTCTTTCCCGTTGCGGAACGTCTTCAGGTTACTGCCACCTTGCTGGCCAGTCTGCGCCTTGTCATTTCGCAGCGCCTTGTCCCTTTGCCGGACAACAGCGGGCGCACGGCCCTGCGCGAATATCTGGCCTTCACGCCGACAATCCGGGAAAGACTGCTGGACACGCCGCTGGAACGTCTGATTCCGCAGGCGGAAATCCTGCTGGGCGAATACGGCCAGCGGATTCAGGACGCTGCGGAACGCGCCTATGCCGCCGGGCGCATCGGCAGGGAGAACTATCTGGCAATTCTGGCGGAACGCAAAAGACGGGAGGTAAAAGCATGATGACCGGCGAAATTCTCTGGCGGGATACGGGCATTACGCCCAAAATCCTTGTTCTGGATGCCCGCGCCGTCTTTCCGCTGCTTCTGTGGCTTTTCCATTGGGCATGGTGGACGGCAAGCCTTGCGATGCTGGGCATCGTCGGTCTGTATCTTGTTCAGCGTACCGGCATGTCGCCTCTTGCCTGCCTTCGCGCCATCCGAACGGCGATTATGGGCAGGAGGCGGGAAACCAGATATTCCGAAACCCTTTGGCGCAAGCGGTGCCGGTGGTAAGCCGCCTTGCTTCGTGGAGATTTTGCGTATGCAGAACAATCAGCGTAACAGCCTCGGACTTTTCGACGCTTCCCGGCGCTCTGCCGAAAAGGAATGCGTGCTTTTTTCACGCGAAGATATTGAACGCCAGCTTGATGCCGGAGCCTTTCTGCTGTCGCGGGAAGAAGCCGTCGCGGCAGGTTTCCTCAATCCGCAGGATATGCAGGATTGCGTCATTATCGACATCAGGGAGGCCGACCAGTGAGCCCTGCAAAAGAAAGGAAAAATCGCTTTCAGGTCAGCCGCGAAGTTCAGGAGGAGTTCGTCAACGGCATTGCCGAAACCATGCTCTCGCTGGCGGAAAAGGCCGGTAAATGGCAGCAGGGGTGGACTTCCGACACGCCTGTGGGGATGCCCTTCTGTCCTGTGACCGGCAGGGAATACAGCGGCGCAAACATGGTGCGTCTGCTGCTGGCCAGTATTGCCAGAGGCTATGCCGATGACCGCTGGATGACCTTCAGACAGCTCCAGACCCTTCAGGAAGCTCATCCCGAATTGAAGATGAATATTCGCAAGGGAGAGCATGGCGTCAAGGTTCTGCGCCCTGAAGAGGTTGCCTACATCGTAGAGGAAGACGGGAGCTGGAAATTTCTTGGCCGGGAAGAACTTCGCCGTATTGAGGAACTCAGGGCGCAGGGGGCTGTTGTGCCCGACGTGGAGCGCAGGACGCTTTTCTATCCCTTTACGGTGTTCAATGCCGCCCAGATCGAAGGCTTCCCCGCCAAGGAACAGCCCGCGCACACCATGACGGAAATCGAACGGAACGAGCTGGTGGAACGCTTCATCGCCAGTTCCGGCGTTATCGTCAAACACTATGGCGGCGATCCCCTTTTCAGCTACGAGAAAAACGAAGTGTCTCTGCCCTATCCTGACCGATTCAGCGGCACGGATGAATACTATGCCGCCAAACTGCATGAGTTCTTTCATGCAACCGGACACGAAAGCCGGGAGAACCGGCAGCAGAAAAAGACGCAGACACTCAAGGGCTATGCCTTCGAGGAGATGCGGGCGGAAATGTTTTCCATGCTGGCAGGCGCGCATCTCCGGCTGCCCATGCCTGAAACCAATTCTGCGGCCTACATCGCGCACTGGAACAAGACCTTTTCCGGCGGCGATGCCAAAGCTGTTTTTCAGGCGGCATCGGAAGCTGCCCGCATCCTGACCATGCTGCATCAGTTTGAAGTGGGCGAGCAGCCCACGGCCCGGTGGTTTCCCAAAAGTGAGTCGTGGCCGGAACTCATTGAGCTGCAAATGCAGCGTGATGTGGCCAGTGGCGTCTTTGTCCATGAAAAGGAAGACTCCGGCACACAGATATTCGAGCGAACCCCTCAGAGCAGGGAACCTGCGGAGCCGCTGTCGCTTGATGAGGCCGCTGTTGCCTTCAAGGGAACGGACAACCCTGTCAGCAGGGCCCGCATCATCCTGCAAAGCCCGGACTTTCTTGATCTGGCGCTTCGTGAAGACCCCCATTCCATGCTTGATCTGGCCCGGCTTTGTGACCGTATGGCGCACGTTCTTCATCTGGAAGCGGATGAAAAAATGCGCACGGCTCCGGGAACTCTGGAAAATCCTGAACCCCTGCAAGAACAGCGGGCGGCTGCCGCGCAGCGCATGAGGTTGTAGCATGAGACTTTTCATTGCCGAAAAACCCAGTCTTGGAAAGGCCATCGCCAGAGGACTTGGCGGCGGTCATACGGAAAACGGGTATATCAGGTGCGGTGACGATTGCGTTACCTGGTGCTTCGGACACCTTCTTGAACCTGCATGGCCCGAAGCCTACGCGCCGGAATATGCGCAATGGCGGCGCGAACATCTGCCCATCATTCCTTCTTCCTGGAAATACGTCGTCAAGCAAAAGGCGGCTGCCCAGCTCAATCTCATCGGGAAACTGCTGCGTGACGCGGCTGCCGTTGTCAATGCCGGCGATCCGGATCGCGAAGGGCAGCTTCTTGTTGACGAGGTGCTTGAACATTTCGCCTATCGCGGCCCGGTGTTCCGTATCTGGCTTCCCTCTCTTGATGACAAGTCTGTTCGCATCGCGCTGAACGACATCAGGGACAATGCGCCCAACGCCCCGTTGCGGGATGCCGCACGCGCCCGGATGCTGGCCGACTGGCTGGTGGGCATGAATGCCACTCGTGCCCTGACCATTTCGGGCAGAGAAAGCGGGAGAGCGGAAGTGCTGTCCCTGGGGCGCGTACAAACGCCCACACTGGCGCTGGTCGTTGGCCGCGACAGGGAAATCGCCAGTTTTACCCCCTCGGATTATTTCGTGTTGCGCGTCGGGCTTGCTCATGCCAGCGGCAACTTCTCAGCCGTCTTTGTGCCTTCTGAAACACAGGGCGGGCTGGATGACGCCGGCCGTCTTGTGGACATATCGCAGGCTGCATCCATCATTGAGCAGGTCAATGGGGCACAGGGGATTATTCTGGAATCCCTGCGGGAGAAGAAAAGCACTCCCGCTCCCTTGCCGCACTCTCTGTCTTCGCTGCAAAAGGCCGCATCTTCCCGGTTCGGCATGTCCGCAAAGCGCGTCCTTGATACCGCCCAATCCCTTTATGAAAAGAAGCTGACCACCTACCCCAGAACTGACTGCCGGTATCTGCCGGAGGAACAGTTCGAGTCAGCCGCCGGAGTCCTGAAGGCGCTGGCCTCGATTCCGGGTCTGGAACAGTGCGCGGGCAAGGCGGACGGCAAAAGAAAGAGTGCTGTCTGGAATACCCGGAAGGTAACAGCGCATCATGCCATTGTTCCCACCGGCGAATGCCCGGAACAGCTCTCCGGGGATGAACGCTCTCTGTTTTTGCTGATAGCCACCTCCTTCTGCCTGCAATTCCATCCTCCCATGCGCCATGAATCGCAGAAAATCGTGGTTGCTCTTGGGGATACCCGCTGGGAAGCCACGGGCCGCCGTCTGCTGGAAGCCGGGTGGACGGCCTTTGCCAGAGAGCAGGAAGACGAAGATGCGCAGGAACAGCCCCTTCTTCGTCTGGTGGAACAGGGGGACAGCGTGCGGTGTGACACTGCGGAAAGCGTGCGCAAAAAGACCGCTCCGCCTTCCAGATTTACAGAAGGAAGCCTGATCGAGGCAATGGCCAATGTCCATCGCCATGTTCAGGATGAACGGGCAAAAGCCACACTCAGGGACAGCAAGGGCATCGGGACAGAAGCCACTCGCGCCAACATCATCGAAACCCTGAAGGAACGCGGCTATCTGGCTGTTGAGAAGAAATCGCTTGTTTCCACGCCTCTTGGAAGAGAAGTCATCGACCTGACGCCCCCGGCCCTGAAAGACCCCGTCACCACAGCCGCCTGGGAAGAGCGACTGGAATCCATAGCACAGGGAAAGGAATCTCTGGAATCCTTCCTTGAGGAGCAGAAGCGCATTCTGCCCGAACTGCTGGCCCCGATTCTGGAGCGTAAACAGAAGCCGCTTTATCCCTGCCCGGACTGCGGCGCGGCCCTTCTGCGCCGCAAAAGCAAAAAGGACGGCTCATGGTTCTGGGGCTGCTCCGCCTATCCGGCCTGCAAGCGTCTGCTGCCCGATGACAAGGGCAAACCCGGCACTCCCAAGGCCAGACCGGTACTCTCTGAACATGTCTGCCCCGTTTGTGGCAAGGCGCTGATACTGCGGACAGGTGCAAAAGGCGAGTTCTTTGGCTGTTCGGGCTATCCCGCCTGCAAGCAAATCTATCCTGTCGGCGCAAATGGCGCTCCCGACACGAGAAAAAGGAGCAGGAAATGAAGCGCATTCTCCTCCTTTCTGTCCTCTGCCTTTCCTTCGCCTCTCCTTGTCCTGCCTCGTCGTGTCAGGATGTTCAGGACGTTGCAGGCACGGCCATGCAGCAGCGAAACGGGCGTATTACGGATGTCTACAACACCCTTGTTCCTGATCCTGAGTCCGAACGGAAATCTCTGGCTACCTGTCTGGACTGCGTCAATGACATTGGCGATGCCTTCAATCTCGGCGTCACCCTGCCGGGCATGGAACAGCTTATCGAGGGCATGTGCAATCAGATGGATTCCCTGATCCAGCAGAAGATCAATGACGCCCACAATCAGGTGCTCAACAGCGTCAACGGCATCGGCGGTAACAACCCCTTCAAGGTTTATGGCACAAGCGGAGAATTTCTCATCCAGCTGAAAGGGGGCCTCAAATGAAAGTGCCGGCCATGCTTTTTTCGCTTGTGACCCTTTGCTTCCTGGCGGGCATCTCCTGTGCCGCCGAACGCGCCAGAGTCACGTTACCGCAGACACGCCCCTTGACGGCGGCCTGCGTTCTTGATGCGGCCCGTGCCGGAGGCCTGCCCGCAGCCGCGCTGTTTGGCATCCTTGCGACAGAAGGCGGCAAGACGGGCGAAGCTCTGCGCAACAGCAATGGCACATGGGATATGGGGCCGTTTCAAATCAATACGGTTCATGTCGATACGCTGGCGGCAATGGGCATCGCCCCGGAAGCCGTCCTTCAGGACGGCTGCGTCAATGCGTATGCGGCAGCCTGGCTGCTGCGCAGGGAATACCTGCGCACCGGAGACATCTGGCAGGCCATCGGCGCATATCACTCCAGAACACCCCATCGCCGGGATGCCTACATGGCGCGGGTACGGGCCAATCTGGAGAAGCTGCATCGCCGGGGAATTGCCATGCTGCCATCCCTTCAGGAGGCGCGTCCATGAGTCAGCCTTCCGATAACAGGGATGATCTGATCTTCCTGTGCTGCGCCTTGCTTATTCTGTTCTGTGTCGTCATTCCGGGATTGTATGCCGCTCACTGCGGCAGTATCAACGGGCCGCTGCTCCGTCTGGCTTTGGCGCAGGTCAAGATATTTGCGCCTTTTTCGGAAGAAGCCCGGACGGCCCTCGCCCGCTTATCCGACGTAGACCCGGCATCGCTGAACTGGGAGCAAATGCGGCATATCCTGCATTACTCCGCTTCCTGGATACGCTGGCCGCTGGCACTGATTCTTGCCCTTTGCTTCCTGTATGTCTTTTTCCATGACCGTGTCGGGCGTCTTGTTCGTCGTTTCAACATGAATCGTCTGCTGAAGAACAATGCGGCCTCCTTCCCCTGCCTGTGGCCTGTTGTCGGGCGTGGCAGCTATCTGCTTTCACAGAAATCCTTTGATAGCGGACTGTGGCGCATTGCCCGCACGCCCGCCCAGTTTGCGCTGGAGCAGGGGCTGCTGCTTGATGCGAACGGACAGCCGTTTTCCCCCGAACAGGGCTTGCGTGACGGACTCCCGGATACGGAACTTCCCGTCTGGGGCAATGCCCGTCTGGACGAGGCAAAAGCGCTTGAGGTGCTGCGGGCGCAACTCGGCAAACCGTTTGAGAGCTATACTGAACTTGCGCCATGCCGTCAGGCTCTGGCCGTTGCCTTCCTGACGTACGCGGGTGGGGACAAAAAGAGCGGCGTCTCCATTCTGGATGCCATGTCCCTGTCCTACGTCGAAAAGGGAGAGCGGGCGACGTGCTCCATTCTGCAAAAGAAGACCTTCCAGCATCGCTTGAAGGAACTCTGGGAGCGGCATAACGCGCTGCTCTCCGAGCGCTGCCTTTCCCGCCATGCGGCCTTTGAACTGCCGTGGTTCATGGCCCTGTTGTACCGCGCACGGCGCAAGGGGGTGTTGGCCAATTCGCAATTTCTCTGGCTGCGTCCGCTGGATCGGCCCCTCTGGTATGCGCTCTGCCAATGCGGGGGACGCACGGCCATGATGGAAGGGGCTGCCACATGGGCGCATTACCATGCGGAAGAACAGGCCGGACAGGCTCTTTCCGAGCCGCATGTGGCCGCTGTCGTGCCCAGTCTCAGGGCGGCGCTCAATGCCCAGGGCTGGCTGACGGAAATTTTCATTCCTCCCATGTCCGGTGCCCATGACGCATCCCTGCCGGAAATCGTTTTTTCCAAAGCCGAAGACGATCCCGAATATGACGCCAATGAAGATCAGACTCTGGCGCAGGAACAGTACTGAGGTGGGTCTATGACCAGAAAAATACGCGGTCTTGAAGATCATGAAACCCAGGAACGCAAACAGCTCCTTCGGGATGTGCGTTCTCCCTTGCAGCGTCTGAACGATATGCTCAAGCTGAGACAGGTTCAGACCGGCGGTATTTGTGCGGCCGGGCTGTGTCTTGTCCTCTTTCCCAGCTATGCCATCCCGCTCTTCTGTGTGGGCATGGCTTTCTTTGCCGCCCGGTGCTGTGCCATCCCCAAAGAGCATCTGCCCTTTCGTATGCCGCTGGGACAAAGGGGAAAGGACTGGGGCGATCCCTTGCCCGGACGGCGCGGATACGCTGCGCCGGAAGGAATCTTCTTTCTGGGCAATCGCACGCAGGACGGGCAGGAACTCTGGCTGAAAGCCAAGGATATTCTCACGCACTGTCTGTTGTTCGGCACAACCGGTTCCGGCAAGACGGAAACGCTTGTCTCGCTTTCCTACAATGCGCTGGCCACAGGAAGCGGCCTTTTTTACATCGATCCCAAATCGAGCGCCAAACTCCCTGTGCAACTCTGGCAGATGGCGCGTTTTCTGGGGCGTGACGATGATTTCCGGGTTCTCAACTACAGCACCAGCGGCAAAACACGGGACAAGACGCCGGAACGGCTGTCAAACACGAACAATCCCTTCACATTCGGCAGTGCCGAGGGCCTGACCCAGCTTCTTGTCTCCCTGATGTCGGTTTCGGATGGAGCAAACAGCATCTTTGCCGACAAGGCGCAGACTCTGATCACCGGCATCATGTATGCGCTGGTGGATTTGCGCGACAAGGGATTGATCAAGCTCTCCACCAAAGTCCTCCGTGAGACGCTGACGCTGGAAAAGTGCGTGGAGCTGGCCATGCGCCCGGAGCTGGACGAGGAATCCCGCGCTTCCATTCAGGCAGCCCTGGGAAGCACCAGCTGGATTGCCGGACGGGAGCTGAAGGATCAGCCGCCGTCCTTTGCGGAGCAGTTCGGCTACGCCCAGTCATATTTCGGCAAGACGCTGGCCAGTCTGACGGATACCTATTCCCATATCTATGGCGTGGAAGATGGAGAAGTGGACTTTGCTGATGCCATCATGCAGCGCCGGATTCTGGTTGTTCTCCTGCCTTCTCTGGAAAAGGCTCCCGCCGAACTTGAGAGCCTCGGAAAAATCAGTCTTTCCGCCATTCGCAATGCCTGCTCCGTGGGTCTTGGGGCGCGTATCGAAGGTAATGCCGCCGATGTGCTGGAGTCTCTGCCCACAGATACCATAGGCATAGGGCCTTACCTCTGCATCGTGGACGAGTATGCGGCCATTGTCACTCCCGGATTTGAGGTTGTCCTCACTCAGGGACGCGGGCTGGGCATCGCCGCCATTGTGGCCAGTCAGGATTATGCGGGCATCCTTGAAGCTGACCAGAAGGGGGCGCAGCAGATGGTTGCCAATACCTGCGTCAAAATATTCATGAAGATGCAGGATGCCGAGAAAACCTGGGAATTGCTGCGCGGACAAGCCGGACAAAGCACTGTTCTCCGCACCACCGGCTACAGCATTGATGAAAAAATCAGTCCTGAATACCGGGATGCCAACGCCACAACGGTGGAGATGGAAGACCGTGTCGTCCTGCGGGATTTGCAGGAGCAGATCGAAGGCGAGGCTCATTTCATCTTCAACGGACAGATTGTTCGCGGGGATATGTTCTTTGCCAATCCTCCCCTGAAAAATGCGCAGCTGCGTATCCCCCAGCTTCTTCAAATATCTCAGGAGGTCAGTCATGCATCCGCTCTGTAATGTGTTGTTCATACTGGCGATTGCCTGTTCTTTCGTGTTGCCTGTGTCGTCGCTTCGGGCCGGAACGCCGATGTCGGATCGTGTTGCCGTGGAGGCCGGAGTACGAACGGAGCTTGCAAAGGACCTGGCCCTGCCGCCTCCGGCCTTGTCCGATCTTTCCGGCAGACGCTGTCTTGACGGCAGGCCCGTGGACGGCGTTCAGGGGGAAGTCGTCGAATACTGGGCAAATCTTGAATGCTCCTACTGCGGCATTCAGGAAGTCATCAGGGCACAGCGCGAAGATATCAATCTGTGCATTGTGGTGCGCCATGCGCCCGCAGAGGCCTATGGAGAATCCCTGAAAAAGGCGCTCTGCTATGAGGCCTTGCACAGCTTTTCAGTCAATGCCGCGCATCGGTTCTGGGATGCTGTTGTTCCCAGAACGGAACTGGGGATTCCCGCCCCCTATGAAGGCATCCTTCAAGCGGCGCTTCAGGAAGCGGCCATTGCGCCAGAAGCTTTTGGAGACGCCCTGCGCACGGCGTCCATGCTGGTAAGCGCGGATATGTTTGCCGCCCGTTCCCGCATCACTTCGACGCCTACCTATGTGCTGCAGGGAATCCGTTTCCCTGCCTGCGATTTTACGGCTGCGCAGCTTCGCCATGCTCTGGAGCTTGCCGACAGGGCGCGTTCCGGGGATGCGGAAGCCGGGGAGCGTATCGTTGAGATGATTACGCATGGTCTGCTGCATGAAGCCCTGATGTGACTCTTCCCGTTGACACCTGCCTTTTCTCCCTGTAAATCTTACTTTCAATGAAAATCTTTTAAGTAAGATTCAGGGAGAAAAGGTCATGGAAATTGCCAAGGTAACGTCTCGCGGACAGATAACCCTGCCCCTGGCCATCAGGAAAAAACTTGAGGTGCAGGAAGGGGATAAAGTCGTTTTTTATGAAGAAAACGGGCGCATTGTTGTGGAAAATGCCGCAAAGCTGACAGTCGCGCCCAGACAGAATTCCGGCGAATAGGAATCGACAGGCCGCGCCACGCGCTTTCGCTTCCTGCGCCTTGAGGGACGAAAGCGATGGCCAGACGACGTAAGCAGACCCATGATCCCCGCCAGATGTCTCTGTTCGATGCGATGGTGCATCATATTGAGCAGATACGAAAAGAAAATATTCAGGATGACATGCGGGAAGAGGTGCAGTCGGCGTCTTTTCCAAGGGATGAACAGCGGCCTGCAAGCGTTATTCCCGCATCAGACCAACAGAACATTCAGGAAGACAGGCAGACCAGGCCTTCCAGAGGCTGGTTCGAGCTGCTCGGCGATTCTCCGAAAACGATGAGACCGCTTGGCCTCAACGGACGCGGAGAGACGGTATATGAAATGGAAAACGGGGTACGGATGTACAGCCGTAATCCCGAATTCATGCAGACCGTTGACGGAGACGGCAGCACACCGGAAGAACTGTTCCTGCAAAATAACCACAACTTCCTGACGATTCAGGAAGTTGCAGCCTTCAAACAACAACATTCCCCTTCTTTGGAGCGACAACATGCTGGACAAGCCGACAAACCCGCTGGACATCGCAAGAACCGTACTCAAGCCGGAAACAATAGAGGAAGTAAAGACGGGGGGATTTCCCAATTCAGCCTATTTGATTCTGGATCGCTGGGCGCTGAACTGCCCGGACGAACTGAAGGAGCTGGAAGCGAGAGACAATCTCGACTTGATGATTCGCCTCGATCAGCAGCAATCTCTGGAGAGAAGGATTCTGTGCAGCGAGACCGCCCGGCAGGCGAGCCTGCGGGGGATGTCGGATTGGGAAATTCTGGAGAGCTGCGGGGTGGAACTGAACCTGCCAACTACCGCATAACGTCGGAAGACCGCCTCGGCGTCGGCGGCGCAAAAGCAAAGTTTCGGGCGAATATGGCGGCTATCCAT
>OGXT01000469.1_pt1 | contig 50538 bp, 43 predicted proteins | sample 1576361 | NCBI WGS metagenome assembly OGXT01 (sample SAMEA3541514, study PRJEB24748) | human gut metagenome | biome: human gut; feature: human-associated habitat; material: faeces | place: China | collected 2012 | reverse complement strand
AGCCTTTACAGATGAAAGTAGTATAAAATTTGCAAATGGTGGATGGGATAAAGAACTAACAGGAATATGGGTAGCAAAATTTGCAGCTGGTTATGCAAGTGGAAATAATACAGCAGAAGTAAAATCTAGTAGTGTAAATTATTCGCAATCTAAAGTATGGACTTATAGAACTGAAAGAGGAACAGATAAAGACGACAGCGAAGATGCAAGAAACTGGTTAGACGGAATATATGGCGAGACAACAACAAGCATAAAATACCCAACTTTTCAAGGTGTAACATATGCCATGAATTATATAAATCACAATGACTCATTTAATATAGCAAAAGTATTAAATGAAAATGGAAATATTTATGGATTGTCTACATCAGATTCAGATAGCCATTTAATGAAAAATAGTGAATGGGGAGCTTGTAGTTACCTAAGTTTAAGCAAATATGGGTTATATAATGTAGATATAAAAATAAATAGTGTAAATTTAAACAGTGGAAATAGAAAGAGAACCGAAACTGCAGGAAAAAGCGGAGTTGATAGCGTATATGCTGTAACAGGGTGCAGTGTAGGTGGAACAACAACAATAGAAAAATTAAATGCCTTAACAGCAAATAAAGCAGATAGCAAAGGTGGAGCTTACGTATGGAACCAAAAAAATGGCCAAGCCTCAAGTACCACTGGAACTATATATGGAGTATATGATATGTCTGGAACAGTATGGGAGAGAACAGCAGCATATGTAGCAAATGGAAATGGAAGTTTAAAAAATAATGGAGCATCAATATCATATAATGGAAATACTTTAAAAACGGAAAGCACAAAATACACAACAGTATATCCATTTAATGAAAAAGATTCAGAAGGAAATAAAGTAACAGATATAGATATAGCAAGTAGGCAAAACTTTGTAGCAAACTCAAAAATATATGGAGATGCAGTAAGAGAAACAAATAGTGGAAAGGCAGGAACGTCAGAAGATGGATGGAGCTACAGCTCATGGACAAACGACAACTCTTATTTTCCAGCCTTGAGCTATCCGTTTTTCTATCATGGGGGTAGCTTATGGGATGATTTTTCTGCTGGTATGTGTGCATTTTACCGTAGCAATGGCGGTGGCTACGGTAGTTTTGGCTTCCGTGCTGTATTAATAAATAAATAAAATTGTAAAAATATGTCATTTTATGTCGATGTTTTCTTAAGACAAAATTTAAACATTATGTTTACAATAAGCACGAAATGTGATATAATAAGAAACTTTAGACAATCCTAACGAGAAGGGGTATTGAAAAAGGTAATGGAAAAAATGAAGAAATAAAGGAAGCAATGGAAGATTTAGAAAGACTAAGTAAAATAAAAAAATTAAGAAGAATAGCGGAACTAAAAGAAAAAGCAATAAGAGATGAAGAAAATGGATTAAGACATGCAAAAGAAGAAATAGAAAAGATAGAAAAGTAGAATAGAATTCAAATTTCAATTGAAAGATAATGAAAATAAAATAAAAAATGATGTAAAAAAATCTTTAAGTACACAACTTAAAGATTTTTTGATGACCAAATTATATCAATAAAATATTGAGAAATCAATAAAAAGTAAAAAAATAGGTAAAATATTTTGAAAGTAAAATTGGGTAAAAAATATTTTATAATAATTATCTCCAATATACCAAATTACTTGATGTTCTAAGCATTTTCAGAGTAGATATCTAGCAGTTAGTTTTTCTTTAAGTTGTGTACTTAAAGAAAACAAAAGAAGGGAATAAAAATGGTGAGAGAAAAGAAAAGGATAAAAATAAAAAAGAATGATGGTATAACACTAGTAGCTTTAGTGGTTAGTATTATTGTTTTAATTTTGCTTGCAGGAGCAAGTATAAATTTAGTAATAGGAAACAATGGAATAATGCAAAAAGCTGCAAAGGGCAAAGAAGACTATGCAGGAGCAGCTATAAATGAGCAAATGAGTTTAAATAAAATAGAAGACTATATAGGAAATGAAAGTTCAGAATTAGTATCAATAGAAGAGGCAAAACAAAAAGGAATATTAAATGAAAAAACATCAGTAATAGATACAAATGGAAATATAATAAGAGTGCCACAAGGCTTCAAAATAGCAAAGGACAGTGGAGCAAATGTAACTGAAGGCATAGTAATAGAAGATAATGATATAATTGAAGGAGTAGGAAATAATAGAGGGAATCAATATGTGTGGATTCCAGTTGGAAATGGAATAAAAAAGAGCGACGGAACAACAGTAAATATAACGCTTGGAAGATATACATTTAATTCAAATGGTACACCAGAGTTAAAGCAAGATGCAGCAAATTATGAACAAGAAGTTAAAATAAATTCATATTATAAAGAATTATCAATGGCAAGGATAGGAACTGTTGATTCTAATAATCATTTAAATGATACAAATACAACAGCATTAGACTTAGAAGAATTTATAGAAAGTGCAAAAGTAAATGGAGGTTACTATATAGCGCGATATGAAGCAAGCTGGGGTATAGATAAAAAGGCAAATTCAAAAATTTCAAATAGTTATGCAATAGATTCAAAAATCGAGAAAGAAGGACAATTATGGAATCGTATAACTCAAATAGATGCAGCAACAGCAAGTAGAAATTTATATAGCACAGTAAAATCAGATTTAACAAACAGTTATGCTTGGGATACAGCAATAGTTTACATTCAAAATTTTTCAGGAGATGCAGATTACTCAAGGCAAACTTCATTAAATACGAGTTTAGCAAATACAGGAACAAACAATGATGAAAGATGTAAAATAAATGACATGTCATCAAATTTAAGAGAATGGAATACAGAATTTTCTACTATTGTTTCAGATAGTTTTGCTTTTGTATGTGGAGCTAGAGGAGGAGAGTATTCGAATAGTACCTACTATGTGGGAGACAGAGGAAGCGCTAGAGCGATGGTTTCTGGAAAGAATATTTCATTTAGAACTATAGTTTATATGTAATTCAATACATTAGATGTATTAATTTTGTGGGCAACTAAAATAAAAGAAAAGTTAGTAGATGTATAAATGTTTAATAAAAAGTATTGTTAAAATCGGACAAATTTAGTATAATAAAAAAGGACAAACCTTACAATAAAGAGAATATGAGAGTGTCAGAAGAGAAAATGAGGTGCTAATGAAAGAAAGAATGGAAAATGCTTATACAGAAACAATGTTTTTATTAAAAAAATACAACATAACAGCAAATAAAAGCTTAGGTCAAAATTTTTTAATTGATGATGATGTAATAAATAAAACAGTAGCTTCAGCAGAAATAACAAAAGAGGACTTAGTTATAGAAATAGGTCCGGGGTTAGGAACCTTAACAAGTAGATTGTTAGAAAAGGCAAAAAAAGTAATAGCAATAGAGCTTGATAAAAAAATGATAAAAATTTTGCAAGAGCGTTTTAGTCTATATTCAAATTTTGAACTTATAAATGAAGACGTTTTAAAAGTCAATTTAAAAGAATTAATAAAAAAAGAAAAAGAAGAAAATAAAATAAAAGATGTAAAAATAGTTGCAAATCTTCCATATTATATTACAACTCCAATTATAATGAAATTATTAGAAGACAAATTGGATATAAAAAGCATAACAGTAATGGTTCAAAAGGAAGTAGCACAAAGGCTGGCTGCAAAACCTGGTGAAAAATTAGCAGGAGCAATTACATATAGTGTTCAATATTATTGCGAAACAAAGCTAATAGTTGAGGTTTCAAATCAAAGTTTCATACCAGCGCCAGAGGTAGACTCAGAAGTAATAAACTTGAAAATAAGAAATACATCTCCTGTAAAAATAGAAGATGAGAAAATATTTTTTAAATTGATAAAAGCTTCATTTATGCAAAGAAGAAAAACTTTTCTAAATGGAGTTTCAAATAGTGGATTAATAGAAAAAGAAGAATTGAAAGAAATTTTAAATGAAATGAACATAAGCGAAAATGTAAGAGGAGAGAATTTAACATTAGAGCAATTTGCGCAAATTTCAAATAAAATTGGAAATATGTAGCAAAGTATCTTGATAAATATATCAAATCTATTACATTTTATTTGAAAATATTGCATAAAAATATAACTATGATATAATAAAGTTAGGAAATTAAGTTAGGAGATAATACATGAATCAAATTTTGGTAACAGAAAAATTATATGTAACACCAGAATTGCGTAGAAAAAAGAAATTGTTTAAATTTCAATTCTTTTTATGCGTTTTTTTAGCATGTTTATTATTTTCATACTATATATATGCAGAATACGATAGAGGCAAAAGTGAAGAAGTATCACAAGAAATATTGGTAGGAATGACAAGAAAAAAAGAAAAAGATAATACTATTAAGCAAAGTGACAATATTATAATTGTTACATTAGATGATACAGATGGTAATTCAGCTATAAGCATTCCAGCACTGCCAGTAGAAGAACCTTCAGCATCAGAAGTTTATACAACAAATAATGGTGCAGAATATACAGTAGAGGCAACAATTAGAATTGCACGTTTAGGTATAGAATATCCAGTAATAAGCCAGACTTCAGAAGAATTATTAAAAATTTCTATAAACAAATATTGGGGTCCAGCTCCAAATGAGGTAGGAAACTATTGTGTAGTAGGGCATAACTATAAAAGTAAAAAAATGTTTGGACGTTTATCAGAAGCAGTCAGCGGAGATATAGTAGAATTAGAAGATTTAAATGGAAAAACAGTAAAATATTCAGTATATGACAAATATGTAGTAGAGCCAGAAGATACATCATGTACCAGCCAATTAACAAATGGAAGAAGAGAAGTAACACTTATAACATGTACAAATTATGGAACACAAAGATTAGTAGTAAAAGCAAGAGAAGTTAAGTAGTAGCAATTAGGGACAGTCCCCAATTGCTACTTTTTCCCAATTTGGGACACCTTATAATAAAAAATAAATAAAAAAGCAATACTTTTAAAAAAATTTTAAAAAAAGTATTGCTTTTTTATTATTCTTATATTAAAATTTAATAAAAGTGGAGCAAAGTGGTGCGAAGTGGAACGAAAAACACAGGAGGTGATTCAAAGTGTTGATTGGCGAATACGAGCATTCTCTAGATGTTAAAGGCAGATTAATTATGCCGGCTAAGTTAAGAGAAGACATGGGAGAAAAATTCATCATAACCAAAGGGTTAGATGGATGCTTATTCGGATTTTCACAAAATGAATGGTCAAACTTTGAAGAAAAATTAAAAACTTTGCCACTTACTAACAAAAATGCCAGAGATTTTGTAAGATTTTTCTTATCTGGCGCAATAGAATGTGAAATAGACAAACAAGGAAGATTCCTAATTGCAAGCAATTTAAGAGAATATGCAAACATGGAAAAAGATGTTGTAATTATCGGGGTTGGGACAAGACTTGAAATATGGAACAAAGATAAATGGAAAGAATACAATAGCGAAGAAAATATTTCAGCAGACGAAATTGCAGAAAATATGACAATGCTTGGTATATAACTTTTTATAAGTTTATATAAATACAAAAGATAAAATAAGAAAACACAAAAGATAAAGTAATTTAACTTTTACAAAAGAAAAGAAAGTAAGTTACAAAAGATAAAAGTTTAAAACAAAAGAGGAGTTTAAAAATAACGAAAGAACTACATTTTAAGCTTCAAAAGAAAAAAACTAAAAAATGCTCACAAAAGTAAAAATATAGATTTACATTCGAAAAAGTAAGAGAACACTAAAGAAAATTAAAAAAGTAGCATTAAACAGTTGGTATTTTTTAAATACCAACTGTTGGTGCTAATAAAAAATATATAGGAGTTTGAAAGTGGAATTTAAACATAAAAGTGTATTACTACAAGAATGCATCCAAGGGCTAAATATAAAAGAAAATGGAATATATGTAGATGGAACTTTAGGCGGAGCAGGTCACAGTAGTGAAATATTAAAAAGATTATCTTCTAAAGGAAAATTAATAGGAATAGACAGAGATGAAGAAGCGCTTGAGGCTGCAAGGCAAAGACTTAAAAAATACAAAAATGTAGTATATTTACACGGAAATCATGACGATATAAAAGAATTGCTAAAAAGCATACAAATAGATAAAGTAGACGGAATATTGTTAGATTTAGGAGTATCTTCATATCAACTAGATGAAAGAGCAAGAGGATTTAGTTACATGGGAGAAGCTACGCTAGATATGAGAATGGACAAAGCTCAAGAGCTAACAGCAAAAGATGTTGTAAACAATTATACAGAAGAAAAACTTGGCCAAATTATAGAAGAATATGGTGAGGAAAGATTTGCAAAAAATATTGCAAGAAATATTGTAAAAGAAAGACAAACTTTGCCAATTGAAACAACTATGCAATTAGTAGATATTATAAGAAAATCAATACCTATTTCAAAACAAAAAGATGGACATCCAGCAAAAAGAACATTTCAAGCTATCAGAATAGAAGTAAATAATGAAATAGAACCACTAAAAGAAACTATAAAAAATTGTATAGAATGTCTAAAACCAGAAGGTAGGCTATGTGTAATTACCTTCCATTCACTAGAAGATAGAGCAGTAAAGCAAGCATATTTGGATGCAGAAGGAAAATGTACATGTCCAAAAGATTTACCATATTGCGTATGTGGATATCATTCAGAAGGAAAAATAATAAATAAAAAACCAATAATAGCATCAAAAGAAGAACAAGAAGAAAATTCGAGATCTAAAAGTGCAAAATTAAGAATTTTTGAAAAAGCACAATAGAAAAAACACAAAGGAAAGAGGTGAGCTAATCCAAATGGCATATCCTAAATATCAAGGGTATCAATATGAAACTAGCCCTAGGAAATTGCAACCAGAGTATGAACCTAAAAAAAATCCATATAAACAGAAAAAATCTTCTACAAAAAGTATGAAGACAGAAAAAAATGCGCCAAAGAAAAAAATGAAGCCAAAAGTAAAGTTGGTTTTATATATATTTGCAGCATTTGCTGTTTTATTTGCCATGGGATACCAAAACTCACTTATAACAGAGAGCTGTAACAAAAAGGAAAAGCTAAAAAAAGAAGTAAGTGCTATTGAAAAAGAAAATGAACAATTGAAAGTAAATATAGAAAAAACTTTAAATTTGAATAATGTTGAGCAATCTGCAAAAGAAATGTTGGGAATGCAAAAAATATCAAATAGTCAAAAAGTATATGTAAATTTACCAAAGAAAGACTATATAGAATCAGCAAAAGAAGAAGTAGTAATAAAAGAAGATACAAACTTTTTCCAAAGTATTATAAATACAATTAAAAATTTATTTGAATAAAAATAGGAGTAAAAATATAAAATTATTTTACTTCTATTTTTTTAACTGTTTTTTTGCTCCGTCCCCAAAAACAGGTCATGAGAATTGTTCTTTTATCATATTCTTAATATAAGAAATAAAATTAAGAATGTGAGGGAGAAATTTGAAAGAAAGAAAAAAGAAAACACCACAGCAAAAGCTAAAATTGAAAATGGAAAAAGAAATAAAAAAGCAAATAAATGATAAAGAAATAAAAAAGTTAAAAAGAAAAAAGCCAATAAATTTTAAAAAATTAAATAAAAAAAATAAGAGAACTGCAGAGCCAATAGGCACATTATCTAAAAAGAAAAGAATGAAAAGCGAAATGATAATTGCAATATTAATACTTTTATTGTTGCTAACAAGAATAGGTTATATACAATTTATAAAAGGCGAAGAATTGCAAGCCATGGCGTATATGCAACAAACTTTAGATAGAAATATTAACCCTAAAAGAGGTACTATTTATGATGCAACCGGGAAGACTATTTTAGCAGTTAGTTCAACTGTGGAAACAATAACAGTTACGCCAACTACTATAAAGAAAGAAGATAGAGAAAAAATAGCAACTGCGCTATCAAATATATTTTCATTAAATTATGAAAATATACTAAAAAAGGTTAGTAAAAGAAGTTCTATAGAAACAATAATAAAAAAGGTAGACAAAGAAAAAGCAGATGAATTAAGAGTGTGGATGCAAAATAATAATATTACAACAGGAATTAATATAGATGAAGACACAAAAAGATATTATCCTTTTAATAATTTAGCTTCTCAAGTTATAGGATTTTGTGGTAGCGACAATCAAGGGCTAGATGGAATAGAAGCATTATATGATAAAATTTTAAAAGGTAGTACAGGCAAAATTACAAAGCTAAGGGATGCAAGAGGTGGGGATATTGACGATACTTCAGAAGAATATGTAAAAGCTGTAAATGGAGATGATTTGGTATTAACTATAGATAGTACAATACAAGGAATTGCAGAAAAATATTTAAAAGAGGCCTGTATAGACAATAAGTGCACAGACGGTGGAAATATAATAGTAATGAATCCAAAAAATGGAGATATATTGGCTTTAGCAGGATATCCAAATTATAATTTAAATGAGCCATATTCTCCAAACACAGATGAATTAAAAAGTGTATGGGATACTCTTTCACAAGAAGATAAAACCAAAAACATGCAAGCAATGTGGAGAAATAAAGCTGTTTCAGATACGTATGAGCCGGGTTCAACTTTCAAATTAGTAACAGCTTCAGCATCTTTAGAAGAGAAAATAGCTCAAGTAGATAAGGCAGGGGAATTTTGTTGTACAGGAGGGATTGAGGTCGCAGGTGTAAGAATGAAATGTTGGAGATATTATAGACCACATGGAAGTGAAAGTTTAAGACAGGCATTAATGAACTCATGCAATCCAGTATTTATAGGATTGGGACAAAAATTAGGAGTGCACACATATTATAGCTATTTAGAAAAGTTTGGATTTTTAAGAAAGACAGGAATAGATTTACCAGGGGAAGCAGGAAGTATATTTTTAAAAGAAGAAAAGGTTGGACCAGTAGAACTGGGAACAATAGCATTTGGGCAACGTTTTGAGGTAACACCTATTCAAATGGTAACAATGGTTTCAACTATTGCAAATGGTGGAACATATATACAGCCAAGAGTAGTAAAAGCAACTATAGATGGAAAAACAGGGGAAAGAAAAGAGGTGGAAGTAATAAAAAAGGATAGAGTAATTTCAGAAGAAACAGCTCAAAATGTACTTAGCATGATGGAAAGCGTTGTAGCAGACGGAACAGGTAGAAACTCACAAGTTAAAGGTTATAGAATAGGAGGAAAAACAGGAACTTCAGAAGATGGTGTAAATACAGGCAAATATGTAACATCATTCATAGGCGTGGCACCAATATCAGACCCAAGTGTAGCTGTGTTAATAACTTTGTATAATCCAACAGGAGAAGGAGGTCACCAAGGAGGTGGAGTCGCAGCACCAATAGGTTCACAAATATTTGGAGAGGTATTACCATATTTAGAAGTAATAAAGGACAACGAGGAAGCAGAACAAGTAAAAAATGATGTCCAAGTGCCTAATATAGAAGGAAAAAGTATAAAAGAAGCGGAAAGTATACTAAAAGAAAATAATTTGAAATTAGTTATAAATAATGAACAAGAAGGTATAGATAAAGAAAATACTATAATAAAAGAGCAAACACCAAAAGCAGGAGTAAAAGTTAAAGAAGAGGCAAATATTTACGTAGAGTTGACAAATTAATTAAAAATATCTTAAAAATCCCTTAATTTTTAGTAATGATTATTTTTTTTAATAATATAATTTACAAATAAGAACTTTAGTTATATAATTATGTTGGTTTTTAATAATTATAAAAAATCAACTTATAAATACATAAAATATGGGAGGTATCCTATGAAATTAAAAGAGATATTAGTAGGAATAGAAGGATTAAAAGTAAAGGGAGATTTAGATTTAGAAATAACAAATTTGGATAAAGATTCAAGAAATATAAAAGAAAATGGCTTATTTGTAGCAATAAAAGGTTTCGACACAGATGGACATGAATATGTAGATACAGCAATAAACAGCGGTGCAAAAGCAGTAATATTAGAAGAAGGAGTAACTGCAGAATTTGTTAAAAAAATTCCAGAAGGAATTACAGTTGTTATCGCAAAAGATACAAGATATGCTTTAGCAATATGCTCATGTAATTTCTACCAAAATCCATCTAGAAAATTCAAATTAATAGGAGTTACAGGAACAAAAGGAAAAACAACAACAACTTTTATGATTAAAAAAGTGTTAGAAAAAGCAGGAAAAAAAGTAGGATTAATTGGAACAATAGCTATATATATAGGTGATAAAAAACTAGAAGACAGTGATAGAACAACACCAGAAAGTAATAAATTGCAAGCTATATTTGCAAAAATGGTAGAAGAAAATGTAGATGTAGTTGTTATGGAAGTATCTTCACAAAGCTTAAAATTACACAGAGTAGCAGGATGTGATTTTGATATAGGAGTATTCACAAACTTTTCAGAAGACCATATTAGTCCAAAAGAACATCCAAACATGGAAGATTACTTTAGCTCAAAAGTACAATTATTTAAAATGTGTAAAACAGGTTTTATAAATGCGGATGATTTTTATGTTGCAAAATTACCAAAACTTGTGCCAGAGTGTAATATAACAACATATGGAATAGACAATTATTGCAATGTTTTAGCAAAAGACATTACAATTACAAATTCATATGTAGATTTTAAAGTAAAAATAGGAACAAGAAATGAAAGAGTAAAAACTTGTATTCCAGGTAGATTTAGTGTGTACAATTCACTAGCAGCAATTTGTGTTTCTGAAAAATTAGGAGCAAATGCAGAGCAAATAAAAGAAGCACTAGAAGAAGTTAGAGTTCCGGGAAGGTCAGAACTTGTAAACAATAAAAGAGATTTAACAATAATGATAGATTATGCACACTCACCAGAAAGCTTGGAAAATATACTAAATGCAGTTAAATCATATACTAGAGGAAGGGTAATATCAGTATTTGGCTGCGGAGGAGATAGAGATACAGCAAAAAGGCCAATAATGGGTGAAATTTCAGGAAGAATTGCAGACTTTACGATTATAACCTCAGACAATCCACGTACAGAAGACCCAGAAAAAATAGTAAGTCAAATTGAAGAAGGAATAAAGAAAACAAAAGGAAAATATACTGTAATAGTAGATAGAGTTGAAGCAATAAAAGCAGCAATTAATATGGCAGATAAAAAAGACATTATAGTTTTAGCAGGTAAAGGACACGAGCCATATCAAGAAATAAATGGAGTAAAATATCCATTTGATGAAAGAGTTATAGTAAACAGTATTATAAAATAGGAAGATAAATAGCCATTTTAAGGGGTCCATTCCTTATCATAAATAAGTTAGCAAAAGATAAGAAAGTGTTCCCTGACATAAGAAAAAGGAGATAAATATGGAATTTCAAGTAAAAGTATTACTATTAACGTTTGCACTTACAGTAGTACTATCACTAATAATTGTACCAATATTAAGAAGACTAAAAGTCGGGCAAATAGAAAGAAATGATGGGCCACAAAGCCATTTGAAAAAACAAGGAACCCCTACAATGGGTGGAATAATAATTATACTTAGTATGTGTATAGTATGTGTAGGATTATTTCTCTACTACACAAAATATAGGTTAGAGCCAACAATAGCTAAAAATATTTTACCACTACTAATAACAGCAGTAGGCTTTGGACTAATTGGATTTATAGATGACTTTAAAAAATTAGTGTTAAAAAACACAAAAGGACTAAGTCCAAAAGCAAAAATGCTTGGTTTACTAATAATAGCAGTAGGATATACATTATACCTAACAAAAGTATTAAACATAGGAACAGACATATACATACCATTTGTAAAAAATAGCATAGTGATTCCTATATGGTTATATATTCCACTTGCAATATTAGTAATGCTAGCCACAACAAATGCAATAAACTTAACAGATGGAATAGATGGGCTATCTAGTAGTGTAACAACAATAATATTAACTTGCCTAACAGTAATTGCAATAATATTTGATGTAAAAGAAGTAACATTATTTGGAAGCGCATTGTCAGGTGCATGTTTAGGATTTTTACTATTCAACCTATATCCTTCAAAAGTAATGATGGGAGATACAGGTTCACTTTGTTTAGGAGGGGCAGTTGCAGCTATGGCACTATATTTAAAAATGCCATTATTACTTCTAATTATCGCATTAGTACCAATACTTGAAACACTATCAGTAATGATACAAGTAGCACATTATAAAAGAACAGGAAACAGAATATTCAAAATGGCACCACTTCATCATCATTTTGAACTTTCAGGTTGGAAAGAAAACAAGGTAGTATCAATATTTAGTTTAATTACATTAATAGTATGTGTAATAGGAATACTAGCAATCTAAATTAAAAATTACCCCAAAAGGGATAGGTACTTTTGGGGTAAAAATATAAAAAATAAAAATCCCAAAGTACAAATGGGGAGAAAATGAAAGGAATGGAAAAGTAGTGCAACAAAACAAACAGAAGAAAGTTGTAAAGTCAAAACAAAAGCCATTTGATTTCGCCTTGTGTATTACAATATTTTTACTATTGTCATTAGGTATAATAATGGTACTTTCAGCAAGTGCACCATCTTCACTTTCTACGAACGGAAATAGTTATACATATGTAATAAAACAATTAGCATTTGCAATAATAGGAATTATACTTATGTTTATAATTTCAAGGTTTGACTATAGAATATATAAAAAGTTTTACAAAATAGCATATATAATTTCTATAGCGGCATTAATTTCAGTTATAATACCGGGAATTGGTGTAGAAGTAAAAGGTGCAAAAAGATGGATAAATTTAGGATTTGGAAATTTCCAACCATCAGAAATTGCAAAAATAGGGCTAATAATATTTTACGCAGGATATTTAACAGAGCATAAAAATGAATTAGGCTTCTTTTGGAGAGGATGCATAAAATCTTTTTGCTTTTTAATTCCACCAATAGCAATTTTATTCTTTATACAAGACCATTTAAGCGCGTCTGTTGTTATAATTGCCATAACATCAATAATGATGATAATGGGTGGAACAAAAATAAAAGATTTTATTACAATCGCAGTAGCAGGAGGTTCAGTAGGAGCGGCGGGAATGTTGTTTCTGGCTACAAAAGGAACCAAAGGAACCTTCCGTTTAGCAAGACTTACAACATTTTTAGACCCATGGCAAGACCCAACAGGAGATGGGTGGCAAGTAACACAAGGCCTATATGCAATAGGTTCAGGTGGCCTATTTGGAGTAGGATTAGGTCAAAGTAAGCAAAAATATTTATATATACCAGAACCACACAATGATTTCATATTTGCAATAATAGCAGAAGAACTAGGATTTGTGGGATGTTTAGTAGTAATATCATTATTTGCAATATTTATATGGAGAGGAATTTTAACAGCCATGAAAGCGCCAGATTCATTTGGAAGCTTGTTGGCAGTTGGAATAACATCACTTGTAGGAATACAAGCAATAATAAACATAGCTGTTGTTACATCATCAATGCCAGCAACAGGAATGTCACTTCCATTCTTTAGTTATGGAGGAACAGCGCTACTTATATTACTATGCAGTATGGGAGTATTGCTAAACATATCAAGAGCAGGGGCAAAAGTTTAGAGCTGTTTTTGGGGACAGAGCAAAAAACAGTTTTAAATAAAAAAGTAAAAAGTAAAAAATAGTTCTAAGGAGTATAGTATGAAAGTTATAATAGCCGCAGCAGGAACAGCAGGACATATTAATCCAGGATTAGCAATAGCAAATAAAATAAAAGAAGAAGAAAAAAATTCAGAAATTGTTTTTATAGGAACAAATAGAGGTTTAGAAAATGACTTAGTACCTAGAGCAGGTTACGAATTAAAAACAATAGATGCATATGGATTAAGTAAAAAAATATCAATAGATAATATAAAAAAGATGATAAAAACTATAAAAGGATATGGAGAAGCTAAAAAAATAATAAAGGAATTTAATCCTGATATAGTAATTGGAACAGGTGGTTACATATGTGGAGCAACAATATCAGCAGCACATAGTTTAAAAATTCCAACAATGCTTCACGAAAGCAATGCTTTTCCAGGAAAAGCCGTAAAAATGCTTAGTAAAAAAACAGATACAATATTAGTTTCTTTTAAAGATGCAATAGATAGGATAAAAAATGCCAAAAACATAGTACTTACAGGAACGCCAACTAAAATAAAAAGAAAAGAATATTCTATGCAAGAACAAAAAGAAATGAAAAATAAAATAGGACTAGATGAAAATAAAACTATAGTATTGGTATTTGGCGGAAGCCAAGGGGCACAAGCAATTAATGAGGCAATAATAGGAATAGCAAAGCAAAAATTAAACAAAGACTATCAAATTATGTGGGCAACAGGGCCAAAACAATATGATATAATAAAGGAAAAATTTGAAGATGAAAAATTAAATATAAATATGATAGAAAATATGAAAATTGTTCCATATATTTATAATATGGAAGAAATAATGAATATATCAGATATAATTGTTGCTAGAAGCGGAGCAATGACAATAACAGAAATTTCAAATTTAGGTAAACCTTCAATATTAGTGCCACTTCCAAATGTAAGTAATGACCATCAATTATATAATGCAAAAGCTTTAGAAAAAGTGCAAGCAGCAAAGATTATACTAAATAAAGATTTAACTGCAGAACAACTAAACAAAAATATAAAAAGTATGGTAGATTATCCACAAATTATGAACCAAATGGGGATAAACGCTTTGAAATTACAAACGAATGATGCACAAAATAAAATATATAATGAAATAAAAAAATTAGTAAAGAATTAGAGCTTTACTAATTTTTTACAGTAAACTACTTGCAAAAGTAATAAAAATAATTTAGAATACATAAGTAATAAAAATAAAGGAGAACATTATGGCAGATAAATTAATTATTGTGGAATCACCTGCAAAAGCCAATACTATAAAAAAGTTTTTAGGTGGAAGTACAAAAGTAGTAGCATCTATGGGACATATTCGCGATTTACCAAAATCTAAACTTGCAGTAGATATAGAAAATGATTTTGAACCAGAATATATAAATATTAGAGGAAAAGGAGATTTAATAAAATCTTTAAAAAAAGATGCAGCATCTAGTAAAAAAGTGTACCTTGCAACTGACCCTGACCGTGAAGGAGAAGCAATTGCATGGCATTTAGCACATATATTAAATATTCCAGAAGATAGTGTTTGTAGAGTAACATTTAACGAAATAACGAAAGAGACGGTGCAAGAATCTATAAAACATCCAAGAAAAATAGATATGAATTTAACGGATGCACAACAAGCTCGTAGAGTCTTAGACAGAATAGTAGGTTATAAAATAAGTCCACTTCTATGGAAAAAAGTAAAAAAAGGTCTATCAGCAGGAAGAGTGCAATCTGTAGCAGTAAAATTAATAGTAGATAGAGAAGAAGAAATCGAAAAATTTATTCCAGAAGAATATTGGAATATATATGTAACTCTATTAGAAAAAAAGTCTAAAAAAACTTTTGAAGCACATTTATATGGAAAAAACGGAAAGAAAATAGATATTCATTCAAAAGAAGAAATAAATGAAATATTAAAAAATATAGAAGATGCAAAATATATAGTAGAAGATATAAAAAAGAGCGAGAAAAAAAGAACACCAGCACCACCATTTACAACAAGTACGATGCAACAAGAAGCCTCAAGAAAATTAGGATTTACATTAAAGAAAACAATGAGTGTAGCACAAGGTTTGTATGAAGGTGTTAAGGTTCCTGAGAAAGGTAGCGTTGGTTTAATTACATACATGAGAACAGACTCTACAAGAATTTCAGATGAGGCAAGAAATGCAGCTAAAAAGCATATAGTAAAAGAATATGGAGAAAACTATTACGAAAATAGATATTATAAAACAAATAAAGATGCACAAGATGCACACGAGGCAATAAGACCAACTTATATAGAACTAGAGCCAGATGAAATAAAAAGTTCATTAACTCCAGATCAATACAAATTATACAAATTAGTATATAATCGTTTTATAGCAAGCCAAATGGCACAAGCAATTTATGACACAGTTGCAGTAGATATAAAAGCAAATGAATATAATTTTAAGGCAAATGGTCAAACATTAAAATTCAAAGGCTTCATGGCCTTATATGTAGAATCTGAAGACAATGTGAAAGAAGATAAAAAGAAAAAACAAGAAGACGAAACATTGCCAGAACTAGAAATAAATGAAGAAGTTATTAAAAAGGAAATAAATCCAAAACAAAGCTTTACAGAGCCACCACCAAGATACACAGAAGCAAGTTTGGTAAAAGTATTAGAAGAAAAAGGAATAGGAAGACCAAGTACGTATTCACCAACAATTACAACAATTTTAGAAAGAAGATATATAGAAAAAGTTCAAAAACAACTAATGCCAACAGAGCTTGGAAAAGTAGTAAATAAATTACTAGTTGAAAGTTTTCCTGATGTTATAAATGTAGCATTTACAGCAAAAATAGAAGAAGAGTTTGACGAAGTGGCAGAAGGAAAAGAACAATGGAAACAAGTAATTAGAGATTTCTATGGACCATTTAAGGTAACATTAGATAAAGTAGAAAAAGAACTAGAACATGTAAAGCTAGAAGATGAGGTATCTGATGTACAATGTGAAAAATGCGGAAGAATGATGGTATACAAATATGGAAGATACGGAAAATTTTTAGCATGTCCAGGTTACCCAGAATGTAAAAATGCAAAACCAATTTACGATACAATAGATGTACCATGCCCAGTATGTGGAGGAGTAGTACAAGTAAGAAAAACAAAAAGAAGAAGAAACTATTACATTTGCGAAAATAATCCTGCAAGCTGTAATTATATTTCTTGGGATAAACCAAAGCTAGGCGAAAAATGGGAGCCAAAAGAAACAGTAGAAGTAGAAACAAAAAAGAAGACCACTGCTAAAAAGAAAACGACAGCAAAGAAAAAGACTACAAAAACAACTAAAAAGAAGAAATAAAATGGAAAAATATTTAGATTTAAAAAATGATAAAGATTATACAAAAATAAAAGAAGCATCAAAAATAATAAATAATGGTGGGCTAGTATTATTTCCAACAGAAACAGTTTATGGAATAGGTGCAGATGGATTAAATGAACAAGCAGTAAAAAATATATTTAAAATATTAAGAAAAGTAGATTCATATAATCCTGATATAGTACTAATAGAAGGAGTGCAAAAAGATGGATTAGGTCTTGCAATTATGAACAGATTAATAAGAGCATGTGAACACAATTATATAGAATTATAAAAAATACCCAAAAAGTACCCGGTCCTTTTGGGGTATTTTTTGAATTACAAAGAAAAAACTTGTAAAAGCTAAATAGATAATATATAATTTAGCCATAGAAAAAGGAGGGGGTAGCAATGTTAATTACTGCCAAAAATGTAGTAAAAAAATTTGAAAAATTTACTGCATTAAATCATTTTAACATGAATGTGCCAGAAGGTAGTATTTATGGATTAGTTGGACCAAATGGCTCTGGAAAAACAACTACAATAAAACATCTAATAGGAATGTACAAACAAGATGAAGGAGAAATTTTAGTAAACAACGAAAAAGTGTATGACAATGAAAAGGTAAAAAGCAAAATAGCGTATATTAGTGATGACTTATACTTTTTTCATGGTTATAGTATTAAAGATATGGCAAAATTTTATAGTAAAATATACAAAAATTTCAGCTTTGAAAAATTTAATGACCTACAAAAAGTATTTAATATTGACGTAAAAAGAAAAGTAAATAAACTTTCAAAAGGAATGAAAAAACAAGTAGCATTTTGGCTTACAATTTCATGCAACCCAGAAATACTTGTACTAGATGAGCCAATAGATGGATTAGACCCTATTATGAAAGAAAATGTTTGGAAAATTTTATTAGAAGAAGTCCAAAAAAGAAAAATGACAGTAATTATATCATCACATAACCTAAAAGAGCTAGAAAATGTATGTACAAATATAGGAATAATGAAAAATGGTGAAATGACTTTAGAAAAAGAATTAGAAGAACAAGATAACAACATACAAAAAATTCAAGTAGTATTTTCTAATAACGAAGAAATAGAAAAAATAAAAGAAAAATTACAAATGCTGAAAGAAGAAAAAATAGGCAGCGTGTACTATTTTATAGTAAAAGGTAAGCAAAAAGAAATAGAAGAAAAATTAAAAGAATATAACCTAACATTAATGGAATTTTTACCTCTATCATTAGAAGAAGTATTTATGTTTGAAAATGGAGGTGAAGCAAATGTTTAGTTATGGAATATTTAAATCAAATATAAAAAGATTTTGGATTGTACCAGTAGTAGCAACAATTATTTTATTTTTAGTAACAACCTTTCAAATGATATTAAGAACAAATGATATAAAAGAAAGAATTTTAGATGACACCTATGTAGTAGATGATGTAGAAATGGTTAACAAACAAAATAAAATAGAGTCCAATTTGGAAAATAAATACTCATCAGAAATATCTATAATAGGCACTCCGGAAACGACTAGCCAAAATGAAGAAAACATTATTATACAAACAAATAATATAAACCAAGTAAATAATGTAACAAACACAGTAGCAATAGTAAACGAAGAGATAGACTATATAGGTGACATATATTATCCAAGCAACCATTATGAAAGAGAACATTACGTAGAAATTTTATACAATCCAATAGTAATTCTAACAATATTTGTGTTGCCAGTGCTATTATCAATATTGGTATTCAAATATACAAATGAAGAAAAGAGTAGTTCATTTATACATGGACTTCCACTATCAAAAAAGAAGCTATATATAACAAATGTTTTAACAGGAATAGCAATGTATGTAATACCATTTTTAGTGAATTTAATTATAATATTGTTATTAAATCTAGGAGAAATGGGAAAATACTTACAATTTGCAGATATAATGAATTGGTTTGGAGTTTGCATGTTATATAACACAATATTCTTTGCATTTGCTACATTTGTAGGAACATTCTGTGCATCTAAAATTTCACACGGAATACTTACATACATTCTAATGTATGCACCAGTAGGTGTTTTAACATTAGCATCAGTATTTACAGAAGATGTACTTTATGGATTTAAAGGATTTTCAAGTGATTTAGAAGAATTTAGAATGTTACCATTCATAAAAATAGTAGAAGACTTTAGAGAAATGGGTTCATATTTTTTATCACAAACTATTAATTTTGAGCTATCTACAATAATTATATATATTATAGCAATAATTGTAATGTTAATTTTAGGATATTTTATTTATAAAAAAAGAAAATTAGAAATAACAAAAGAATTTATAGCATTTAAAGGAATAAGAAGCTTTATAAAATATGCGGCAACATTTCTAGTAAATTTACTTTCATATATGTATTTTTATGAAGTAATGGATAAACACAGTATAGGAACACTTTTAGCCTCATATGTAATAACTTTAATTGCATATTTAATAATAGAAATGATACTAAAAAAGACCTACAAAGTATTCAAATCAATTATAGGCTTCATAATATATGCAGTTATTATAGCAATAATATATGTAATATTAAATACAGGAGCTTTTGGATATGAAACAAGAATACCAAAAGTAGATGATGTACAAGAAATTAGCTTTGGAATAGGAAATGAAACTATTAACTTTAAAGAACAACAAAACATAAAAAATATAATAGATTTGCAACAAAAGTTAGTAGAAGAAAAGAAAAAAGGATATACAGAATGCACATTAGAGTATAAGCTAAAAGGTGGTAGAAAAATAATTAGAAAGTATGCTGTTAATAGAAGTCTTTATAAAGAAGAGATAAATAAAATATTAACAAGTAATGAATATTATGAGGGAAAAATAAAACAGATAGCAGATACTCAAAAAATAAAAAGAATAACTGTAAATGTAAGTTATAAAGAGCAATATTCAACAAAAAATATTAGAATAAAAGATTCAGACAAAAAAGACTTTATAGAAAATATGGTAAAAGATATAAAAAATAGAAAAGCAACTATAAATGGTAATGAATATGTAACAGAAGTAGCAAGAAAAAATGACAAATTAATTAGTGTATATGTGCAAATTGAACTAAAAGAAGGAACTACTAAAATAGTAAGATACATAGACTTTGATAATATAAATATAAAAAAATATGTAGAATGAAATACAAAAGTGTGATAAAAATGCAAAAATATACTGCAAAAACGTGACAAATTCAACAAAAATGCCTGCAAAAGTGTGATTAAAACATGAAAAACAATTGCAAAAATGTGATTTTTAGAGTATAAACTAATTGAAATAGCTATGCTAAAATAAAATGGCTAGTTTTACATGCCATTAAGTTAAGAAAAAGTGATAATATGAGTATTATCGCTTTTTTTGTTCACATCTCTAATAGTTTGCTGAAAAACATTCATAATGCTTGTAAAACCAGAAAAACTATTATATAATATTACATTAGAAAAAATAAACTATGAAGGAAAAGTGAAAATGATAGTAAAGCCAGAAATCCTAGAAGAAATGTATTTAGATGCAGGTTCTGCAAGAATGCAAAGAGCAATAGAATATGTAAAAGCAAAAAAAGTAAATATAACAAAAGTAAGTTATGAAAATAATACAAACTTTGAAATACGTTCAAAAGTAACAGGCCATGGGGATGTGTATGATGTTTATATAAAAGTAGAAGATGGAGAAATAGAAGACGTAAGCTGTAACTGCCCAGATTACTATGAACACTATGGAACCTGTAAACACATTTTAGCAACAATGATGGAATTTAATCAAAATGAAAGCTATGTGCGTATTTTTGCAGGAAAAACTGAAGAAAAACAAAACGATATAGATATGTACAAAAAATATCAAAAACAAGAAGAAAAATACCGAAACTTTAAACAACTAATTAACACCTTTTATCCTACTCATGAAGAAGAAGAAAACCACAATCAAAGAACATTACCACATACAGTAAAATTAGAACCAAAGCTAATTTATAATTCATATTTAAAAACACTCAAATTAGAGGTAAAAATAGGAGATAAACAATTATATAAACTAAAAAGTTTCCCAGAGTTTTATGATAGAATGCAAGCAAAACAATTATACAGGTATGGGGCAAAATTAGAATTTGTACACGAAGAAGACACATTTGAGCCAAATTCAATACCTTTATTACATTATATTTTAAAATATGCAGAAATTATAAAATATGCAAATGAAGCAACCAACTCATACAGCTATGGAAGAACAATGGAAGACAGCTATATTACAATTTCAAATAGTGGAATGGATGAATTATTTGAAGTATTAGAAGGAAGAAAAGTAACACTACAAAGAGAAGGAATAGAAAAGCAAATACTATTTTTAAATGCTATGCCAGATGTAAAATTTGACTTAGAGCAAGAAGGAAAAAACGAGTATGCGCTAATTCCTAATATAGATATATACGAATATGAAACAATAGAAGGAAAAGACCATACATATTTTTTAATGGATAATATTTTATACGAATGTGACCAAAAGTTTAAAGACACAACTCTTAAACTCCTTCAAGTATATAGAAATAATTTTACAAATAGAATAATATTTCCTAAAGCAGAGCTATCAAACTTGTTTTCAGTAGTATTTCCAAAAGTAAGAGATAAAATTGCAACAGATAATTTAAGTAAGGAAGAAACAGAGAAATATATACCAAAAGAATTATATGTAAAAGTTTACTTAGACTACAATGAAAGCGGTTATATTACAGCAGATATAAGATTCGTATATGGTGACCAAGAATTCAACCCTTTATTAGAGCAAGAACTAAAATTGCCAAGAGATATAGCAAAAGAAGATGAAGTCTTAGAAATATTTAGAAAATCTGGATTTATGCTAGAAGTAGAAAAAGCTAGATTAATATTAGTAAATGAAGACGCTATATATCAGTTTTTATCAATAGATATAGAAAATTACATGAAAAAATTTGAGGTCTTAGCAACAGATAATTTTAAACAGAAAGAAATAAAGAAACCAAAAATAGGAGCTTTAGGCGTAAGAATAGAAAATAATTTATTAAACATAGACTTTTCAAATTTAGATTTTGACCCGTCTGAACTAAAAGAGATTATGGAAAAATATCATTTAAAGAAAAGATTTCATAGGCTAAAAGATGGAAGCTTTTTAAACTTAGAAGAAAACGATACTATAGAATTTTTAGATAGCATGACTTCGGGAATGGATATAACATACAAAGATTTAGAAAAAGGCGAATTAAGACTTCCAGTGTATAGAAGTTTATACTTAGATAGAATGTTAGAAAACTTTAAGAAAGCATCAGTTACTAAAAATGAAGCATATCAAGATTTAATACACAAAATAGAAGATAAAGAATTTGGAGAAGAGTGTAAATTACCTAAAAACTTAAATGCAGAACTTAGAAATTACCAAAAGACAGGATATGAATGGCTTAAGGTTTTAAATAACTATGGATTTGGTGGAATTTTAGCAGATGACATGGGACTAGGAAAAACAGTGCAACTATTATCAGTTGTTTTAGACTATATACAAAATGAGAAAAATCCAAAGCCAATAATGGTAGTATGTCCAAGTTCACTTACCCTAAATTGGCAAAACGAAATAGAAAAATTTACACCAGATTTAACATCAATTGTTATCCATGGAGGTGCAGAAGAAAGAAAAAATCAAATAAAAAGCATACCAAATAACAATATTGTAATAACTTCATATGATTTACTAAAACGTGATATAGAAACGTACAAAGAAATAAATTATGAATTTAAATTTATAATTGCAGATGAAGCTCAATATATAAAAAATAGTAATACTCAAAATGCTAAAGCAATAAAAGAAATTAATGCACAAACAAGGTATGCTTTAACAGGAACACCAATAGAAAACTCTTTATCAGAACTTTGGTCAATATTTGACTTTATAATGCCAGGCTATTTATTTGGATATCGCAAATTTAAAGAATTATATGAAATGCCAATAATAAAAGACGAAGATAAAATGACAATGAAAAAGCTAAAAATGCTTATAGAGCCATTTATTTTAAGAAGAATAAAAACAGAAGTTTTAACAGAATTACCAGACAAAACAATCACTGTATTAAATAATGAAATGCAAGATGAACAACAAAAAATTTATATGTCATATATGCAAAATGCTAAAAATGAAGCTATGGCAGAAATAAATAGCAAAGGTTTTGAAAAAAGTCAAATAAAAATATTAGCACTACTTATGAGATTAAGGCAAATATGCTGCCATCCAAGTTTGTTCTTAGAAAACTATAAAGGAGAAAGCAGCAAACTTAACCAGTGTGTAGAAGTTATAAAAGATGCTGTAGAATCAGGCCACAAAATACTACTATTTTCAAGCTATACAGCAATGTTTCCAATGATAGAAAAAGAACTAAAAAAAGAAAATATAGAATATTGCAAATTAACAGGTCAAACTAAGGTAGGGGAAAGAATAAAACTTGTAGATGAATTTAATGAAAATGAAAATTTAAAAGTATTTTTAATTTCATTAAAAGCAGGAGGAACAGGACTAAACTTAATAGGAGCAGATATGGTAATTCACTATGACCCTTGGTGGAATATATCTGCAGAAAACCAAGCTACAGATAGAACTTATAGAATAGGACAAAAAAAGAATGTTCAAGTATATAAATTAATTACAAAAAATTCTATAGAAGAGAAAATATACGAATTACAAGAAAGAAAGGCAAAACTAATAGACAATATGCTTTCAACAAATGAAACCTTCTTAAACAAACTTTCTAAAGAGGAAATAATGGAACTATTTAAATAAAAAGCGGTGGCAAAATTTTTGCCACCGCTTTTCAAACTATTTCTTTTTTGAGAAAAAGTGAAGTTTTTTGTGCTTTCCATATTTAGCCCAAAAGTATTCAAAGTAAAAATATTGAAGAGAATCTTTATCGGGGCTATTAAGTGAATTTATAGCACAACGTAGCTTATCAATATTGGCATTCCTTACTTCTGTCGCAAATTGATAAATATACTCAGCTGATTGAGAGGCAATAACTTTCTCTTGCAATTCATCAATTTCAACAGCAGTAACCACATTTGGAAATTCTGAAAAGAATCTAATGACAGTAAAAAGGTTATCTGAACAAATAATAGATTCTTTAAATTTGTAAGGGTCGGCATTAGGAACAATTTGCAAAAACGTTAACAGTGAAAGAGGCGAAATATCACACATTAAAAATGCTTCTTGAAGTCTTTCAATATTGGCACCAGCAACTTCTTGTGCAAATTCAAGAATAGAAGTAGTATCAGAAGATTTAATGATGAAATCTTCTAATTTTGAAATATTAGCGCCAACGACTGTTCTGGCAAAGTCAACAATGGGGCGATAAGTTGAAGATTTTGAGCAAAGAGAAATTAAGGCATCTTCTACATCTTGCGTATTGCTTAATTCCTTTCTTTTAACTGCATAACTTGAGATTCGCCTAGGCTTTTGGCAAGCAATAATTCCTTTGTCAAGCTTTTTAAGCTGCTCATCTTTCAAATTAGGAAAGTCATCAATGAAGGAAGTAATGAATTTACCATCCTTCAGTTTGACAAGATTGTCAATTAATTCATCAACTGTATCACCAAAGACATATATTTTGGTGGCACCTGATTTACACTTAAAACTAATACCTAACTTTGAACGACTCCGTAAAACTTTTTCTTCCATAAGAAATCCTCCTTAAAAAATAATTTAATGGATAATTTATAGCTCTATGAAAGTAATTATAACAAACAACATACATTATGTCAAGCAAAATAAAATATATAGGTTGAAAACAGCAAAAAAGTGTGCTATCATAAGTTTATAAATAAAGAGAAAGGGATTAATCAATTAATGAGATAATTGATTATACAAGAAGAAATGAAAGATTATATAACAATAATAGGTGCAGGTTTAGCTGGTTCAGAAGCGGCATACCAAATAGCAAAAGCAGGCATAAAAGTAAAACTATATGAAATGAAACCTATAAAATTTTCAGGAGCGCATAGTAATGAAAGTCTAGCAGAAATAGTATGTAGTAATTCTTTTAAATCAAATTTACATACAAATGCATGCGGATTGTTAAAAGAAGAACTAAGAATTTTAGACAGTTTACTTATAAAAATAGCAGATGAAACTTCAGTACCAGCAGGACAAGCACTAGCAGTAGATAGAGAAAAATTTTCAAAAAGAGTAACAGAAACTCTAGAAAAAACGCCAGAAATAGAAATAATAAGGCAAGAAGTAACAAACATAGAAGAAATAGCAAAAGACGGAATAGTAATAATTGCTACAGGCCCATTAACTTCAGATGCTTTAGCACAGCAAATTAAGAAATTAACAGGGAAAAATGAACTTGCTTTTTATGATGCGGCAGCACCAATAATAGAAAAAGAAAGCATCAATTTTAATATAGCTTTCTATGGAAATAGATATGATCAAGAACGTGGAAAAGAAGAAAGCATAGAAGATTGGAAAGAAAGATTAAAAGAGCAAGAAGCAAGCTATATAAATCTTCCAATGAATAAAGAAGAATATGAAGGATTTGTGAATGAACTAATAAATGCACAAATAGTTGAACTACATGAATTTGAAAAAAGAGAAATTTTTGAAGGCTGTATGCCAATAGAAGTAATGGCCAAAAGAGGATTAGACACACTAAGATATGGACCATTAAAACCAGTAGGATTTACAGACTTAAGAACAGGAAAGAGGCCATATGCAGTAGTACAATTAAGACAAGACAATAGTGATGGAACATTATTTAATATAGTAGGGTTCCAAACAAATTTAAAATATGGAGAACAAAAAAGAGTATTTTCTATGATACCAGGCCTAGAAAACGCAGAGTTTGTAAAATATGGAGTAATGCACAGAAATACATTTATAAATTCGCCGAAATTATTAAATAGCGCATATCAAATGAAAAATGCTCCAAATATATATTTTGCTGGACAAATAACAGGTGTAGAAGGGTATGTTGAGTCAATTTCATCTGGAATGGTAGTGGCATTAAATGCAATAGAACAATTTAAACAAACTGAAAAGCAAATAGTATTTCCAAAAGAAACTATGATAGGAGCTTTGGCGGATTATATTTCAAGTGAAAAAGAAAATTTTCAACCAATGAATGCAAATTTTGGAATATTACCAAGTTTAGAAGAAAAAATTAAAGATAAAAAGATAAAATATGGAAGACTTGCAGATAGGGCAATAGAAAATTTAATAAAAAAATAAGTCAAAAAAAGTAAAAAAATTATAAAAATATACGAAATTCACATAATTATGTTGAAATCTGTGGAATTTTGTAGTAAAATTATAAATAGGTGAATTATAATTTATAAAGGAGAAAAATTATGAATAAAGAAGAGATGGTAAATAAATACCAAGAATTATTAAAAGAATATCAAGAAGCTGAAATAAGTAGAAGAAAAAGTATTGAAGAAGAAAAGAAATTAAAAGAACAAAAAGATATAGCTGAACAAAAAATTGAATTTGAAGAGGCAAAAGAAAGATTTGAGTCAGATGCTAATTTATCTACAGAAGAGATAATAGCAAAAGCTAAGCTTAGACAAGATGAACTTAATAAGATTGAAGAAGCAAGACTAAATACGCAAAAGAATGTAAAAGATTTAGAAAATAAAAAGCAAGAAATACGAAAGTCAGCAGAAGAATATAATAAAAATAATGATAGTTCTTTACAAAATAAATTAGAAGAACTAACAAATATGAAAAATGAAAAAGTAGAAGAAATAGAAGCGAAAAGAAGAGAAATAAAACTACAAGCATGGACTAGCAAAGATGAAAGCTACAAAACTAATGAGGAATATATAAAATTAGAAAATGAATTAAAAGCTTCAATGCAAGATTTAAGAAAAATAGAAAATGACATAGGAAAAGAAACAGAAAGATTAGATAAATATGGCAAACAAGAACAAAGGGGAATAGAAGTTGCTTATAAGGCTTTTATAAATGGTGCTGATAGAATAGACCAAGGAAAATTTACAGAATTTAAAAAAGAGCAAGCTGAAGCTGAAAACAAAGAAGTTAAAAAGGAAACAAAAACTCCTGAAAAAGTTGAAGAAAGTACAAAAAATTCTGAAAAAACTCCAGATGAAAAAAATTCTTCTGAAAATGATAAAAAGGAACCAGAAAAAATAGAAAAAAATCCAGACGAAATGCAACCACCAGCTATAATAGAACCAGAGGAAAAACAACTACCAGCTGTGATAGAACAAAAAACTTTAGATAATGGCGATGAAACTCAGAAAGAAGATACTCAAAAAGGTACAAAACAAGGTGAAGGTAAGAAAATAGCAGATGATCAAAATAAAGGAAACATAGATAATAATGCTGTTAGAATTATTTATAATGCTAAAAAAGATGAATACATAGTTACAAATGTAAATACTGGAAAAGAAAGTAGTATAAGCAGAAAGAATATAGAAAAACTAGATAGAAACTTATTAGAACAAAAAATGGGGAAAGACCTAAGAAATGTTGATATGAATGTTTTACAAGTACTAAGAGCATATGATAAAGAATATAAAACAACTAAAACTAGTGAATATGTAGAATCATTATCTACTTTAGGAAAAAATAAAAAAGAAAGATTGCAAGAAATGGAAGATAATGAAATAGATATAGTGTATAACTTAAAAGGTTTATATGATAAACACCAAGTAGAATATGATAAGTACGAAAGTAACTTTGAAAAAGAAGAAATAAAAGAATTATTAGAAATTGCAAATAATGCAAATAAAAAGGGAATAGCTACCGTTGAAAAAGGAGTTAAAGTTAGTTTACTTGAATTAAGAGATAAAATAATTTCTAAAATTTCAAAAATAAAATTACCAACTGCAAAGAAATTATTAGCTTTACCACAAACTAATAATCAGAAGAAAAAACAAGAAGAATATGATAAATTGGTTAATAAAGAATATATGCAATCTTTAGATAAGAAATATGAACAAGAATTAAGAAAAGAAAAGAATAAAGAATTTATTGAAAAGTTAAAAGTAGCAAATCCGGTTAATAAAGTAGCAAAAGTAATTAAAACAGAAAAAGATAATAGAGAAACAGAAAACCAAGTAGATAAAGAAGATGATGAACAAAGATAGCCCAAATACTATATAAAAGTTAACCTTTTGAAAATTAATAAGCATAAAATAATAGAATAGTAAAAAACAAAAGCACTAAGTATATAAAGTTTGAGAATAAACACAAAAATACGAAGTGCTATTGTTTTGAAGAAGCTAATTAACTAAAGATGTAATATTATTTTAATTTTAATAAACTACTAAAGAAAGTAATAAAAACAAAGATAGAAGGAGATAAAATTTATGAATGAAAATGTGATAGATTTTGAAGAATACAATATAAAAGTAGATTTAACAGAAATTAAAAAAATGAATAAAGAAGAATTGAAAAGCTGCAAAGGAAAAATCGAAGAAATAAAAGAAATGTTAAATAAAAAGTAGAAAGGAAAATTAAAAGGTATGAGATTAGAAGATTTAGTAGTAGATGATGAAGAAACTATAGTAGAAGAAGAGAAAAAAATAAAAGAAAAAAGAAAAGTAGCAAAAATTTCAAAAGAAAAAGCTTCAAAATTGTATGCTCAATTAGAAGAATTACAAGAAAGATTAAATGATGAAGTTTTATCTCCAAATAAAAGGTTTATGCTAGAAAATAAACTATCTATTATAGAAGGAAAATTAGAAGCACAATTAGGAAAATTAAAAGTACAAGAAATTAAGAAAAAAACTAGAAGAGTAAAAGGTAAACAATATAAAAAGTTTAAAGGCGAATTAAAAGGCAAAAAACAAGAATTAGATGATATACTTGAAAAACTTGAAAGACAAGAAAGAAAAGTAAAAAGAAAAAAACGTAGAATAAAAAACAGAAAAATCAATAAATTAAAAGGAAAAAATTATAAGTACAATAGGACAAATGCAGAAATTGTCAAAGAACTAAGAAGAGAACAATTGAAATTAAAACAATTGGAATTCAAGAAAAAAATGAAAACAAAAGAAATGGATAAACTTAAAGGAGAATTTGCGAGAAAAGAAAAGCTAATGAACACCAAAGAGGCAAAACAAATACAAAAATATAAGCCATCTTTATGGCAAAGTATGAAAACAACTTTTTCAAGGGTAGTAAATAACTTTAAAAATTGGATAATCAATACTAAACAGGAAAAACAAGAAGTAAAACAAGCTAAAGAAGCAGCTATTAAAAAAGCAAGGTTAAAAACCAGAACTAATGCAACTGTAGAAAGTGAAAAAAGAAATAAAAGCAAAATGAAAAACATCAGAGAAGAAATGAATTTTTATATTCCTTTAAAAGAACAAAAAGATTATTCTATAAAAAAACAAAAAGAATTTGAAAAAGAAGCAAAGGAGAATCCTGAAAAAGATGTAATTTATCTTGACATGGACTAAAAAAAGTGATAAAATAGAAACCGCTAATGTAAAATGCTAAACATAGCATTTCCGTAGCGGTTTTAAATTTTTATAGGAGGTGAAATTTAAGTGCCAACAATTAACCAATTAGTAAGAAAAGGAAGACATACTACAACAACTAAATCTACATCACCAGCTCTACAACATGGTTACAATTCTATGAAGAAAAAAGTAACAAATAAAAGAGCACCACAAAAAAGAGGTGTATGTACAGTAGTTAAAACAGTAACACCTAAAAAGCCAAACTCTGCTTTAAGAAAAGTAGCCAGAGTAAGACTTTCAAATGGGTATGAAGTAACATCTTATATTCCTGGAATCGGACATAACCTACAAGAGCATAGTGTTGTTCTAATTAGAGGTGGAAGGGTAAAAGACTTACCAGGTGTTCGTTACCATATTATAAGAGGAACATTAGATACAGCTGGAGTTAAAGATAGAATGCAAGCTAGATCTAAATATGGAGCAAAAAGACCTAAAAAATAAAAACAAATAAATACTTTTAATTTGTTTTTAATTAATCTTAGTGCATATAAGAAATTACTAATTTGCATAAAAAGTTTTTAACTTTGGTGCTTAAATTTATAATAGATTATACGCACTATACTGAAGAAATTTGAGAAGAAAAAATAGTATTAAATTTCTTAAGAGTACCACAGATACTTTTATAGGTATCTAAATAAAAAAAGGAGGGAAGAATAGTGCCAAGAAGAGGATTTATAGCAAAAAGAGATGTAATAGCAGATCCAATGTACAATAGCAAACTTGTTACAAAATTAGTTAACAATGTTATGTTAGATGGTAAAAAAACAGTAGCTCAAAATATCGTTTATGATGCATTTAATATCATAAAAGAAAAAGAGCAAAGAGATCCGCTAGAAGTATTTGAAGAAGCGCTTAATAACGTAATGCCAGTATTAGAAGTAAAGGCAAGAAGAGTTGGAGGTGCTACATATCAAGTACCATTAGAAATTAGACCAGAAAGAAGACAAACTTTAGGTTTAAGATGGCTAGTAACATATGCAAGAAATAGACATGAAAAAACTATGGCCGAAAAACTTGCAGGAGAAATTATGGATGCTTTAGCAGGAAACGGTGGAGCATTCAAGAAAAAAGAAGATATGCATAGAATGGCAGAAGCTAATAAAGCTTTCGCGCATTATAAATGGTAGAAAAGGAGGAAAACTATAATGGCAGGAAGAGAGTTTCCTTTAGAAAGAACAAGAAATATAGGAATAATGGCGCATATAGATGCTGGAAAAACTACTACTACAGAAAGAATTCTATTCTATACAGGTAGAACTCATAAAATAGGAGAAGTTCACGAAGGCGAAGCTACTATGGACTGGATGGTTCAAGAGCAAGAAAGAGGTATTACAATTACTTCAGCTGCTACAACATGTAAATGGATGAATAATAGAATTAATATTATAGACACTCCAGGTCACGTTGACTTTACAGTAGAAGTAGAAAGATCTCTAAGAGTTCTAGATGGATCAGTTCTAGTTTTAGCAGCAAGAAGTGGTGTTCAACCTCAATCAGAAACAGTTTGGAGACAAGCTGATAAATACAAAGTACCAAGAATGGCATATGTAAACAAAATGGATATGACAGGTGCAGATTTTTATGGTTGCGTTGAGCAAATGAAAGAAAGACTTCATGCAAATGCTGTTCCAATTGAATTACCAATAGGTGCAGAAGACAACTTTAGAGGAATAGTTGACTTAGTAAAAATGAGAGCTTTCATTCATAAAGATGATTTAGGAAAAGAAATTGAAGAATGTGATATTCCTGAAGATTTAAAAGAAAAAGCTGAAAAATATAGAAGCGAAATGGTAGAAGCAGCAGCTGAACAAGATGATGAATTAATGATGAAATACTTAGACGGAGAAGAATTAACAGCAGATGAAATAAGAAAAGGTCTAAGAAAAGGAACAATAGATAACACAATAGTTCCAGTAACATGTGGTTCATCATACAAAAATAAAGGTGTTCAAGAATTACTTGATGCTATAGTTTACTATATGCCATCACCACTTGATATACCACATATTAAAGGTGTAGATGAAGATGGAAACGAAGTTGAAAGAAAAACTGACGACAATGAACCATTTGCAGCTTTAGCTTTCAAAATTGCAACAGACCCATTTGTTGGAAAACTTTGCTTCTTCAGAGTATATTCTGGAACATTAGAAGCAGGCTCAACAATTCTAAATGCAAATAAAGATAAGAAAGATAGAATGGGAAGAATTCTATTAATGCATGCTAACCATAGAGAAGATATAGAAAAAGTATATGCTGGAGATATTGCTGCAGCAGTTGGATTAAAAGAAGTATCTACAGGTGATACACTTTGTGACCCAGCACACCCAGTTATATTAGAATCAATGGAATTCCCAGAGCCAGTTATCGATATTGCTATTGAGCCAAAAGATAAAGCAAATAGCGAAAAAATGGGAATAGCTTTAGCAAAATTAGCAGAAGAAGACCCAACTTTCAAAACACATACAGACCAAGAAACAGGTCAAACAATTATCGCTGGTATGGGTGAGCTTCACCTAGATATCATCGTAGACAGATTAAAGAGAGAATTTAAAGTTGAATGTACTGTAGGTAAACCACAAGTTTCTTACAAAGAAACAATTAGAAACAAAGTAAAAGTTCAAGGTAAATTCATTCGTCAATCTGGTGGACGTGGTCAATACGGTGATGTATGGCTAGAACTAGAACCATTAGAGCCAGGTTCAGGTATTCAATTCGAGAGCAAAATCGTTGGTGGTGTTGTTCCAAAAGAATATGTTAAACCAGTTGAAGATGGTGTTAGAGAAGCTGCAGAAAGCGGTATATTAGCTGGTTACCCAGTTATAGACTTCAAGGCATCACTAGTTGATGGTTCATACCATGAAGTTGACTCTTCAGAAATGGCCTTCAAAGTAGCAGGTTCAATGGCATTTAAAGAAGGATGCCGTCAAGCAAAATCTGTATTATTAGAGCCAATAATGAGAGTAGAAGTAACAGTTCCAGAAGAATACATGGGAGATGTTATTGGAGATATGAACTCTAGACGTGGAAGAATGGAAGGAATGGAAGCAAGAAGTGGAATGCAAATTATTCGTGGATTTATTCCATTATCAGAAATGTTTGGTTATGCTACAGACCTACGTTCAAGAACACAAGGAAGAGGAACATATGCTATGGAACCATCTCATTATGAAGAAGTTCCAAAATCAGTATTAGACACAATAGTAGCTTCAAGAGCTAAAAAGTCTGAATAATTAGAAAAGTAAATAATTGAAAACACTTGCAATTTTAGCAAAAATGTTATAAAATGCAAGTGCAAAATTAAATCAGTTATTAATTTTTACAACATAAAAAGAGTGGTGAACTTAAATCACTAAAAGCCAATAAAATTTTAATCAAAAACAAGTGTTGCAAGGAAAGCAAGTAAATAAACCGGAGGCATACTTATGTAGGCTTAAGGCTTTATGAATGAAGCTTGAAAAAGCAAAACGCAGTTTTTCATTAAAATTTAGATAAAAAGGAGGAAATTAAGAAATGGCAAAGGAAAAATTTGAAAGAACTAAACCACACGTTAACATTGGTACAATCGGACACGTTGACCACGGTAAAACAACAACAACAGCAGCTATTACTAAATACTTAGGATTATTAGGAAAAGCTAAATATGAAGCTTATGATGCAATTGATAGTGCACCAGAAGAAAAAGAAAGAGGAATCACAATCAATACAGCTCACGTAGAGTATGAAACAGATAACAGACACTATGCTCACGTTGACTGCCCAGGCCACGCTGACTATGTTAAAAACATGATTACAGGTGCTGCACAAATGGACGGAGCAATCTTAGTTGTTTCAGCAGCTGATGGACCAATGCCTCAAACAAGAGAACACATCTTACTTGCAAGACAAGTTGGTGTTAAATATATCGTTGTTTACTTAAATAAATGCGATATGGTTGATGATCCAGAATTATTAGAATTAGTAGAAATGGAAGTTAGAGATTTATTAACAGAATATGGTTTCCCAGGAGACGAAATTCCAGTTATAAAAGGATCTTCATTAAAAGTTCTAGAATCTACATCAACAGATCCAAACGCACCAGAATATCAATGCATGAAAGAATTAATGGATGCAGTTGATAGCTACATCCCAACACCAGAAAGACCAATCGATCAACCATTCTTAATGCCAGTAGAAGACGTATTCACAATTACAGGACGTGGAACAGTTGCTACAGGTAGAGTAGAAAGAGGAGTTGTAAAAATCCAAGACGAAGTTGAAATAGTTGGTATTAAACCAATCGCTAAGAGCGTTGTAACAGGTGTTGAAATGTTCAGAAAATTATTAGACCAAGCAGAAGCTGGAGATAATATCGGTGTATTATTAAGAGGTATTGATAGAAAAGACATCGAAAGAGGTCAAGTTTTAGCAAAACCAGGAACAATACATCCACATACAAAATTCACATCACAAGTATACGTTTTAACTAAAGAAGAAGGTGGACGTCATACACCATTCTTTAACGGATACAGACCACAATTCTATTTCAGAACAACAGACGTTACAGGTGTTATTACATTACCTGCTGGAACAGAAATGGTTATGCCAGGTGATAACGTAGATATGGAAATCGAATTAATTACTCCAATCGCTATCGAAAAAGGACTAAGATTCGCTATCCGTGAAGGTGGTAGAACAGTTGGTTCAGGTGTCGTAGCTGATATCAAAGAATAATTAATATAATATAAAAATAGCAATAGCTTGAAAATAGCTAATTGCTATTTTTTTTGCGCAAATTTCTATTGCAATGCCAAAAAACAAATGATATAATAAAACAGAAGATTGCAAAATAGATATTAAAATTAAGATGATTACAAACTATTTTTTAGAAAATTCATGTCTAAAAGGAGGAATAACAATAACTATGAAGGCAAGAAATATAATATATATTGTAATTGCTATAATATGCGTTGTAGCAATTGTAGTTGGCGTATATGCGCAAGTATATGGAGATAAACCACGTCAAAATACAATAAAAAATGAAATAACAAATACACAAGACGGTGATACAGTAGTAGACCCAGAAGAATTAAAACAAGAATTTAATTCACTGTTTAATAATTCATTTGAAGACCAAGGATATGATGTAAGTTCAGTAAAAAAATATGCAGGTTTAGAAGAGCAAGAGTTAATTTATGCAGCATATAGAATAAAAGAAGAAAAAGATGAAAAATATAGTGTAAACTTAAACATACCAGTATTTAATGTAGATGGAGAAGTAGCAGCAGAATTTAACGCTACAACACAATCAATATTTGCAAACAAAGCAGCAGAAGTTTTGTCAAACAGTGAAAGTTACACAATATATAATGTAGAATATGAAGGATATTTAAATGAAAATATTTTATCATTAGTAATTAAATCTACACTAAAAGAAGGAAATAACCCTCAAAGAATTATTGTACAAACATATAACTATGACATATCAACAGGAAAAAAATTAGCATTAAACGAAGTATTAGAAGCAAAAGGAATTAGTACAAAAGAAGTAAACAAAAAAATAGAACTTCAAGTAACTGAGGCAAATAAAAATGCAGAAGCATTATCAGACGCGCTAGCTAATGCAGGACAAACTGTATATAAAAGAGATGTAAATAATGCAATGTATGTTACAGACAATGTAAATCATTTCTTTGTAGGATTAGACGGACAAATATATATAGTCTATCCATATGGAAACTCAAACTTTACATCAGAAATGGATATAATAAAAGTATAAAATTATATGTGTGCCAATAGAAAAGCTTTTGGCACACAATTTGTAATAGCAAAGGATGTAAAAAATGGCGAAAAAATTATTAATTACAGAAAAGCCATCTGTGGCTATGGAATTTTCAAAAGCATTAAAAATAAATGCAACAAGAAAAGACGGATATTTAGAATCAGAAGAATGGATTATAACGTGGTGTGTAGGACATTTAGTTACAATGTCCTATCCTGAAAAATATGATGAAAACTTAAAGTATTGGCGATTAGATACGCTACCATTTATTCCAAAAGAGTGGAAATATGAAATAATAAAAAATGTAGAAAAACAATTCAATATTGTAAAATCATTATTACAAAGGCAAGATGTAGAAGAAATTTACAATGCAGGTGACTCTGGGCGTGAAGGAGAATATATACAAAGATTAGTATTTATGATGGCAAAACCAAATCCAAATGCAAAAATAAAAAGAGTGTGGATAGATTCACAAACAGAGGAAGAAATTTTAAGAGGAATAAAAGAAGCAAAAGACCAGTCAGAATATGATAGCTTATCGGATTCAGCGTATTTAAGGGCAAAAGAAGATTATTTAATAGGAATTAATTTTTCAAGATTACTTTCTATAATATATGGAAGAAGAGTAGCAAAAGAAATAGAAGAAGATAGAGCATCTATTTCTGTTGGTCGTGTAATGACCTGTGTTTTAGGAATGGTAGTATCAAGAGAAAGAGAAATTAGAAATTTTGTAAAAACACCATTTTATAAAATTGTAGGAAACTTTGGAGAAGAAAATGCAAACTTTAATGCAGAGTGGAAAGTAAACGAAAAATCTAAAATGTTTGAATCACCAAAACTATATAATGATTCAGGTTTCAAGAAAATAGAAGATGCAAAAGAATTCATAGTAAGCCTAAAAGATAAAAAAGCAGTTGTAGAAGAAGTTAAAAAGCAAAAACAAAAAGAAAAAGCACCATTATTATTCAATTTAGCAGAAGCACAAAATGAATGTACAAAACGTTTTAAAATAAAACCAGATGAAACACTAGAAATAATACAAAATTTATATGAGCAAAAATTAGTTACATATCCAAGAACAGATGCTAGAGTTATATCTACAGCAGTTGCAAAAGTCATTTCTAAAAACTTAAATGGTTTAGCAAAAGGCTTTAAAGATGAAGAGGTGCAAGGATATTTAAAGCAAATGTCAGAAGAAAAATATTCTACAGATTTAGTAAAAACAAAATATGTAAATGATAGCAAAATAACAGACCATTATGCAATAATACCAACAGGCCAAGGATTTGAAAACTATGATAAACTAAAGGACTTACACAAAGAAGTATATAAACTAATAGTAAAAAGATTTTTAGCAATATTCTATCCAGAGGCAGAATTTAATAAAATATCTGTAATAGTAAAAGTAGAAGAAGAAAGATTTAATGCAAATGGAAAAGTTTGTACAAAAACAGGTTACCTAGATGTATTAAAACCAAAAAGAAAAGAGAAAAAATCCACATCAAGCGATGAAGATGTGGAAAACAAACAACAAGAAGAAAAAGAAGAAGCAAATAATTTAGATATACTAAATAGCTTAAAAAAAGGTCAAGAAATAAATGTTATAAATTACGAAACAAAAGAGTCTGAAACAAATCCACCAACTAGGTATAATTCAGGTTCAATGATATTAGCAATGGAAAATGCAGGAAAGCTAATAGAAGATGAGGAATTAAGAGAGCAAATAAAAGGTGCAGGAATAGGAACAAGTGCAACAAGAGCAGAAATAATAAAAAAATTAGAAAAAATAGCATATATACAAATAAACAATAAAACACAAATAATAACTCCAACAAAAAAAGGAGAAGTAATTTATGATGTGGTACTATCTTCTATGCCAGACATGTTAAATCCAAAACTAACAGCAAGTTGGGAAAAAGGATTAGACATGGTAGCAAAAAAAGAAATAGGTTCACAAGAATTTATGCAAAAACTAGAGGCATATATAAATGGAAAATTTAACAAACTTGTTGTAAAATACTAAAGCAAATTTTGACTAGCCAAAATTTGGGAAAAGAGGTAATAAAAATGAAGTTAGGTTTAGCATTGGCAGGTGGAGGAGTAAAAGGCGCTGCACATATAGGTGCAATAAAAGCATTAGAAGAAAATGGAATAAAAATAGATGCAGTAGGTGGTACGAGTATAGGAAGTATTGTTTCAAGTTTATATGCAATGGGATATTCAACAGAAAAAATGTTAGAAATATTTAAATATTTTGCAAAGGGAATAATGAAAGCAGATGCGAGATATTTTGCAGGAAACTTAAAGACAACAAAAAGACTATTAGGAAACGGGCTACTTTCAGGTGAAAATATAGAAATAGCAATAGAAGAATGCGCTAAAGAAAAAAATTATAAAAATATAAAAGATATAAAAATGCCAATAGCAATACCAACAGTGGATATAGTAGAATGTAAAAAATATGTTTTTACAAATGCAAGTGAAGACGAAGAATATTACATAAAAGATGCGTTAATTAGTAAAGCAGTAAGAGCAAGTAGCAGTTATCCGGGAGTATTTGCTCCATGTATGTATAAAGGGCATAAATTTGTAGATGGCGGAATATTAGATAATGTTCCAGCAGATGAGGTAAGAAAATTAGGTGTAGATAAAGTGTTAACCTTAAAATTTGCAACAGCATTAAACTATGACCCAAAAAACATATATGAAATAGCCTTTAAATCTATAGACTTATTATTTGAAGCGAGAAGTCAAGAAGCGCTACACGCCAGTGATTTGGTAGTAGATTTAGAGGTTTCAGAAGCAAGTGTATTTGACGTAAAAAAAGTAGATTATTGTTATAATGCAGGATATATAACAATGTTAACCAAGATAAATGAAGTAAAGAAAATGCTAAATGAGTAATTTAAAGAAAAATGAAAGAGGAAAATATTTTAAATGAAAAACATAGAAAAAATAAAAGAAGACTTAAAACAAATGTTAAGTGAAAAAAGATATATTCATTCAGTAGGAACAATGAAAAAAGCAATAGAACTTGCAAAAACATATGGAGAAGATGAAGAAAAAGCAGCATTAACAGCACTGGCTCATGATATTGCAAAAGAAATGACACAAGAAGAATATTATAAATACGCAGAAGAAAATAATATAAAGTTAAGCAAAGAAGATAAAAGGTGCACAAGTGTATTACACGGAATAATAGGGGCAGACATAGTAAAGAAAAAGTATGAATTTACAGATGAAATGTGTAGAGCAATATATTATCATACTACAGGAATTACAAATATGACCTTACTAGCAAAAATAGTGTATATAGCCGATAAAATAGAAGAAAGTAGAAATTATGAAGAGGCAGATAAGTTAAGAGAAAAATTTAAAGAATGTAAAACCTTAGATGAATTTATATTATACGATATAGATAATTATACTTTGCCAAAAATGATAAAAGAAAAGAAAATTATACACCCAAATACAATAAATGCAAGAAATGAGATAATTGAAAAAATGGGACAATTTTAAATAAAAATCAGACCTTTATAACGTAAAAAATTATAAAGGTCTACTTTTCACCCCTTTTGCAAATGAAACATAATATATAGCAAAATAACCAAAAAAGAAAGGGGAGAAAAACATGCAAAGTTACATAGTAGAAGGAGGAAAAAGTTTAGAAGGAACAATAAGTATATCAGGGTCAAAAAATGCATCACTTCCAATAATAGCAGGAACCATATTAAGTGGAAAGCAAACAAAATTATACAATGTACCAAACATACATGATACACAAATAACATTAGAAATTCTAAAACTATTGGGTTGCAAAGTAAAGAAAAATCATGATAAAATAGAAATCGACACAAAGCCAATGAAAAAAAAAGAAATACCAGAAGACATGATGAAGCAAATGCGCTCCACTGTAATAATGGCAGGAGCAATAATAGGAAGATTTAAAGAAGCAGTATTTTCATATCCGGGTGGATGTGAAATAGGAGCAAGGCCAATCGACCTACATTTAGCAGCTTTTAAAAAATTAGGAATAAATATTGAAGAAAAGGGTGGATTTATATACTGCAAATGTGATAAAATAATAGGAACAGAAATCGACCTAGATTTTCCGAGTGTAGGAGCAACAGAAAATATAATACTAGCAACAGTTTTAGCAGAAGGAGTAACAACTATAAACAATGCAGCAATGGAACCAGAAATAGAAGACTTAGCCAAATTTTTAAATAAGATGGGAGCAAAAATAGAAGGTGCCGGAACCAAAACAGTAAAAATAACGGGAGTAAAAACATTAAAATCAATTGGGTATAAAATAATGCCAGATAGAATAGAAACAGGCACATACTTGTGTATGGCAGCAGCTACTGGAGGAAAAATAAAAGTAACAAATGCACAGCCAGAGCATATAACGCCAATACTACACAAGTTAGAAGAATGTGGATGCAAAATAGTAACAAATGGAAAAGAAATTTATTTAGAAGCGCCCAAAAGATTAAAGGCAATAGATATAAAAACAATGCCATATCCAGGCTTCCCAACAGATATGCAATCTATATTTGGAGGAATGCTTACACTTGCAAAAGGAACCTCAACCATAGTAGAAAATATATTTGAAAACAGATTTAAATATACAATGGAACTAAACAAAATGGGAGCCAAAATACAAATAGAAGGAAAATTGGCAGTTATAAAAGGTGTAAAAAAATTAAATGCAAGTAAAGTAGAAAGTTCAGATTTAAGAGGTGGTGCGACATTAATATTAGCAGCACTTACAGCAAAAGGAACTACAATAATTAGTGGTGCAGAATATGTACAAAGAGGTTATGAAAAAATAGAACAAAAACTGCAAAAATTAGGAGTGAATATAAAACTTATAACAACATAAGAAAGAAGGTGTAAAAGTGGCGAAAAGAATGAAAGAAGAAGCAAAAAAAATAAGTAACAAAAAGAAAAATAGAGAAAGCAAGAAGAAGGGAAAAATAGAAAACAAACCAGAAGATGATAAATTTTGTTTTGACAATGAAATAATAATAGGTGTAACCAGAAAGCAAGAACCAGCAAAAAACAAAAAAGAAAAGAAAAAAGTAGAGAAGGCTAAAAATAAAGGAACAACCAAAAGGAAGCAAGTTAAAAAAGCAAATAAAAAAAGCATTGCTAAAAATACTAAGAACATAGCTCCAGAACAACAAGAAAAAATAATGCAAAAAAGAAAGAAAAAGCAAAAAGCAATAAAATGGATACTAATACTTGCATTGTTAATAGTAGCTATACTATGTGCAATGTTTTCGCCACTTTTTAACATAAAGAAAATAGAAGTGCAAGGAAATGAAATAATATCTAAAAATGAAATAATAAGCCTATCACAAATTCAATTAGAAGAAAATACTTTTAAATTAAACAAAAGTCAAATAAAAAAACAAATAAAAGAAAATGCATACATACAAAGTGTAATAATTGTAAGAAATTTACCTTCAGAAATTGTAATTAAGGTAGAAGAAAGAAAGCCAGCATACTTATTAGAATATGCAGGAAGCTACATAGTTATAGATAAACAAGGATATATGCTAGAAATAAAAAATGAAAAAATGAATTTGCCAGTAATACAAGGTGCAGTAACCAGTACAGAAGAATTTAAGGTAGGAAATAGACTATGCACAGAAGATTTAGAAAAATTAGCAGAAATATTGAGAATAGTAGAAATTGCACAGGTAAATGATATATATACAATAATTACAGGAATAGACATAGAAAATGCGGAAAATATTAAATTAATCTTTGAATCAGAAGATAAAGTTGCATATTTAGGGGATAGTTCAAATATGAATACTAAAATACTTATGATAAAATCAATAATAGAAAAAGAAAAAGGAAATCCAGGAGAAATTTTTCTTAACTTTGATTTAAACAAGAAAAATCCAATCTTTAGAGAAAGAGTATAAAGGAAGTGAAACTAAATGAACAAAAATAAAATAACAATAACCTTAGGAATAGTATGTACAGTGCTTACAATTGCAATATGTGTACAAGTAAACACAATAAAAACAGCTAATTCAACAGTGGCACAAACATTAGCAGAAAACAACTTAAGAGATGAAGTTTTAAAATGGAAAGAAAAATACGATAATATATCAAATAGTTTAGATGTTGCAGAAAAAAAATTAGGCAAAATAAGAGAACAATCTACTGAAAATGATACAGGTTCTTCAAAAAAAGAAGAACAAATAAGACTAAATAACAATTTACTAGGAATAACTAATGTAGTAGGACAAGGTATAGAAATGACAATGCAAGATGACCCAAATGCAACAAGAGAAAATATAGGAATATATGATGATATTTCAGCACATATAGTCCATGATGCAGATTTAAGAGTAATAGTTAATGAACTAAAAAACGCAGGTGCAGAAGCAATTTCTATAAATGGTCAAAGAGTAGTAAATACAACGGCTATAACCTGCATAGGAAATGTAATAAAAGTAAATGATGAAAGAATAACATCACCATTTACAATAAAAGCGATAGGTCTTTCAGAAAGTTTAGCAGGTATAAGCAGACCAGGAAGCTATATTGAATTGTTAAAAGAGAAGGGAATAATAGTAAGCATAAAAAAATCAAATAAAGTAGAAATACCAAAATACACAGGAGCAATATCTGCAAAATATATGGCAGTACAAAAATAAAGAGGTGAGAAAATTTGAACAAAAATAAAATAATAATGTCAGTTATTATAGGGCTACTTTGTGTTATATTAGTAAGTGTAATGTTTGCGCAATTTAAAACAGTAGAAGAAACAGACATTACAGGAATAGAAAAGGCAAGAGAAGCGGAACTTCAATCTATGCTTGCAAGTTGGAAAACAAAATATGAAGAAGTAGAAGAAAAATTAGCAGACACACAAAACAAAATAGATGAATACAAAGCAAAAATAGACTCGAATGAGCAAGCATCAGAATTATTAGATAAAGAATTAGAGCAAACAAATTTATTAGTAGGAAAAACAGCAGTAACAGGAGAAGGAATAATAGTAACCTTAGAAGACAATAGTGAAAAATCAATTGTAGCAAGTGATTTAAGAACCTTAATAAACGAATTAAAATTAGCTGGTGCAGAAGCTATATCAATAAATGGAAAAAGAATAGTAAACATGACAGAAATAGTAGATGTAAATGGATTTATATTAATAAATGAAGAAAGAGTAATATCACCATATGTGGTAAAAGTAATAGGGGACCAAACATATTTATCTAGTGCATTAAGCTTAAAAGTAAGTGGATATATAGACAGCTACCAAAAACTTGGAAAAACAGTAAAAATGACAAAAGAAAAAAGTATAAAAATAGAAGCATACAACAGTAAAAAGAAAGTAATGCAATTAGACTATGCAAAGGAGGTAGAAGAATGATTTTTATAGCTATAATAATAGGATGTATTGTAGGGGCAATAATAGGGGTAAACATACCTACAATTCCATATACATATTCAGGATATTTAGCAATAGCAATAATAGCAGCATTAGATTCAGTGTTTGGAGCAATTACATCTAGCTTAAAAAAGAATTTCGACATGAAAATATTTGTTTCAGGATTTTTTGTAAATGCTATACTTGCAATGGCACTTACATATTTAGGACAAAAATTAAACATAGATATATACTTAGCAGCAGTAGTAGTTTTCGTTGGAAGAATGTTCAACAACTTAGGAACAATAAGAAGATACTATGTTGAAAAATTAACAGAGAAAAAAATAGTTGCAAAAGCAGAAGCAGTTATAAAACAAGCAAACGAAGAAAAGTAATTTGGAAAACTTAAAGGACAAAAAATCAATAGAAAAGTTATATAAGGAAACATAAAATTACAAAAAGAAGCATTGTTACAACTTTATTACAAAAACGTTACAAAAATATAACAATTTCTATTGACTTTTTTTGTGAAATATAATATTCTTATGAAGAAATAATTTGTAGAAAAAAATGGAGGAGTTAACTTTGGCTATCGGAGATATTATTGTAGGAATTGACATCGGTACATCTAAAGTAAGTTTAGTAGTAGGGGAAGTCAATAAATTTAATCAAATTGAAATAATTTGCAACACGAGCCATAAATGCAATGGAATTAAAAAAACAAAAATAATAGATGAAGATGAAATTGCATTAGCTGTTAACAAGGTAATAACAGAGGCAGAAACAGAAACAGACTTGAAAATTAATTCAGCTTATGTTACAATCCCTGGGAAATATGTAACAATAGTACAAAATAGTGTTGTAAGAGAAGCAAAAGACAAATATGCAGGAATATCTACAAAAGACGTATCAACAGGAATTATGCAAGTAAAAGACGTAGAAATTCCAGAAGGAAAAACAATTATAGATATAGTAACAGATAGATTTATATTAGAAGATGGGAAAATAGTAACAGACCCAGTAGGAAACTTAAGTTCAAGTTTTACACTAGACGCACAAGTAATACTTGCAGATAAAGAATATGTAAAACAAATGACATCAATATTCAGAAAAGCAGGAATAGAAATAGATGGATTTACACCAGTAAGCTTGGCTGAAAGAAATGTAATGTTAGACATAAACGAAATGAATGACAATGTAATGTTATTAGATATAGGTGCAGGAAATACAGATATAGGCGTTTTCGAAGGAAATGGTTTTATATATACAAATACAATTCCTTTAGGAGGGGACAGTATCACATCAGACATATCATTAGTGCTAAACATAGAAGAAGAAGAAGCGGACAAGCTGAAAAGACAATATGGTTTGGCAATGAAATCATACATAGATAATGACAATGAAATAATACTAAACACATATAAAGGAGATAGCAAGGCAAGAATAATAAAAAGTTCAGAACTAATAGAAATAATAGAAGCAAGAATAGAAGAAATATTTTCTTTAGTAAACAAAGATATCGTAAGCCAAGGAATAAAACAAAGAATAAATAATGTTGTTCTTACAGGGCAAGGAATAACAAACATAAACAAAAGTGATGTTGCAGGAAAGGTAATACTAAATATTCCAGTAAAAATATCAACAGGAAGACTAATAAGTACAGTAAGACCAGAATACAGAACAGCATATTCACTAGTAAGATATATTGCAGCAAAACCATTTGCAAAAACAGTATCAAGCAGTATAGATTCAAATTCAAAAGAAAACATAATGTACACAATATGGGAAAGAATAAAAGAATTCTTTTACTCATAACAAAATAAAACAATGAAAAATAAAAAAGGAGGAAATAAATCATGTTAATGGACGGGGCAGAAGAAAACACAATGTTAGACGGAGCAGCTACTATAAAAGTAATAGGCGTTGGAGGTGCAGGAAACAATGCTGTAAATAGAATGGTAGATGCAGGAATTAAAGGAGTAGACTTTATAGCTGTAAATACAGATAGACAAGCTTTAATACTATCTAAAGCAGCAACAAAAATTCAAATAGGGGAAAAAATAACAAGAGGCTTAGGAGCAGGAGCAAATCCTGATATAGGAGCTCAAGCAGCAGAAGAAAGCAAAACAGAAATAGCTGAAGCATTACGCGGAGCAGATATGGTATTTGTTACTGCTGGAATGGGAGGAGGAACTGGAACAGGTGCAGCTCCAATCGTTGCAGCGTGTTCTAAAGAAATGGGAATATTAACAATAGGTGTTGTTACAAAACCATTCACATTTGAAGGTAAAAAACGTTTATCACAAGCAGACCGTGGCGTAGAAAGTCTAAAAGGAAAAGTAGATACATTAGTTGTTATACCAAACGATAAATTATTACAAATAATAGATAGAAAAACATCAATAGTAGAAGCTTTTAAAATGGCAGATGACGTATTAAGACAAGGTGTACAAGGTATATCAGACTTAATCGCAGAACCAGGTCTAGTAAACTTAGACTTTGCAGATGTAAAAACAATAATGTTAAATACAGGTATAGCACACATGGGAATTGGTAGGGCATCTGGAGAAAACAGAGCAGAAGATGCAGCAAAACAAGCTGTACAAAACCCATTACTAGAAAGCTCAATAGAAGGAGCAAAAGGTGTTATCATTAATATTACAGGTGGACCAAACTTAGGTTTACACGAAGTAAACACAGCAGCAGAACTAGTACAAAGAAGTGTAGACCCAGAAGCAAATATTATATTTGGTGCAGTAATAGATGAAACATTAGATGAAGATATAGTTATTACAGTTATTGCAACAGGCTTTGAAAAAGGAACAGAAACACCAAACATTAACAATATAAATAGTATAGTAGATAAAGCTTGGGGAGAAAAAATAAACTCAATCCCAGCACCAATAGATAACTCAAATTCATCAAATGATTTAGACATTCCTTCTTTCTTAAGAAAAAACAAAGGAATCAAATAAAGTCGTAACAAATAAAAAAAGTGAATAATAACAATAATAAAAAAAGAAATAATCTAAAAACGTAGATTATTTCTTTTTTTCGTGCCTAAGAAATGACAAAAAAATTATTAAAAACGTAGTAAAATAAGAAACGATAAAAGAGATTCCTTATAAAAATGAAAGGAAAAAGCAATGACAATTTATTTAGACGTAGTGTTAATAGAAAATTTATGTATGAACTACATAATACTATTTGCAACAGGATACATATTAAAAATAGAAATAAAACATATTAGACTAATAATATCTGCATTATTAGGAGGCATATATTCAGTAGCAGCGTACCTGCAAATATTAGAAATATATTCAAACATACTTTTAAAAATTATACTATCAATAGTAATGGTATATATTGCGTATAATTCAAAAAACATAAAACAAATAATAAAACAATTACTTTTTTTCTATTTAATAACTTTTGTATTTGGTGGCTGCGCATTTGCACTGCTATATTTTATAAAACCAGAGCAGATATTAATGAGAAATGGAGTATATATAGGAACATATCCACTAAAAATAGTAATTTTAGGAGGAATAGTAGGTTTTACACTAACAGTAATAGCATTTAAATATGCAAAAATGAAAATAAACAAGAAAAATATGTTTTGCGAGCTAGAAATTTACTTTGAAAATAAAAAAATAAACACAATAGCACTAATAGACACAGGAAATATGCTAAAAGACCCAATTACAAGTATGCCTGTTATAGTAGTAGAAAAAAGCATATTAAAAAATGTGTTGCCAGATATAATAATAGACAATTTAAACAAAATAATAGGAGGTGATGTACCAAAAGAAGTATATGAAGACAAAAATTTAAACTACATTACAAAATTTAGAGTAATACCATTTAGTTCAATAGGAAAAGAAAATGGTTTGCTATTAGGCTTTAAGTCAAACAAAATAAAAATAAGCACACAAGAAGAAGGTCAAAAGGTGATAGAAAATGTAATAGTAGGAATATATGACCATAGCCTGAGCAAAAAAAATAACTATTTTGCGCTTGTAGGATTTGAAATATTAGAAAAAAGCTAAAAATAGTTACAATTTTTTAACCAAATTAAGTGCCTTTGGAAAGGAAAGTGATAAAAAATGAATTTATTACAAATATTATTAAATAGTATAAATACAATATATTCAAAATTAATAAAAGAAGATATGGAAAATTTACCGATATATTACATAGGTGGAAGCATAAGCCTTCCACCACCATTAACCCCAGAAGAAGAGGAAGAGCTTTTGAAAAAATTAGAAAGTGGGCAAGAAGAAGTAAAACAAACATTGGTAGAAAGAAACTTAAGACTAGTAGTATATATTGCTAAAAAGTTTGAAAATACAGGAGTCGGACTAGAAGATTTGATTTCAATAGGAACAATAGGATTAATGAAAGGGGTAAATACCTTTAACACAGAAAAGAAAATAAAGCTAGCAACATATGCCTCAAGATGTATAGAAAATGAAATACTAATGTATTTAAGAAGAAGCAATAGAATAAAAGGAGAAATATCTATAGATGAACCTCTAAACCAAGATGGAGATGGAAACGAATTACTACTTTCAGATATATTAGGAACAGACTCAGATGTAACTTCAAGAGCAATAGAAGAGGAAGTAGATAAGAAACTTCTAAAAGCTTCTATAGAAAAACTAAGTTACAGGGAAAGAAACATCATGGAACTTAGATTTGGTTTTATAAGTGGAAATGAAAAAACACAAAAAGAAGTAGCAGATATGCTAGGAATTTCGCAAAGTTACATATCACGTTTAGAAAAGAAAATAATAGGAAAAATGAAAAGAGATATAATGAGTAAAACAGGATAGACAATAAAAAATAAGTGTGATATAATGAGCCTGCAAAAAAAGTTTTAAGATTTACGTACTAATTAATAGGAGGGTAAAGCATGGAAAAGAAGCGGAGTTTTAAGCAATTAAAAAAAGAAAAAAATGCTGAAGAATTATGCAAATTCTGCCGAAAAATAACAGAAGAATATGCAAACTCAGAAGCACAATTTGCAAGAAGCTATTTTTCAGAACACTACAACATAAGTGAAAAGTGCTTTTACGAAGTAATAAAGTATGCAATAGAAACAAACTTAGTAGAAGATGTAGTAGTGTTCAAAGCAATGGAAAAAGCCACCCAAAATAGTGAAGCACACAGCAAAGGTTCAGGAGGAAGGTGCAAAGCAAATTACGAAAAAATGTATATACAAAAATGCAAATATGAAGCAATGCTAATTCCTACAGAAGGTGTAAGACACGCGGCAATAGATTTTGCAGACAACCCTAATATTACCAAACAAGACATTGCAGCTTCATATGGCTGGAATCTAAAAATGTTCGAAATTATTTTAATTCGGGCAATTCAGGACAACATAGTAGATGATGCTACAGTAGAAGCAATAGAAAAAAGAAGCATAAACAATTCAAAAGCAGGGAAAAAGCAAATTGCAGTACGCTTTTTCTTAGATTTAAAAAAGAAAAGAGAGGCAAATAAAAAATAAGGTACTAAAAAATGAATAAATTAAAAAAGCTTTAAAAAGCAGTGGGAGATTTCCTGCTGCTTTTTTTAAACTACATATTATTAAAAAATACTATAAGAAGATATAATAAATGAATAAAAAAGTAAACCTTTGGAAATAATGTAAATAAAAATTATTACAAAGGAGTTTTGTATGGGAAACAGAGTTGAGATATGTGGTCTAGACACATCAAAAATTCCATTACTAACTGCAGAAGAAAAAAGAGAATTATTCATAAAAATAAAAAAAGGAGATAAAGAAGCAAGAACCACATTCATAAACGGAAACTTAAGGCTAGTATTAAGTATCATAAAAAGATTTTACGGAAGAGGAGAAAATGTAGATGACCTATTTCAAATAGGCTGTGTAGGGCTAATAAAAGCAATGGACAATTTTGACTTAGAGCAAAATGTACAATTTAGCACATATGCGGTGCCGATGATAATTGGAGAAATACGAAGATATTTAAGAGATAACAATCAAATTAGAGTAAGTAGGTCAGTAAGAGATTTAGCATATAAAGCATTAGGAATAAAAGAAAGAACAATAAAAGAAAAGCAAAGAGAACCTACAATAGAAGAAATAGCAAAAGAATTAGGAGTAGAAAAAGAAGAAATAGCATTTAGTTTAGATGCAATACAAGAGCCAGTATCACTTCAAGAACCAGTACATGGAGATGGAATAGAAAAAATATATTTAATGGACCAAGTAAAAGACAATAAAAATACAGATGAACACTGGGCAGAAAACATAACAATAGCAGAAGCAATGAAAAAATTAAATGAAAAAGAAAAAATGATAATAAACAAAAGGTTTTATGAAGGAAGAACTCAAGTAGAAGTCGCAGAAGAAATAGGAATATCACAAGCACAAGTTTCAAGGCTAGAAAAAAATGCAATAGAACATATAAAAAGAATATACAAGTAAAACAATGAAAGGACATTTGAGGACTTACTCACTTTTGTCCTTTACATATTTTTTCTTCCTATATAATATAATAATAAAAAGGGGAGGATATCATGGGACAAAAAGGATTAGATTTTAAGCATAAAGAAGTTATTAACATAAATGATGGAAAAAGGCTTCGGATATGTGCAAGATGTATGTGCCGATTTAGCAAGTGGAACAATAACATCTATAATAGTACCAGGAAACAATAAAATATTAAATATGTTTTCAAGTGCAAACGATATAGTTATACCATGGCAGCATATAAAGTGTATAGGAGATGACATTATATTAGTAGAAATATAAAACCTATATAAATACATAGTTTTATATAGATAATATATAGGCCAAAAATGGGTGGCAAAAATTTGCAAGAAAATTTTAAAAAATATATTAAAAAACGCTTGCTTTTTATTCTCACTTATGTTAATATAAATGAAGACACAGATAGAAAAAATGTCAAATACAAAAAAAACAAAAAAAACGACAAATTTTTTAAAAAAGTGTTGACTTTAATATTCTAATATGCTATTATAATTAAGTACTAAATAACTTAAGAAAAAACATATTAAAAGATATATTAAATTAGTAATTATTACGATAAAAAACAAACAAAACAAAAGTTACTAGTTTATTATTTTGCTCTTTAAAAGTTTAAAAAAATAAAATAAAAAACTTTTAAAAAAGTATTGACATATGTTCTAAAAAGTAGTACAATACAAAACGTCACATGAAGAACAAAAACATAAATAAAAAGTACATTGAAAAGTAAACAATAAACAAACCTTTGAAGAAACCAAGCGGTAGTAAATAAGTACTACCAAAATTCAAAAAACAAAACCAAAATTTATTTAAGAGCATAAACTCAAAAAAAGATTTTTATAAACGTAAAATTTTATTGAGAGTTTGATCCTGGCTCAGGATAAACGCTGGCGGCGCACATAAGACATGCAAGTCGAACGAACTTAATCATTAGTTTACTAATGAAGCGGTTAGTGGCGGACTGGTGAGTAACACGTAAGCAACCTGCCTATTAGAGGGGAACAACAGTTAGAAATGACTGCTAATACCGCATATGCCATAAGTATCGCATGATACAAGTGGGAAAGGAGCAATCCGCTAATAGATGGGCTTGCGTCTGATTAGATAGTTGGTGGGGTAACGGCCTACCAAGTCGACGATCAGTAGCCGGACTGAGAGGTTGAACGGCCACATTGGGACTGAGATACGGCCCAGACTCCTACGGGAGGCAGCAGTCGGGAATATTGCGCAATGGAGGAAACTCTGACGCAGTGACGCCGCGTGCAGGAAGAAGGTTTTCGGATTGTAAACTGCTTTAGACAGGGAAGAAAAAGACAGTACCTGTAGAATAAGCTCCGGCTAACTACGTGCCAGCAGCCGCGGTAATACGTAGGGAGCAAG
>OGXT01000457.1_pt1 | contig 51635 bp, 50 predicted proteins | sample 1576361 | NCBI WGS metagenome assembly OGXT01 (sample SAMEA3541514, study PRJEB24748) | human gut metagenome | biome: human gut; feature: human-associated habitat; material: faeces | place: China | collected 2012 | reverse complement strand
AGTCACCGCAGCGCTGGAATCCAATCTGGACGACTTTAACCCCATCAACATGATGGCAAGATCCGGCGCCCGCGGCAGCATCAACCAGATTCGCCAGCTGGCGGGAATGCGCGGCCTGATGGCAGATCCTTCGGGCGAGATCATCGAAGTGCCCATTCGCGCCAACTTCCGCGAGGGGCTGACGGTTCTCGAGTTCTTCATCTCCTCCCATGGCGCAAGAAAAGGCCTTGCGGATACCGCCCTTAGAACGGCAGACTCGGGCTATCTCACAAGAAGGCTGGTGGATGTTTCCCATAATGTCATCATCCGGGAGGAGGATTGCGCGGCCCGCCTTGGGGAAGAGCCGCAGGGCATGTGGGTTTCGGATCTCTACAGCGGCAACAATGTGGTGGAGCCGCTGGTAGACCGCATCCGCGGCCGCGTCTCTGTGGATGAGATAAGAGATCCCAAAACGGGAGAAGTGATTGTGGAAAAGAACAGCCTCATCGATGCCATCAAGGCGGATAGAATCGTCAAGGCGGGCATCGATAAGGTGCAGATCCGCACGATCCTCACCTGCAAGAGCGAGCATGGCGTGTGTGCCAAGTGCTATGGCGCCAATATGGCCACGGGCCTGCCCGTGGATATCGGCGAGGCGGTGGGCGTCATCGCAGCGCAATCCATCGGCGAGCCGGGCACACAGCTTACCATGAGAACATTCCATACGGGTGGCGTTGCCACGGCAGACGATATCACCCAGGGTCTTCCCCGTGTCGAGGAGCTGTTCGAGAGCCGCCGTCCCAAGAGCATGGCCATCATGAGCGAGATCTCCGGTGTCGTTTCTCAGGACGATACCAAGAAGAATGTCGTCATCAAGGTCACCGGCAAGGACGAGAACGGTGCAGAGGTCGTCAAGAGCTACTCCATCCCGTTCACCCAGCATTCCCGCGTGATGCCCGGTGACCGTGTGGAGAAGGGCGACATCATCACCCGTGAAGGTGTGCTGTACCCGCAGGATATCCTGGCCATCAAGGGTCTGGAGGATGTGCAGAACTACCTGATCAACGAGGTCCAGAAGGTTTACCGTCTGCAGGGCGTTGAGATCAACGATAAGCATATCGAGGTCATCGTCCGTCAGATGTGCCGCAAGGTGCGCGTGACCGACTCCGGCTCCTCCAACCTGATCGGCGGTGCTCTGGCAAGCCGTCTGGAAGTGGAGAACATCAACGCCGATCTGCAGAAGCGCATCGACGCTGGTGAAGAGGGTCTGAAGCTGGTCGAGTATCAGCAGGTGCTGCTGGGCATCACCAAGGCTGCTCTGGCCAACGACTCCTTCCTGTCCGCTGCATCCTTCCAGGAGACCACCCGCGTGCTGACCGAGGCCGCCATCAAGGGCAAGGTCGACCCGCTGGCCGGTCTGAAGGAGAATGTCATCATCGGTAAGCTGATCCCCGCCGGTACCGGTCTGCCGGAAGTCCGTGAGGATCTGAAGAACCGTGAGGCAGAGCGGGATGCAGAGGTGGCTGCCGAGCTGGCCGCCGCTGCACAGTGATGCAGACATGATCCAGTAACCCAATAAAATTCTAAGCCGCTCCGTGGGCAGATGCCTGCGGGGCGGCTTTTTGCGCGCTGGGACGCCAGGGAAGGGAGAAAACAAGGGTGATTTTTATCAAAAAGAGTCCAAAAGAAAAAATCTGGAATAAATGCAAAAATCTTTGCAAAAACTGTTGACATCCGGCCGCAAAGCGAGTATTATATAACCGTTGCGCGTCCCTCATGGGGATAGTGCGGCAAAAAAGTCGGAAACGATCCGATGTCTATCATTAAGAAAGGAGAAACAAAATGCCTACTTTTAACCAGCTTGTACGCAAGGGCCGTCAGGTTCTGGCTACCAAGAGCACCGCTCCCGCACTGCTGAAGAGCTACAATTCTCAGAAGAAACAGTATTCTGATCTGAACAGCCCCCAGAAGCGTGGTGTCTGCACTGCTGTTCGTACCATGACCCCCAAGAAGCCCAACTCTGCTCTGCGTAAGGTTGCTCGTGTCCGCCTCACGAATGGTATCGAGGTCACCTCTTACATTCCCGGTATCGGTCATAACCTGCAGGAGCACTCCGTCGTGCTGATCCGTGGCGGTCGTGTCAAGGACCTGCCCGGTGTGCGTTACCACATCATCCGCGGTACTTTGGATACCCAGGGTGTTGCCAAACGTATGCAGGCTCGTTCCAAGTACGGTGCCAAGAGACCCAAGGCCGGAGCGGCCAAATAATGTAGACATCATCAGCGGCTACGATGTAGCGGCATTCTATATAATAGTATATATGGATCTGCCTCTATGTCGGCCAACGGGAGTATGTCACTTTCGAGTACCTGTGATATCATTATTGTGAAGGAGGGAAGTAAAGTGCCGAGAAGAGGTTCCGTCGCAAAGCGCGATGTTTTGCCAGATCCGCTTTACAATTCCAAATTGGTGACCAGACTCATCAATAACATCATGTATGACGGTAAGAAGGGCGTTGCCCAGAAGATCGTCTACGGCGCGTTTGACATCATCCAGGAGAAAACCGGCAAAGAAGCGCTGGAAGTTTTCGAACAGGCTATGGAAAACATCATGCCGAAACTGGAAGTCAAAGCTCGTCGTGTCGGTGGTGCCACCTATCAGGTGCCCATCGAGGTGCGTCCTGACCGTCGTCAGACCCTGGGTCTGCGGTGGCTGTCCACCTATTCGCGTGCCCGTTCCGAGCGCACCATGAAAGAACGCCTCGCTGGCGAGATCATGGACGCAGTCAACGGCAACGGTGGCGCGGTCAAGAAGTGCGAAGATACCCACAAAATGGCAGAGGCCAACAAGGCTTTCGCTCATTACAGATGGTAAGCCCATAATGCCCTCGCGGGCAAAAGGCCCCACCATTCCTGAGGGAGCGAAGCAGCGAGTGAGCGGCGACGCTCCAAAGCATGGAAAGTTAGGAGGACAATTATGGCAAGGCAAGTTTCTTTGGAACTTACCAGAAACATCGGTATCATGGCGCATATCGACGCCGGTAAAACCACGACTACTGAGCGTATCCTGTACTACACCGGTATCAACCACCGTCTGGGCGAAACCCACGACGGTTCGGCTACCATGGACTGGATGGCGCAGGAGCAGGAGCGTGGTATCACCATCACGTCGGCTGCGACCACCTGTTTCTGGAAGAAACATCGTATCAACATCATCGACACCCCCGGCCACGTGGACTTTACCGTAGAGGTGCAGCGTTCGCTGCGCGTGCTCGACGGTTCGGTCACCGTGTTCTGTGCCAAGGGCGGTGTTGAACCCCAGTCGGAGACGGTATGGCGTCAGGCCGACGAATATCATGTGCCCCGCATGGCGTATGTCAACAAAATGGATATCATGGGGGCGGATTTCTACCGCGTTGTGCAGATGATGAAAGACCGGCTGAAATGTAACGCCGTTCCGATCCAGCTGCCCATCGGTGCCGAGGATACCTTCAAGGGCATCATCGACTTGGTGGAAATGAAAGCGTACGTTTACTATGATGATCTGGGCAAGGAAATCCGCGTGGAAGAGATTCCCGAGGACATGGCCGAGCTGGCTCAGAAATATCATGAAGAGCTGATGGAGCACGTTGCTGAGCAGGACGACGCTCTGCTGGAGAAATACTTCGCTGGCGAAGAGCTGACCATTGACGAGATCAAATCCTGCATCCGCAAATCGACGCTGGCCAACAAAATGGTACCGGTCACCTGCGGTACGTCTTATCGTAACAAAGGTGTGCAGAAGCTGCTCGACGCGATCATCGACTACATGCCCGCCCCGACCGACGTTCCCGCTATCAAGGGCGTTGATCCGGAAACCGGCGAAGAGACCGAGCATCATTCCTCGGACGACGAGCCGTTTGCGGCGCTGGCGTTTAAGATCGCGACCGACCCGTTCGTGGGTAAACTGTGCTTCTTCCGTGTGTACTCCGGTACGCTGGATGCCGGTTCTTCGGTATACAACGCCAACAAGGACAACACCGAGCGTATCGGCCGTATCGTGCAGATGCACGCCAACCACCGTCAGGATATCGAAACCGTGTACGCGGGCGATATCGCGGCGGCTGTCGGCTTGAAGAACACCACTACCGGTGACACGCTGTGCGACGAGAAGCATCCGGTTATTCTGGAGTCCATGGAATTCCCGGAACCGGTTATCCGCGTGGCGATCGAGCCCAAGACCAAAGCCGGTCAGGAGAAGATGGGTATTGCGCTGGCGAAGCTGGCGGAAGAAGATCCCACCTTCAAAACCTACACCGACGAGGAAACCGGGCAGACCATCATCGCCGGTATGGGCGAGTTGCACCTGGAAATCATCGTGGATCGTCTGATGCGCGAGTTCAAGGTGGAAGCCAACGTGGGTGCGCCGCAGGTTGCGTATAAGGAAACCGTCCGCAAAATGGCGGATGTCGACCACAAATATGCGCGTCAGTCCGGCGGTCGTGGCCAGTATGGTCATGTTAAGATTCGTCTGGAGCCCAACGAAACGGGCAAAGGCTACGAATTCATCAACGCCATCGTGGGTGGCGTGATCCCGAAGGAATACATCCCGGCGGTTGACCAGGGTATCCAGGGCGCGATGCAGTCCGGCGTTTTGGCGGGCTACAGCGTGGTGGATGTCAAGGTTACGCTGTACGATGGTTCTTACCACGAAGTCGACTCTTCCGAAATGGCGTTTAAGATCGCCGGTTCTATGGCGTTCAAAGAGGCTATGCGGAAAGCCGATCCGGTTCTGCTGGAGCCGATCATGAAAGTGGTCGTCACCGTGCCGGAGGAGTATATGGGCGATGTTATCGGCGATATCAACTCCCGCCGCGGTCTGATGCAGGGCATGGAAGCTGTTGCGGGTGCGCAGCAGATCCACGCGATGGTGCCGCTGTCCGAAATGTTTGGTTACGCGACCGATCTGCGTTCTCGTACGCAGGGCCGTGGCCAGTACGTGATGGAGCCCAGCCACTACGCGGAAGTGCCGAAGAGCGTCAGCGAAGCGATCATTTCCAAACGTGCCAAGAAAGAGGACTAAGTTTTTTCTAAAAAGGCTTGAATTTCCACTTGGTTCTTGGTAAAATGGAAACACTAAGTGTTCCTTGTCTATATTTTCATTTAAAAGGAGGAAATCCCAATGGCAAAGGAAAAATTCGAAAGAAACAAACCTCACGTAAACATTGGTACCATTGGTCACGTTGACCATGGTAAAACCACCCTGACCGCTGCCATCACCAAAGTTCTGGCGATGAAAGGCGACGCGGAGTTCACCGATTACTCCAACATCGATAAGGCTCCCGAAGAGCGCGCTCGTGGTATCACAATCAACACCGCTCACGTTGAGTATCAGACCGACAAACGTCACTATGCTCACGTTGACTGCCCCGGCCACGCTGACTATGTTAAAAACATGATCACCGGTGCTGCGCAGATGGATGGTGCTATCCTGGTTGTGTCCGCGGCTGACGGCCCGATGCCCCAGACCCGTGAGCACATCCTGTTGTCCCGTCAGGTCGGCGTTCCCTACATCGTGGTGTTCATGAACAAATGCGATCAGGTCGACGATCCCGAGCTGCTGGAGCTGGTCGAGATGGAGATCCGCGAGCTGCTGAACGAGTACGATTTCCCGGGCGACGATATCCCGATCATCAAGGGTTCCGCTCTGGCGGCGCTGGAGTGCACCAGCACCGATATCAACGCTCCTGAGTATGCTCCCATCCTGGAGCTGATGGACGCTGTCGACGAGTACATTCCGAGCCCGGAGCGTACCACCGACAAGCCCTTCCTGATGCCTGTTGAAGATGTGTTCACCATCACCGGTCGTGGTACTGTTGCTACCGGCCGTGTGGAGCGTGGCCAGCTGAACATGTCCGATGAAGTTGAAATCATCGGTCTGACCGAGGAGCGTAAGAAAACGGTTGTTACCGGTATCGAAATGTTCCGCAAACTGCTCGACTACGCTGAGGCCGGCGATAACATCGGCGCTCTGCTGCGTGGTATTCAGCGCAACGAGATCGAGCGTGGCCAGGTTCTCTGCAAACCCGGCACGATCAATCCGCACACCAAATTCCATGGCCAGGTTTATGTCCTGTCCAAGGACGAAGGCGGCCGTCATACTCCGTTCTTCAACAACTATCGTCCGCAGTTCTATTTCCGTACCACCGACGTGACTGGTGTTATCACCCTGCCGGAAGGTACCGAGATGTGCATGCCTGGCGATAACGTCGAGATGGATGTCGAACTGATCACCCCGATCGCTATCGAGGAAGGTCTGCGCTTCGCTATCCGTGAAGGCGGCCGTACTGTCGGTTCCGGCGTTGTTACCAAGATCAACGGCTAATTTTGCCGCTTCGGTAACTGTCTGATAGACATGAAAAGCCCTTGCTGAGTAATCAGCAAGGGCTTTTTTGCACATTCCTGCCAATTTATGGTTGAGGCTCTCTTGCTTTGCACAATCGTATAGAAAAATTGGATAATACATAAGGCTGCAAGCGATAATCTATGATATTATGTATTTGTGCTTGTAGTGCATTCTGAACCCCTGTATGAAAACCGATAAGGAATTTTTCAAAGGGGATATGGCAAGGAAATGCTCAATAGATCCATTCAGGAGAATGGATGGGAGACAAGAAAAGGAGTGGGATGTATGGTGAAACGATGGCTGGCAGGGATGATGGCGGTGTTGATGCTGCCGAGCGTGCCGCTTGCGATCGGGGCAGAGGGGGAAGACGCTGTGGATAACACGATCACGGTGGATTTTTCCCAAACCAACGGGGAGATGAACCCCAAAACCGGATGGCTGCTGATTCCGAACGAAACCGTGCCGGATGGGCGCATTTTGCCGCTGAACACCCGTGTGGTGCGCGATGATATTGACACGCAGAACCTGCTCGGGAACAACGGCAACAGCAACGACCAGAAAAACCTGCAGGATTGGGTGCCCAACGAGCAAAACCGTCTGCAGCGTATGAAACACGGCGTGGAGCGGCTGCAGTCGCTGGGGATTCAACAATATTACCCGATTATGGGCTATTTTTCTTCGTGGGTGTCCCAAAACGGCATGCCGCGCAGTACCCCCGCCGACTATGATGCCTGGCGTCAATGGGTTAAGGACATTGCGCAGTATTCGCTGGACAACGATCTGCCTATTTCCGAGTTCAATGTCTGGAACGAATTCTGGTCGATCAACGATACGCATTTTTCGCGGATGTATGAGCAGGCGTGGCACGCGGTGCGGGAGGTGTCGCCGGAATTTGAGCTGGTCGGTCCTTCGCCGGACAACCCCAATTTGGGCAGCATCCAGCGGCTGGCGAAATATTGCGCCGAGCACGATATTACGCTGGACAATATTTCCTGGCACTTTGGCGATTATACCAAGGTGGGCGAGTTCCAGCAATCGGTTGCCGAAAGCGTAGCCGAGCTGCCGACCATCGGTGATCCGGATTACTATTATGAGGAATACACCAAGGGTGCCGATATGTTGAAAATGGGCCCCGAAATGACCACGCTGGCCAATTTTGACGACGCGGATATTGACGAGGCGATTCGTGCTATCTGGCGTTGGACGAACGGACTGAGCGACCAGCTGGAGATCAATTATTCCAAGCAAAATCCGTATGCGCGTCAAAATGTGTGGTGGCTGATGACCAGCTACGGCAGCATGAGCGGCGTGCGCATCAAACGGCAGGGCGATGCACCGTATGTGGCAAGCTACGATGCCGAAAAAGGCGAAGCCAAGGTGTTGGTGGGCGGAACCTATACCCAAACCACCGATATGCTGTTGAAAAACAACCTCTTTGCGGGGCAGAACATCCGCATTGATCGCTATAAGATCACCAATGTGGAAAACGACGGCTTGCAGTTCCAAAGCAGCGAGCAGATTGCCAATGCTCCGCAGGATATTTCCACCAGCGTGGACTTTAACGGCGATGTCTGGATGCTGGTTATCAAAAAGGATGACAGTATTCCTTCGGACTTCGCATTGAAAACGCCAGACGATGGGTTGGCGGTGTCGGGATACCCGACCTTTAGCTGGCAGCCGTCGCAGGGAGCGGACAGCTATGATCTGGAAATCGCGGAAACCGCCGATTTCAGCCAGATCGTCTACAGCAAAACCGGCATCACCGGCGAGAGCTTTAAGATGGATCGGGCGTTGGATTTTGGTAAACAGTACTATTGGCGGGTGGTGGCGAAAAACCAATTTGGCGAGCGCGCTCCATACAACCATATGTATTACACCTTTACCTATGCGTTGCTGAATACCATTCCCGGGCGGTTCACCATGCTGCAGGTGATCGATGAAGACCCCAATACCAGCCTGACCCCCAAATTCACCTGGACACCGGCGTATGGTGCGACCGGTTACACCATTCATATTTCGACGGATGCCTCGTTCGCCGAAGAAACGACTATCGCGGTGACCGATCCCGGCACTGTCGATATGGGGCAAAACAACAAATACCAGTACTATCAGCTGACCGTTGAACAGGCGCTGCAGCCCGAAACGGTGTACTACGCATATCTGACGGCGACCAACAGCTCCGGCGATCGGGTGATGGCGGGCGATCCGCATATGTTCACAACCACTACGGCGGACGGCGCACCGGCAGCCTTCCGGGTATCCGAGCCCGCGAACGGTGCTACGGTGGATCCGCGGTTCACCCTGCGGTGGGAGCCGAGCCACGGCGCGTTCTTCTATTGCCTGGAGATCGCGAAAGATCCCGAATTTACCGATGTGGTATTGAAACGCGATACCATCACCATTCAGGCGTACACGATGGAGGAAAACATTCTGGAGCCGGAGACCACCTACTACTGGCGGGTGACCGCCACCGATAAGGTGGGCGGCGAAGGCGTTACTGCCACCCCCGGCGACAAAACGTGTGTCAACGCCAACGGGGTGCAATCCTTTACCACCAGCAAAAAGCCCACCTCGCCGCTGATGCGGACGGCAGTTTCAGCCTCCGGCGGAGCGGTGGTATACTTCCAGCCGGTGGATGACGCGGAGGTTTACCGCGTCAAATACGGCACCGTTTCCGGCCAGTATGACCATCAGGCGGAAACCACCACGCCCAGCGCGTATCTGTCGCTGAAAGCGGGTGTACCGTATTACTGCACGGTGGTGGCTGTGCGCAACGGTGTGGAAAGCGAACAAAGCAAAGAAGTCTCGGTGGTGGGGTACGATACCGAGCTGACCATCGCGACCGATACGCCGCTGGAAGCGGAGCTGTTCCCGGTGCGCGATAATATCGGATTCCAAACGGCGGATAATCCCTCGGCCGGTGTGGCGGTGGAGTTCCGCGACAAGAACAGTGCGATCGAGCTGTCGCCTATGCCGGCGTGCCAGACGGTAACGCTGCAATATCAGGCGGATCAGGATACCAGCCTGGCGCTGTACAACGGCGAGACCAAGCTGCAAACCATCGCGCTGGATCAAACCGCTGCGGGCGAGTGGGCATCCATCACGGTGCCGGCATCGTTTAAGCAGGATGACACGCTGCGGCTGGTCAAAGAAACCGGCGAAGCTACCGCACGGGTCGACTATGTGGTGCTGGGAACCGAAGCACTCCCCGAGCGGGGCAATTTGGCACCGTCGGCCACGGTGAGCGCAGATTCGTTTATGAACGACAATTACTCCGCGGCGCGGGTAAACGACGAAAAATTGGCGGGCGACAAGGATTTCTGGGTTGCCAAAAACACACCGACCGAGCAATCGCCCAACTGGGTGGTTGCCAAGCTGGCTTCGACCAGCGAGGTGTATCGCGTCGAGATCGCGCTGCCGCCGCTGTCCAGTTGGGGAGCGCGCACCCAGAGCATTCGCGTGCTGGCATCGGATGACGGCATCACCTATCGCGAGATCAGCGCACGCCGCGATTGCCTATTCGATTTGAAGCAAAACAACAACCGCGTGACGGTGTTTGAAAGCGACACACCGCTCACGACCGCGTATATTAAAGTGGAGATCTATTCCAATACGGTGGGCAATGTCGGCCAGATCGGCGAGCTGTTTATTGATGGTCTGGCGCTGGATCAGCCGGTACCGGATGCCAACCTGGCGCTCGGTAAGCCGCTGACAGTGGGTGCCACCCATTACGGCAACCCCGAGAACATCAACGATGGCAATCAAAGCAGCTTCTGGGATGGCGGTAACAGCACATTCCCGAACTCTGTCACGGTAGATCTGCAGCGTGCCTACACGCTGGAGCGGGTGGAGATGCTGCTGCCCGCAAACTGGGGCGATCGCAACCAGGAAATGGAAATTTTCGTCAGCACCGACAACGAAACCTTTACATCGGTGGTGGAGAAGACCAGCTATCTGTTCAGTGCGTCGCAAAAGAACACGGTCACGCTGACAATGCCGGAGGGCACGGTGGCACGCTACCTGCGGGTGGTGGGCTATTCCAACGACGAAAAAGGTAAACCGGGTGTCCAGCTCGGCGAGCTGCGCGTGTTCGGCAGCTATACGCCGGTGGACGGTGTAACGCTGCAGCCGGAATCCTGCCAGCTAAAGGTAGGCGAAACGCTGCCGCTGACGGCAACGGTGACTCCTGCCGCGGCGGAAAGCAAGGCGCTGGCGTGGTCGTCCTCTGACAACGCGGTGGCGACCGTGGATAACAACGGTGTGGTCACGGCGCGGGGCACCGGCTCGTGTGAGATTCGTGTGCGCACGCTGGATGGACGCTATACCGCCACTTGTGCGGTGACAGTGGATGGTTATCTGGTGACCCCCGGCGATGTGGACGGGGACGGCGCGGTGACGGTGATGGATGCGCTGCTGGCGCTGCAAGCCACCGCTGGCAAGGTCGAACTGACCGAGCCGCAGCAAACCGCGGCGGATGTGGATGGTACAGCAGGTGTCAGCGCAGCGGATGCGCTGATGATCTTGCAGTACGCTACCAAGCAAAGGACCACATTCTCCGATTTGCGCCGATAATCTGATTTTGTTCTCTTCTTTCTCTTTTTCTCTTTTCTTTTCTTTGCTCAACAACCCCCGGTCAGTTTTGACCGGGGGTTGTTGACTTTGGCGCGACCGGTCATGCACCGTTCGGGTGGTTTTGGAATAGAATAAGACCAGAAACCGCAATTTACGCGCTGGTTTCAGCGCCAGAGGGGGAGAATTATGTTTGATGTGAAAACACCGGTCGGCTTTTTTCTGGGAGCCAACACGCCGCAAGGCTTTTGTGGGTATCACCGTGAGTTGTACGACGGACGCGAGGGCTGGCGCGCGTTTTTGATCAAAAGCGGACCGGGCACCGGCAAATCCTCGCTGATGAAGCGGCTGGTTGCGGAGATGGATGCCGCGGGAGTGACGACCGAGGCAATTTACTGCTCGTCTGATCCGCATTCGCTGGATGGTGTGATCGCACCGTCGCTCAAACTCGTGATGTTCGATGCCACCGCGCCGCATATTCTGGAGCCAGGCTATTGGGGCGCGGTGGAACAGATCGTGGATCTGGGGCGCTGCATGAACGCGGACGCGCTGCACAAACAAGCGCCCGCCATCATCAACGCCACCGATGCGTGTGCGCGTATGCACGCGCGCTGCCGCCAGTATATGGGTGCCGCCGCGATGCTGCTGGCGGACAATCGGCGGCTGGCGCTGGCGTGTACCGATCGCGAAAAGGTCACCACCGCCGCTGCCCGTATAGCGGCGCGGGAATGGGGGAGCAAAAGCGATCAAAGCGGGCGCGAGACCCGCCGCTTTTTAAGCGCGCTCACCCCGGAAGGGATGGTGTGCTTCACCGAAACGCTGCAAACGCTCTGCCCGCGTCTGTACGCGATCGAGGACGACCATGGAGCCGCCTCCTCGCTGCTGATGGCGGAGCTGCGCCGTCGAGCGCTGGCGGCGGGGTTGTCGGTCATCTCCTGCGCCAGCCCGCTGTTCCCGCAAGAGTCGCCGGAGCATCTGCTGATTCCCGAACGCGGACTGGGCTTCACCGTGTCGAATGCTTTTCACCGCGCCGACTTTCCGGTGTACCGCCGGATGCGCGCCGAGCGTTTCACCGACAGCGATGCGCTGCGGGCCACCCGCGAAAAACGGGCGTTCAACCGCAAGGCCGCGCGGGAGATGCTGCAGGAAGCCGAGGCATGTGCCTGCGAGGCCAAACAGCTGCACGACCGTATGGAAGAGCTGTATCGTCCCGCGGTGGATTGGCAGCGGGTGAGCGTGATGCAGGAGCATATGGCGGGTGTATGGCGCGCTCTGGCGCAGCAAAAGAGCAACGACGCATAATCGCCTCTCGCGCGGGCAACCTATTGCCGAGGTGATACGATAATGGATTGGATGATGCTGCTGAAAGCTTTTGTGGTGGGCGGGCTGATCTGCGTGATCGGTCAGCTGTTGATCGACTACACCGCGTTGACACCCGCGCGCATTCTGGTGCTGTTTGTCACACTGGGGGTGGCGCTGACCGCAGTGGGGGTGTACGAACCGCTGGTAAAATTCGCGGGCGGCGGCGCAACTGTGCCGCTGACCGGCTTTGGCTATACGCTGGCCAAAGGCGTACAAAAAGCGGTGGGGGAAAGCGGCTTGCTCGGTGCCCTGACCGGCGGCATTACCGGCGCAGCGGGCGGCATCTCGGCGGCGATCCTGTTCGGCTTTTTGTGTTCGCTGGTTGCTAAATCGGGGGATAAATCTTGACAAACCCGCCTGCGCGGTTTATACTGGAATCAAATTCAAAGCTGTCTTCGGGGCGGGGTGCGATTCCCCACCGGCGGTGATCCCCTTGGGGAAGCCCGCGAGCAGGCGTGCGCCTGTTGATTTGGTGAAAATCCAAAGCCGACGGTATAGTCCGGATGAAAGAAGATGGATACCCCACTTGTGTTGGTGCATCCAAACGCCCTGCCGATTTGCGGCGGGGCGTTTTTGTCGTGTGGACAGCGGAAAGAGGGAGTTTCCTATGCCAAAATCGTCCGTCCGTTCGCCGCAATCTTCGCAGGTACATACCCGGTCCGTCGTGGTTTGGGGACTGTTTTGTGCGCTGGCGTATCTTTGCGTGATGCTGATCCGGATTCCGGTGGTGCAATTTCTCAAATATGAGCCGAAAGATGTCATTTTGATGATCGGAGCGTTCATCTACGGCCCGTTGCCGGGGTTGTTTATGACGGTGGTGGTGTCGTTGGTGGAAATGGTCACCATCAGCGATACCGGTTGGATCGGCGCATTGATGAATATTCTGTCCTCCGGCGCTTTCGTGTGCACCGCCGCCGCGATCTATCGCCGCCGCCATACGCTGAAAGGCGCGATCGTGGGGCTGGCGGTCGGATCGGTGACCATGGTGGCGGTGATGATGATCTGGAACGCGCTGATTACGCCGCTGTATATGGGTGTGCCGCGTGCAGCGGTGCTGGATATGCTGCTGCCGGTGTTTTTGCCGTTCAACCTGCTGAAAGCGGTGCTTAACAGCGCACTGGTGATGCTGCTGTATAAGCGGGTGGTGACGGCGCTGCGCTATGCACGGCTGTTGCCGCCGACCGAAAGCGGCACTGCCAAACCGGCCACACGCAGCACTGTGGCAGTGGTGCTGGTGTCGCTGGTGCTGATTGCTACCGCGGTGCTGGTGATTCTGGCGCTGCAAGGTATCCTGTAACAAATACCCCGCCCACAGGCGATGACGCTTGCGGGCGGGGTGTGATGTATATAGCTGTTATTTCACCAAGCGATACCGGGTTCTTGTACCGTACTTTATCGGGGACAGCAGCCCTAGTTCTTCAAATTTTAGCACAAATGCGCTGATGGTGGCATAGGCGGCATTGCCAAAGTCTTTTTCGAGCTGCTTGGTGGAAAATTCTTCTGTCCCATAGAAGGACAAAACAAATTTCCAAAGCTCGGTTTCTTTTTTGGTTACCTTGCCGCTTTTCAAAGCATTGTCATATGCGGCTAGGGCTTCTATCGCAGCAGAACCATTCGGTATATTGTTGTAAACATTCTTGATAAAATATAAAACAAACGGGGTTACATCTATTTTACCGCTGTATTTTTTATTGTCTTCAATCGTCGTGTAGGCGTTGTAGTAAGCCTTGCGGCTTTTTTCAATTTGGCTTGAAAACGGCACAAACAAGGTGGATTGATAATCTCTTTGGATCAAAAACCACAAATGCAAAAGCCGCGCCATCCGGCCGTTTCCGTCAAAATACGGATGTATATAACCCATATAAAAGTGAATAATCGCTGCTTTTATCAAATCGTTGAGATCGTCCTCGCTGTTGATAAAAGCCATCAGTGATTTCATGTATTCTGGGATTTTGGGAGCGGCCAGTCCTGTGTGTTCCACGTGATCGCTGATAACGTAGACAGTATCGTGGCGGTAAAATTGTCCATCCGCCAGTTTATCGCCGCCAACAAGAAAATCGCCAACCGTCATTTGATAGAGCCTGTACAAATTTTCTTCGGTGATTTTATTGGTGGTGTCGGCGATAAACTCCAGTCCGTGTTTAATCCCCAAAATCCTGCTTTCCTGTTCGTCTTGCGGAGCCATACCTTTCAAAATTTTGCGCACACTGTCACGGGTGAAATCCACACTCTCGATAGCCGAGGTAGCCACAATTTCGTCCTCTGCAGCCTTTAATCCATACCGCTGGTCTTGTGACTGCAAAAGCAGCTTAACAGCGTTTTGGTTGACCACTGCGTGATTTTCAATAAAGACCAGGGGATGCCCATCGAAGTCCAAAAGGGGGAGAGGCTTATAATATAACTCCTCCAAAGTGTGCAAAAAGACGCTGAAATCTTGGCTGTATTTGTATTTCATTTTTTGATAATTCGTGAAGTTTTTATCCTTTAGCATTTTTGTGAAAATTTGAATATCCATATTTTGCTCCGATAGTAATTAGTATCAATTTATATCAGTTTAGCACGCCAACAAACTATTGTCAAGGAGAAATCTCGAAAGGAGGAGCGTGATCTATTCGGCTGATATCTATCATAAGCATGGTGTACCGGGAATATTCGGGTATAAAACAAAAACAGCACTTGCCAAAGCAAGTGCTGTTTGGTGCGGATAAGAGGACTTGAACCTCCATGGGGTTGCCCCCATTAGAACCTGAATCTAACGCGTCTGCCAGTTCCGCCATATCCGCATATTTGGTTGTGCTGCCGTGCGGTGCATCAGTCAGCGTTATCTATTATAGCGAAGTGGTCGGGAAATGTCAAGAGCTTTTTGCAAAAAAGTTTTTCTTTTTTGCAAAAAGCTGAGGCGCGCCGCCCGATGAGGGAAACCAAGAGGAACATCCTGTGCGATTATCGGGGGAAGTCCCTGCGTCACAGTCCCAAAAAATCAGGTGGGCGGGTTGTGTTTTGTGCGTGGCTTTGCTATAATGCATTTACTTGCTGAAAAAAGGAGCTATGACGCATGAACAAACAGGAAAACCGGCGGCTTTTTTGGCTGCTGGTCGCGTTCGGCGTATTGAATATCGCGTATTTTGTGGTGCAGCGGCTGCGCGATCCCATTGTGATCGTGCACACACCGGTGGACGATTGGATTCCCTTTTGCGAATGGTTCGCCATTCCATATGTGATCTGGTATGTCTATGTGTTTGCCGCTATCGTCTATTTCTTCTTTTATGAGCGGGCAATTCTTTGCAAAATGGCGGAGATGATCGTGGCGGGGATGGGCGTGTGTGTGCTCATTTTTGCCATTTGTCCCAATGGCATTGATTTCCGCCCCACCAGCTTCCCGCGGGACAACCTGCTGGTGGATCTGGTGCGGCTGCTGTACAGCAATGACCAGCCGGAAAACGTGTTCCCCAGCATCCATGTGCTGAATTCGCTGGCGGTGCATATGGCGGTGCATCATTCAAAAACGCTGCGCCGTTACCGCTTTGTGGAGCCTACCAGCCTTGTTCTGACGATTTTGATCTGCCTGTCCACCGTGTTTATTAAGCAGCATTCGGTGGTGGATATTGCGGGCGGCGTCGTGCTGGCGGTGGCGTTGTATCTGCCGCTGTACGCCCGCCGAGCGACGGACAAAAGCGCTGTCGGCAACCATTGATCGGGAGGATTATTGTTGTGAAACTGGCAAAACGATTGTTGAAAATGGCGCGCCCGTATTGGGGCGTGATGGCGGCGGCGGTGGTCGGACTGATCGGTGCCGCCATGATGGGCTTGGTCACGCCGGAGGTGGTGCGGCGGCTGACTCGCTCGCTGAAAGACCCCGCCACCATGACGGTGCAGGTGATCGGCGTCTATGCCGCGGTGTTGGCGGGTGCGTATCTGCTGCGGGCGGTGTTCCGGTTTATGAGCCTGTATCTGGCGCATGTGGCGGCGTGGAAGTTCGTGAGTGATATGACCATGCGGGTGTACGATAAGCTGCAAACGTTGTCGATGCGCTATTTCGGGCAGCAACAGACCGGCGAGATCATGAGCCGCGCTTCCAACGACACCCGCATGCTGGAGCTGCTGATCGCCCATGCGGTGCCGGATCTCATCAGCAACATCATCATTATTATTGGGGTGGCGGTGATGCTCCTCATCATCAACCCACCCATGGCGCTGCTCACGCTGATTCCGGTGCCGTTTGTGCTGCTGGCCAGCTGGTATTTCTCCGGCAAAATCTGGCCGCTGTTCCGGCGCAACCAGAAAATCACCGGCGAGCTGGGCGGTCGGCTGCAGGATAACCTCAGCGGCATCAAGGAGATTCAGGCGTTCGGCAAAGAGGAGCACGAGCACCACAAGCTGGCGGATTTTTGCAAATATTACAGCCACGCCAACATCCGCGCCAACTTTGCCAACGCGATCTTGAATCCCTCTATCGAATTTTTGACCTCGCTGGGCAGTCTGATCGTGGTAACGGGTGGCGGCTTGCTCGCGATGAACGGGCGTATGCCGGTGGAAGATGTGGTCGGCTTTTTTATGTATTTGAGCCTGTTTTATCAGCCGCTGACTGTGTTCGGCCGCTTGGTGGAGGATATTCAATCGTCGCTGGCGGGCGGCGAGCGCATCATGGAAATTTTGGATATGGACCCCGAGATCCAGGATCGCGCCGACGCGCAGGAGCTGACCGCGGTGCAGGGCAAGGTCACCTTTGACCATGTCAGCTTTGCGTACCAGCCGGACGAACCGGTGCTGCAGGACATTTCCTTCACCGCCGAACCGGGGCAGATGATCGCGCTGGTGGGGGCGACCGGCGTGGGTAAAACCACCATTGTGTCGCTGCTGGAGCGCTTTTACGACCCGGTCGAGGGGCGTGTGCTGCTGGATGATACCGATATCCGCGATGTGACCGTGTCGTCGCTGCGCAGCCAGCTGTCGATGGTGCTGCAGGATGTGTTTTTGTTCAACGGCACCATTTTTGAGAACATCGCCTACGGTGTGGATCACGCGACCGAGGACGAGGTGATCGCCGCCGCCAAAACCGCCTGTGCGCACGATTTTATCACCGAAATGCCCAAGGGGTACCAGACCATGATCGGCGAGCGGGGGGTGCGGCTGTCCGGCGGACAAAAGCAGCGTATCGCCATTGCGCGCGCGGTGCTGCGCAACGCACCGGTGTTGATCCTGGACGAGGCGACCTCGGCGGTGGATACCGAAACCGAAGCGCAAATTCAACACGCGATCGACAATTTGACGGGCAAACACACGATCGTGGTGATCGCGCACCGGTTGTCCACCATTATGCGCGCCGACACCATTCTGGTGCTGGACAAAGGGCGGGTGGTGCAGCGCGGTCGCCACGACGAGTTGATCGCGCAGGACGGCATCTACCAAAAGCTCTGCCGGGTGCAGATGGACAAAATCACCCAGCCGTAACCAATTCTATTCGGATCATACAAAGCGCCTGCTCCCGTTGCACTGGGAGCAGGCGCTTTGTGGTATCATCTATTCGCACCGGCGACGCAGCAGGCTGCCGGGCACCAGCGGCTCGTCCAGCGGCAGCTGCAGCTTCATGGTGGGGTGGGGTGCCGCTTCGATCGGCTGACCGTCGCCGTCCAGCAGGGGAGAGGCGACCAGCGTGCGCGGCGGCTCGCCGGGTGCGAGCACCGACAGCGTATCGCCCGCAAAAAAGCGGTTGCGCTGTTCCAAATGCTGGACGCCGTTTTGCCAATCGGTGGCGACCGCCACCCAGTCGCGGATGTATCCGCCGCTGGCGGTGTTCTGACACGGCTGACCATAGTAAAAACCGGTGCCGTAGGGGCGATGGCTCACCCGGTTTAGCTCCTCCACCACCCATGCGGGCGGCTGATAATCGGGGGTGAAACCGCTCGCTTCCCAGCCGTCCAGTGCCGCGCGATAGGCATTGGTGGTCACCGCTACATAATAGGCGGCCTTGGCGCGCCCCTCGATTTTGAAGGAGGATACGCCCGCACGCGCCAGCTCCGGCAGATGCTCGATCATGTTGAGATCGTGCGCGTTGAAGAGATAGGTGCCCTGCGCGTCCTCCGCCACGGTGAACGGGCGATCGGGGCGGTGCGGCTCGATCAGCTGGTAGCTCCAGCGGCAGGGTTGGGTGCAGTCGCCGCGGTTGCCGTCCCGCCCGTTGAGATAGGCGGACAGCATACACCGCCCGGAATAAGACATACACATTGCGCCGTGCACAAATGCCTCCAGCTCCAGTTCTTTGGGTGTGTGGGCGCGAATATCCGCGATCTCCTCCATCGACAGCTCCCGCGCCAGCACCGCGCGGGCAGCGCCCATATCGTACAGACGGGCGGCGGTTTCGCTGTTGACTACCCCAAATTGGGTGGACACATGCAGCGCACAGCGGGGCGCATACCGCTGCGCCAGCGCCATCACGCCCAGATCGGCGATGATCAGCGCATCCACCCCCATATCCTGCCATTCTTCCAAAAACGCGGGCAGCTGCCGCATTTCTTCGTTGCGCGGCAAAATGTTGCAGGTGACATACACCTTGACCCCGCGGCGGTGGGCATCCGATACGGCAACGCGCAGCTCCGGCTGTGAAAAGTTGGCGGGCGCGGTGCGCATTCCAAAAGCGGGACCCGCCAGATACACGGCATCCGCGCCGTATTGCAGCGCGGCGTTCAGCCGTTCGCGATCCCCGGCGGGGGCTAACAGTTCGGGTTTGTTCATAGCGATCTCCTTGTGACAAAAACAGCGGCGGACAACGCCGCCGCTGTAAGATCAGTTTGCATGAATACCAATGCCGTATTTCTGGCAAATGGCCATGTGTTCTTCGTAGGTTTCGGAATAATAGGTGTTGCGGTTTTTGTCGTTGGCGAAGTAGTAGCACTTCATAATCCGCTTATCCTTGGACGGATTCACCACCGCTTTGATCGCCGCCAGACTGGGGTTGTTGATGGGTCCGGGCGGCAGCCCCATGTGGGTGTAGGTGTTGTAAGCGGAATCCTTGGTGTCCACATTCACCTGCTCGGACGACAGCTTGTCGATGTAATCGCCGGTGGAGTCGCATTGCAGATAGGGGAACTCGGCGTAATCGTCCAACCGGTTCAAAATGACCCGCGCGACCTTGGGCATGTTGGCGGTATCGGCGGATTCGCCCTGCACGATAGAGGCGAGAGTGATCACCTCGTCCAGCGTTTTGCCGGAGGCTTTGATCGCCGTTTGCAGCGAGGTATCCAGCTTGGAATCAAAGGCGCTGAGCAGCTTGTCAATCGCGTCCTCCGCCGAAATGTCCACATAAAATTCGTAGGTGTCCGGGAAAAGATAGCCTTCCAGCCAGTAAATCCGGTCCTCGTATCCCTTGTCGGTGCGTTTGGGCACCTCTTTCAGGAACTCGTGACCCTCTTCAAAATTGCCGTTCAGCAGCGCGGTGTAGAAATCGTCATACTTGCACACGCCGTTTTCTGACAACAGGCGCGCCACATTTTCCACCGTGCTGCCCTCGGGGATGGTCACGGTGACGGTTTCGCGCAGCTGCGCTTCCTGCAAATTGCGGATCAGCTCGCTGTAGCCCATGTTCGCCGTGAGATAGAAGGTGCCGGGTTGATAGGTGCCGTCCGCTTTGGTCAGCTTGGAATACAGCCGGAAAATCAGCTTTTGGTCGATCAGATCGGCTTTTTCCAGCGCGTCCGCCACATCCGAGGTGGTGGCACCCTCGGCGATGTCTACCCGCCGCTTGGTGTCACTCTTTTGCAGACCGGTCACATCCAAAATGCCGCCGATGATCAAATATGTACAAACCAGTGACACTCCGACCACCACGATGGTGTACAACAGCCCCTTGAAGCAGCCCCAGCCGGGCTTTTTCTTGCCGTGGGCATTTTTCTGGTGCTTGCCGCCGGCAGCGGGCTTTTCGGTCGTGTGCGCCGGCTCTTCCGCCGGCAGCGGCGTATCGCTGTAATCCGCCAGCGACACCATCGACGGCTCGGCGGATTGTGCCTTGGCAAATTGCGACGCTTTGTCGCCCAGCGCCACGGCTACCGGCGGCTCTGCCGGCGCTTTGGGTGCAGATGCGGGAGCCGGGAAGTCGGTCGCGGTCGGTTCGATCGGCTGCGACGGTTGCTCGGCGGGCGCTGTCGTCGGAGCGGGAGCCTCGGCCTGCTCGACAGTCGGCGCGGCGACCGGTTCCGCTGCCGGTTCGGTCACCGGTGTGTCCGGCTGCGGTGCATCCGCCTCAAAAAAGATGGGCGCATCGGTCGATGCAGCCTTGTTCGGCTGCTCATCGGGACGATTCGACACAGTTTATCACCTCTGTTTATTGGTTGACATGGGCGGTTTGCCCTTGGAAAACGGTTCGCGGTCGGTGCGGCGGAAATACCGGTCGGTCACCAGCAGCTCCACCGGACGGTCATACCGTCCGTGCGGCAGCGAGCGCCGAATACAGCTGCTGTAACAAATGCCGACGATCGGTCCGTCAAATTCCGCCAAAAACCGGTCATAATAGCCTTTGCCGTATCCCAGGCGGAAGCCTTTCCAATCATAACACAAAGCGGGCACCAAACACAAGCCCTTTCGGGGATCGGTCAGCAGCCGCGCCGGATCGGGGCGCGGTTCCAACACCCCAAAGGTGCCGGGTTCCAACTCGTCCAGCGATTCGATCAGATAAAACTCCATCTGCCGGGTGTTGGGCACGCATCGCGGCACCGCCACCCGCTTGCCGTCCTTCAATGCGCGGCGGATGATGGCGGTGGTGTCCACTTCGATGGGGGTGGACACATAGGTGAGCAGCAGATCTTGCTTTTTGTATTGCCACAGCGCCGCGACCCGCCGCGCAATGGCTTTGTCCAGCGCGGCTTTTTGCTCGGGGGTCATGGCGCGGCGCAGCGCCTTGTAATGTTCTCTCATGCCCGCCTTGATCGGGCGGATATCCTCTACCGGCATTGCAGCGACTGCCCCAAACGGGCGGCCTCCTCCGGCGAGGTCAGGCGTTTCACGATCGCCAGCGCAAACGGAATCGCCACGCCCATCCCTTTGGCGGTGATGTAGCGACCATCCTCCACCACATAGTCGTCCGACAGGGTCGCTCCCTCCAGCGTATCCTCAAAGCCGGGGAAGCAGATTGCCTGCCGACCACGCAGCAGCCCGCGCTTGCCCAAAATCGAGGGCGCGGCACAGATCGCGGCGATCAGCAGCTCGTGGTTGACGGTATAGTCCAGCGCGCGCTGGACCGTGGGCGATTCGTCCAAATGGCGGGTGCCGGGCATGCCTCCCGGCAAAATCACGCCCTCCAGCTCCTCTTCGCGCCAATCGGTTTCGCTGCGGTCGGCGCGCACAGCGATGCCGTGTGCCCCGGTCACCGTTTGGCTGCCGATACCGATGGTCACGACATCCACCCCCGCGCGGCGCAGAATATCCACCGGGGTGAGCGCCTCTATTTCTTCAAATCCTTCTGCCAAAAACACTGCCAGCATGGTTTTCTATCGTCCTCTCCTTGCCATTGTCTGTCCTTTGGGAGCCCGGGTCACAGCACCTCGCGGATGTCCGCCACAATGGCTTTCGTAATCTCCGCCGGGGCAAACGGTCCGTGCTCGTCGCCGCAAGCGACCAGCGTCCAACCCTTTTTCTCGGCGGCGTACAGCGCACAACGGCGGCAATCTCGCAAATAGGCGGTGTCCCGCTCGTGAATATCCTTGCGGCTCTCGTCCCCGTCGTAGCGGTGGGACAGCAGCTGCTGCGATACCGCCGGGGGCATATCCAAAAACAGCACCGCATCCGGGCGGGGCAGCCCCAACAGCTCGTATTCATAATGCTCCAGCCATTGCAGATAGTTGTCCCACTCGCTTTCGGGCAGCTTGGACATCTGGTGAATGGCGTTGGAGGTGGTGTAGCGGGCGGCCACGATCAGCGTGTTTGTTTCGTAATCCGTCTGCCAGAACTTTTTGTAGCTGGCGTACCGATCCACCGCGTAAAAGGACGAGGCGGCGTACGCGTTGACCGCGTCCGGCTGGTCGCCGAATTCGCCCGCCAGATACATTTTTACCAGCGCCGATGAGGGCTGGTCATAATCGGGAAAACAGATTTGTTTATAGTCTACCCCGCTTTGCTGCAGGTACGCGGACAACCGCCCCAGCTGGGTGGATTTTCCGCAGCCGTCCAGTCCGTCGATCACGATCAACCGTCCCATATCACGGATTCTCCTTGATCGCCTGATATTTGGCGCGCATCTCGTCCCGCTTGCCGCAGCACATTTTGCCCTCCGGACATGGTCCGTTCAAACAGGCGGGACCGGCATTCTTGAACAAATGCGGCGCGACCTGCAAGCACAGGCGCAGCATCTGCTCCGCCAGCTCGCGAATTTCCCATTGCGCGCGGTTGCAGCAGCGATGGCGGAAAAAGTTGAGCAGACTGCGGGCGTTCATGGTCACCACCATTTTGGTGGTGCAGGCGTTGGGCAACACAAACCGCGCATCCTCGATCGCTTTTTTCTCGGCGGCGCGGGCAGCGGCTTTTTCGTCCATACCGGCATCCAAAAACGCCTGCTCGTGCTTTTGCTTCAGCAGCGCCGTCAGCCGCTCGTAATGCTCCTGATCCTCCTGCATCGCGCGGCGATATTCCTCTGCCGCTTCGGGGATCGCGGCGATCTCCGGCGGCAGCACATATTCAAACGCGTTCTCCGCCACATACCGCTGGCTCTGCACACTGAACGACGCCAACCGGTGCCGGGTAATCTGCGCCAGCAGCGAGCGGGACACGCCCTCGATACCGAAGGTGAACGAAGCGTGTTCGATCGGCGATTCGTGGCCGATCTCGGCGAGCATATCCACAAACGACGCGGCTTTGTCGTCAGTCAGCTTGTCCTGGATGGTGGCAATGGAAGAGGGCGAATAGCACAACCGGGCGGCGGAGGCAATCAAATGCTCCGGAGCGGGGGTGTGAGCGAGCAATGTAACGTGAACCATGAGGGGTCGTCCTTCCTTCCGTTAATAAAACTATACATATTTTATAGTATACCATATATGTCGATATTCTTCAATAGCGGCTTTGGCTGTCTTTGTGCGAAATTTTAACGCTATCCCGCGGCATGTGGCTGCTCCGTGTACCGTCGGGCACTTTATACATATCTTCTTTTTCCGTATCTATGCCAGAATACCTTTATTATCGGGGAATACCGCCAAAAATCAAGCGACGATTTTCCACATTTGACGAATAGCCAAGCCGTGTAAAATGTGGTATACTACAGCGAGACAAAGGGGGCGGGCAGAGTGGAAGATTTGGTGTTGCTGACAACCGACCGCCCGCTGTCGCCCGCCGAGCAGCAGACGCTGTTTCGCTGCTTGGACGCGGAAACGCGCGAACGCGTGAACCGTTCGACCGTCGCGTCGGTGCACCAGCAGCGGCTGCTCGCGTCCGCACTGGCGCGGGAGATGTGTGCCCGCCGGTTGGGGGAATCGCCCGCATCGCTGCGGGTGGCGGTTGCCCCCGGCGGCAAGCCGTTTTTGCCGGATCATCCGGCGCTGCACTTTAATGTATCCCACACAAGCGGCAGGGTGCTGTGCGGCGTGTCCGACCGCCCTGTGGGGGTGGATATCGAGCGGGAACGCCCGTTTCCGGAACGGGTGGCGCGGCGCTGCTTTTCACCGGCGGAGCTGGCTTTGACCGGCGACGATCCCGCCTGCCGCTTGCGCCTGTGGACGCGCAAGGAAGCGGCGACAAAATGGCGCGGCGAGGGATTGGCGGCTGTACGGGCGCTGGACACCACCGCGCCGGAGTGGCGCGACCGCCTGTTCAGTGACCGGATCGGCGCGTTTGTATTTACAATATGTGAAGCGGGGGTACAGCCGGCAAAGCCGGTTTGCCGGACGCTTGACCAGTTTATGGAGGCGATCGTATGAATCGAACAATCTTTGCCCGTGTGGCGGCGCTGCTGGCGGCTGCCAGCCTGATGACGGTGGCGGGGGCGTGCTCGTCCGGCACCGATTTTGCGCTGAATGAGAATCAAAAGCCGATCACATCCGCGTCGCAGCAAACTACCACCACGGTGGCGGGGCAAGCGGATGGCGCGGGCGATAACCAGCCGGATGCTCCGGAGAAAACCACCGCGCGCACCAAAGCGTCGCGTGCCGCCAAAACGACACTGCCCACCACGGCATCCGGTCTGCAATATCAAATCACCGGCGGTCACGCGGTGGTGACGCGCTACCGCGGCAGCGACAACAAGGTCACCATTCCATCGACGCTGGGCGGATACACCGTGACCGAAATCGCCGCCGAGGCGTTTGCCGACCGCAAGCGGGTGCAAAGCGTGACCATTCCCTCCACCGTGACCACCGTGGGGGACAAAGCGTTTTACAACTGCAATTCGCTGCGCACCATCACGCTGCCAAACAGCGTGACCAAGCTGGGTACCCATGTGTTCGAGCTGTGTGTGCGGTTGACGCAGGTAACGCTGCCGGCGGGCATCACCGCGATTCCGGAGGGTACCTTCCGCGATTGCGAAGCGTTGAATCGCTATACCATTCCGTCCGGTGTCAAAACGATCGGCAACACCGCCTTCCGTTACTGCAAAGCGCTGTCCTCGCTCACCATTCCGGCGGGGGTCACCAGCATCGGTGCGGATGCGTTTGCCGGTTGTGAAAAGCTGACAACACTGGACTTGCCGGACAGCCTGCGCACCATTGGTGAAAACGCGTTTGCCAACTGCGTGGCGATCAAACGCATCAAGCTGCCGTCGCAGCTCACGGCGGTCAGCGACGGGATGTTCCAATATTGTGGTGCGTTGACCACCATCACGCTGCCGGACAGCGTGACCAGTGTGGGAGCCAACGCGTTTGCCTCCTGCGAAAAACTGACCAGCATCAGCCTGTCGTCCAAGCTGAAAACCATCGGGTCTACCGCGTTTTCCGGGTGTCGGGTGCTGCAAAATGTGCGTATCCCCGCCTCGGTCACCAAAATCGGTGATGACGCGTTCTTTGCGTGCCATGAGCGCATGACGCTGGTGGGTAAAAAAGGCTCGGTGGCTGAAAAATATGCCTCCGCCAACAAGCTGCGCTTCCGCGAGGGTTGAGGACACAGCTTTATACAGCGTAACAAAACAGCCGGGAGAAATCTCCCGGCTGTTTACTTTTGCCTGCGGCGGGGTATACTACCACCAAATGACTGCGGGAGGGAATGGTATGAACAAGCGAGTGGTGGCGCTGCTGGCGGGGCTGGGTGTGCTGGCAAGCGGTGTGGTGGCGCGGTTATGCGTGCTCACCAACGGCAATTTATCTACCGCCGCCGGGCGGCAGACGCGCTATACTGTCACGGTCGCGCGGTCGCGCGGCACGATTTACGACACCAACCTCACCCCGCTGGTCAACACCGGCAGCGAGTATCATGTCAGCGTGGCTCCCACGCCGGAAGCCCTCGCCACCATGGCGGGACAGCTGTCGGCGGAGGAATGGGCGGCGCTGGATAAACGGCTGTCAGCGGGCAAGCCGGTCGCGGCAACCATGTCCAAAGCGCCCAGCACCGCGCCGGGTATTGTGGCGTTTCAGGCACCGGTGCGCTATGCCGAAGCGCTGCCCGCGGCGCATCTGCTGGGGTATGTGGACAGCGAGGGGACGAGCGGAACCTCCGGCGTTGAGCGGGTGTTTGATCGTGTGCTGAACGAATATGCGGGCGAAGCCACCGTGACCTATACCACCGACGGCACTGGTGCGCTGCTGTCCGGTGTGGCGCCGGAAATTGAAAATACTCTCGCCAACAGCAAGGGCGGGGTAGCGCTCACGCTGGACAGTCAGGTGCAAAAAATTGCCCAGCGCGCCGCCGACCGGTATCTGCCGCAAGGCGCGGTGGTGGTCAGCGAAGCGTCCACCGGGCGGGTGCTGGCGATGGTCAGCACCCCGGGGTTTCAACCGGATACGGTGGGCGATCTGCTGCAGGATAAACGCTCGCCGCTGCTCAACCGGGCGCTGTGCCATTATAACTGCGGATCGGTGTTCAAAATCGTGTCGGTGGCGGCAGCGCTGGAGGCGGGCATCCCGACCTCCACCACCTTTTCCTGCACCGGTCGCATGGATGTGGAGGGGGTGCGTTTCCATTGTCATCATCAGCTGGGTCACGGCACACTGTCCATGATGGGCGGGTTTGCCCAGTCCTGCAACCCCTATTTTATTCAGCTGGCGCAGCGGATGGGGGGCGAATCGCTGTGCCGTATGGCATCAGCGCTGGGGTTTGACCGCGCGATCACGCTGTATGAGGATTACGAAACCGATGCGGCGGTGATGCCGAACACCCCGCCACAGGGGGCAGCACTGGCAAATTTGTCGTTCGGTCAGGGCGATCTGCTGGCGACGCCGCTGCATATCGCGCAGCTGGTGGGGGCGGTCGTCAACGATGGACAGGTGCGTCAGCCGACGATTTTGAAAGGGTTTGTGGACGAAAAGGGTACGCTGACCGAAGCGGAGCTGCCCAGGACTACCACGGCGTTTTCGGCAAAAACAGCCGAGGCGCTGCGCGAGATGATGGTGCAGACGGTGCAGACCGGCACCGGCAAATCGGCGCGACCGGTCACCGGCGGGGCGGGCGGCAAAACCGGCACCGCCCAGACCGGTTGGAAACAGGAGGGCGCCGAGGTGGTGCAAAGCTGGTTTGCGGGATTTTATCCCGCCACCGAGCCGAAGTATACCGTGGTGGTGTTGGCGGAGGATGCCGACAACACCGGCGGGCAAAGCAGCGCCGCATTCAAGCAGATTTGCGAGCAGCTTGCCGCGCTTCAAAATATGGTGCGTCTGCCGTAGCCTTGCTCGCCAAGATAGGCGGCTCCTGCCGTGTCATCGGACAAAACAACGCCTCCGGACGACATAGTCATCCGGAGGCGTTAAAGCAGCGTTATTTCTTTTTGTTCAGTTCAATTTTGCCGTGTTTGGCTTCGTATTGATCCACACAGTCGCGAATAAGGATCAGCACTTGACTGTTGGCGCTGCGTCCCTCATAGTCCGCCACAATGTGCAGCTTGTGCAGCATATCTTCATCTATACGAATAGAAACGCTTTTGACAGCCATATATAGCCTCCAAAATAAATGTAATTTGCGTTCATTTTACATCCGATATATGTTATAATGGAAAAGTGAACACAAAATATACATAGAATATATCTACGGAGGGCTGCAATGAAAGTGGCAATTGTTGCTTCCCATGGCGTATGGGTGGATCATTTGGAATCGTTTTTGCCGGAACAAATCACCGCGATTCTGGCGGGTGGTGGCGCAGAGATGGATGCCTGTGTGCAGCGGTATGCCCGGCGGGAGGGGTTGGCGTTTGCCGCCTGTTTTCCGGACTATTGGCGCGATGGTACCAACGCTTTGCGGGTGCGCAACCAACAATTGGCGGCGCGAAGCGATATGCTGCTGGCTTTTTGGGATGGATGTTCCCGCAACACCCGCTACACGATCGAAGATTACCTTTGTATGGGGCACGCCGTCTGTATTTATCTGATGCAGGGGAACACGCTGCTGGGGCAATGGAAAACCAGCGATTACGGCACGAAGTAGGGGCTTACTCTGTGTAGAGTGCGCCAAGCCGTTCCTTTGAAGTGGGGGGAGGTGTAGACTCTCCACAAGCTTTCCGCATAAGCAAATGATTCGCGGGACGATGTGGGCATCGTCCCCTACGAAAACACTGGGAAAGATTCTTCGCTGGCGCTCAGAATGACAGGTTGAGTGGGAATTCCACCCGGCTCCCTCTGACGAGGGAGCTGTCGAGCATTAGCGAGACTGAGGGAGAGACAGATCTTTTTTCAACGCCCAAGGCGGGAGATATTTTTTCTCTCCCTCCGTCTTTTTGCTACGCAAAAATCCACCTCCTCCGAGGAGAGGGCTTGCGTCTGCCGTCAAATAGCGTGCAGAATTTTTGCTATCTCTGCCATAGCGATATCCGCATCGCTATGCAAAGAAAATGCAAAATCTGCTGAAATCCCTTGACGCTCCCTGCGGTACGCAGTACAATAACAATTGTAAAATAACACTTGTTATTTTAAGAGAGGAGGCGTGCCTATGCCGCCGGCGATCCGATACGACCGCCAACAAATTCTTGAAGCGGCACTGGCGCTGGTGCGGGAGGAGGGTGCCGAAGCGCTCAACGCCCGCGCGGTCGCCAAACGGCTGGGATGCTCCACCCAACCGATTTTTCGCGCTTTCGCCAATATGGATGAGCTGAAACTGGCGGTGGTGGAGCAAGCGGAAAAGGTGTACAGCGGATACATAGAGAGCAGCAAGCACCACGGCGATCGCCCGTACAAGCAAACCGGTCTTGCCTATGTGCGCTTTGCACGGGAGGAAAGCGAGCTGTTTCGGCTGCTGTTTATGCGCGACCGCCGGGGCGAGATGACCTCGGCGGATATTCAGGATCCGCAGATGGAGTATGTGCTGCAAACGCTGATGAACGCCACTGGTCTGACCTGCGGACAGGCATATACCTTTCATCTGATGATGTGGGTGTATGTGCATGGGCTGGCGTCGATGGTGGCGACGCATTATCTGGATTTTTCGGACCAAGACATTGACATGCTGTTGACACAGCAATTTCAGGGGATGAAAAGGGGGTTGGATCGTTCATGAGTCATATCATCGACATTGAACATCTGAAAAAATCATTCAAGGACATTCACGCGGTGGACGATATTTCGTTCCATGTGCGCGAAGGCGAGCTGTTCGCGTTTTTGGGATTGAACGGTGCGGGAAAAAGCACCACCATCTCGATTTTGTGCGGCCAGCTGCAAAAGGATGCCGGCAGCGTGTGCATCGACGGCTGCGACATCGACCAATCGCCGGACAAGATCAAAGCCGAGCTAGGGCTGGTGTTTCAGGATTCGGTGCTGGACAGCGTGCTCACCGTGCGGGATAACCTGAAAGTGCGCGCGGCGCTGTATGGCATCACCGGTGCGGCGTTTGAGCAGCGGATGACCGACCTTGCCAATCTGCTGCATTTGCAGGAGCTGCAAAAACGCCCAATCGGCAAGCTGTCCGGCGGACAGCGGCGGCGGGTGGACATTGCCCGCGCGCTGGTGCACCAGCCGCGCATCCTGATTTTGGACGAACCCACCACCGGGCTCGACCCGCAATCCCGTATTATGGTGTGGAATGCGCTGGATCACCTGCGTCGGGACGAGGGATTGACCGTGTTTCTGACCACCCACTATATGGAGGAGGCCAGTGAGGCGGATTATGTGGTGATTCTCGACAGCGGCAAAATCGTCGCCGAGGGCACGCCTCACGATTTGAAAGACCGCTACGCCGGCGATTTCATCAAGCTGTATCGTGCCGATACGGCGGAACTGGATCGGTTGGGTATCGCGTATACGCTGCAAAACGGCTATGTTCAGATCGCGGTAACTCATACGGCGCAGGCGCGGGAGATGATTCAGCAATATCCCGCGTTGTTTGAGGACTTTGAGGTGGTCAAGGGCAAGATGGATGATGTGTTCCTCGCCGCCACCGGCAAAGAGCTGAAGGAGGCGTAATATGAAACACAATTTAACAACGCTGCGGTTGCTGACCGGGCGGCATGTGAAACTCTATTTCAAAGATCGCGTCAACTTTTTTATGTCGCTGATAACGCCGCTGATCTTGCTGGTGCTGTTTGTGACCTTTTTGAAAAATGTGTATTCCAGCAGCTTTACTTCCATGATGCCCAAGGGATACCAGCCGGACAGCGGGATCATCAATGCGTTTACCGGCGGGTGGCTGCTGTCCTCGATCCTCGGTACCAGCAGCGTGACCGTCGCGTTTTGCTCCAACATCATCATGGTACAGGACAAAATGACCGGTCGCCGCAAGGATCTGCTGGTGTCACCGGTGCGGCGGGATGTGCTGGCGATCAGCTACTATCTCGCCAATGTGCTCGCCACGCTGATCGTGTGTATGGCGGCGCTGGGAGTGGGACTGCTCTATCTGGCGACGGTGGGTTGGACGCTCACGGCGGGCGATGTGGCTGGCATCGTAGGCGATACGCTGCTGTGCCTGCTGTTCGGCACCGCGCTGGCGGCGCTCGTGGAGCATTTTATCTCGTCCCAAGGCGGCATCAGCGCGGTGGCCACGCTGGTCAGCTCGATGTACGGCTTCCTGTGCGGCGCGTATATGCCGCTGTCGCAGTTTTCCGAGCCGATCCGCAATTTTGCCGCCTGTATCCCCGGCACCCATGGCGTGGTGCTGCTGCGGCAGCATTTTATGCGGGGCGCTATTGATAAGCTGGCGGAGGGTATCCCCGCCGAGGGGATCGAGGCGATCCGCAAAGCGTTCGACAACGAGCTGGTCTTCTTTGGACACCGGGTATCGTCCGGTCAGATGGTGGCGGTGCTGCTGATCGCGTGGGTGGTGCTGCTGGCAGCGTATGTGCTGGTGCAGTTCGCTCAGAACCGGCGCACGGATCGAAAGGCGTAAATTGTTATTTTTTCTTCACAATTTTTGCAGAATCCTGTCATACATACCGCCCGCCATTGTGCTATACTTTGAATACTAGGAGGGGTGGCGTATGAACACAGAGGAGCGACAACATGAACAGGAGCTGGCGCGGGTGCGCACCCAGCGTGCCGCTCGCCAGCGGCAGCAAAAGAAACACCATCGCCGCCGGTGGCTGATCGGCGGCGGTGTTGCGCTGGTGGCGGTTGTCGCACTGGCAGCGTGGCAGGTGGTGCGCCTGTCTACCCCCGCCAAGGTGGATCTGTCCGCGATTGTGTGTCCGGACTGGATCGACCAGCAGCTGCTGGATATCGACGGTCAATCGCGCGACGGCCGCGCGCTGGAACAGGTGAACGCCATCGCCATCCATTATGTCGGCAATCCCGGCAGCACGGCGATCGCCAACCGCAACTATTTCAACAAGCCGGATGTGGATGTCAGCTCCCACTTCATCGTGGGGCTGGACGGCGAGGTGGTACAATGTATTCCGCTGAACGAGCGGGCGGTGGCGACCAATGACCGCAACGGCGATACCATCGCCATCGAGGTGTGCCATCCGGACGACACCGGCAAGTTCAGCGACAAAACCTACGCGTCGCTGATCAAGCTGACCGCATGGCTGTGCGAACAGCTGCATCTGGATGGGCAGGATCTGATCCGCCATTACGATGTGACCGGTAAGCTGTGTCCGCTGTACTATGTGGAGCATGAGGACGCGTGGACCCAGCTCAAAAACGATGTGGACACGCGCATCGTCGCCGATGCATCAGCGAAATAATGTACATATTTCAAACGTCCGATGACTTTTTAATCATCGGGCGTTTTTTGTCGGTGTTTTTCGCCGTGTCAAGTATACCTTTAAGAGCAATGGAAGAGATGGTGCGGTTTTTTTGGAACATCGATCAATATTTGGGCTTCTTTTTGGATGATTTGGCGGCTATATATAGTCCCAAGCGAGGTTTATTTGTGGATTTTTTTGTCGAAAAATCTTGCTCCACGCAATGAATTGTGCTATAATTCGATGTGTGTGGAGTGTGCAAAAAAAGAGGGTAGTTGCGGCAAACCATCCTTTGCAAAAAGCGACGGCGTGTGGGCGCTTTTCGGTACATCACGCTGTGTACAATTTCACATAGGGTAAACCGGCTGAAAAGCCGGGACACAAAGCCAAATGGGTCTAATGCCGCAATGCGGCGATGACAGCCGGTTGCTATCGACTTATGGTCGATATTGGAAGGAATGTGGTGCACAGACGCACCGCATTCTTGAGGCTACCCGTTTAGGATTGTGCATCTTGAACGGGGCATTTTGTTTTTACCAGTAAATAGAGAGGGGGAACAGCACATGGAGCAGCAAAACAAACGCAAAACGATCAAAATGGTGATTATCGTTTTGGCGGTGCTGCTGGCGCTTGGCTTGATGGCGCTTGCCGGAACCATCTTGTATAACTATTGGAATCGTCCCACCACCACCGTGTCGGTTCCGGATAATCTGATCACATCGGAAACGGCGGCTACCGCCACCACAGCTGCGGCATCGTATAGCACCCGAGATCATGCTGCGGATGCTTCGCGCGATACCGCGACTACGGCGATTGCCGCACCGGCGGCTGCCACATCGGCACAAAACGCCGCCGCACAGCAGGAAACCAAGCGAGCCATCAATCTGGCGTTGTATAACAAGCAGCCGGAGGAAAACACGCCGTTTGCAGTGGGCAATATGTTCCCCGGCGATGCCGAAACCAAATACTATCGGGTGCAGGTGTCCTATCGTGACACCGTGACGGTGCATTATCATGCGGATATCCGCCCGGGCTACGACAAACTGGCGGAAGTGTTGAAAGTGAAGATCACGCTGCTGTCGGACAACCAAACCCTGTACGATGGATTGATGCGCGATATGCCGGCAAGCCTGACTCATCGGCTGACGACAAAGGACAGCACGACGGACGAGCTGTATTACGAAGTGACCGCTTATCTGGATACCAGCGTGGGCAACGAGTACCAGAACAAAGATCTGGTGGCGGATTTCCGCTGGTGGGTAGAGGGCAAGGACACCGACCACTTGGAACCGTCGCCTGTGACCGGCGATTTCCGGCGGCTGTTGCCGTGGATATTATTGCTTGCTGCCTCCGGTACCGCTTGTGTGGTACTGCTGGTTGTGCGTAAACGGAGGGAGGAAGAGGAATGAGCCATTCGCCGACAGCCAAACGACTGACGGGCGGCATTGTGGCGATCGTTGTGTTGGCGGTTTGCCTGCTGATCACAACGCTGGCGCTGGTCTATGCCACGGTGTCGGTCGATAACAACCTGTTCCATACCGGCGAAGTTAACATCAATCTTAACGATGGACAACCGATCATCCGCGAGCAGGAATTTTTGTTTGAGCCGGGTATGACGGTGAAGAAAGAGTTTTTCATCGAAAACGACAGCACATGGGATGTGTACTACAAGCTCTATCTGGATAATGTGTCCGGCGGCCTGGCGGATGTGCTGACCGTGACCATTAAAGACGGCGACAAAACCTTGTACAGCGGCACTGCCGATGAGCTGACAAAGCAAAATGTGGTGGCGGCGGAGGATACCTTGAAAGTGAAAGAACGCAAACAGCTCACCGCGGTTTTTCACTTTCCGGAAGAGAAGGGGAACGATACACAAAACCGCAACTTGACGTTTACGATGTGTGCGGACGCAACGCAAACGAAGAATAATCCCAACAAATTGTTTGCTTAAAAAGAGGATAAGTGGATGACGCGGCTGTTAGGAAGGAAACGAGGAGGGGTGATTCGGCAAGAGGAACGATCGATATCTCCCCAAAGGACAGGAAAGTGGCAAATGCCGGACACCGGAAACGACAGATGTGTATGCTGTGAATGTGATACCGGCGTTGCCACAGATACACCGGTGGAATGCCGGACAAATTACATTATTGGCAGCGGACAGCTTTGCAAAGATTGCTATATCAAGCTGTATATTCGGCACGAAGCCGACGCGGGGGTAATGACCCCGGATGAAATGGAGAGCTTGCTCGATAGGAGCAAAATAGAAGAATAGGAAGTGGTTTGTATGAAAGTGTTAAAAGCTTTGAGGGTCGTGGTGACATGGCTGCTGGTGATTGCGGCGGCCGGCATGATGATCTTCACGGTGGTATCGGTATCGACGTTTGACCGCGCCGATCGCAATTTGTTCGGCTACAAAGCGTTTATCGTGCTGTCTGACTCCATGAGCAAGACAGATTTCAGCGCGGGCGATCTGGTGCTGGTCAAAGAGGTGGATGCCTCCACGCTGAAAGAGGGCGACATCATCGCCTATACCTCTCAAAACACGTCCAACTACGGTGAAACGGTGACCCACAAAATCCGTAAACTCACGACCGATGCCAACGGTGAGCCGGGATTTGTGACCTACGGTACCACCACCGACACGGACGATGAAACCATCGTTACCTATTCGTATGTGCTGGGCAAATATGCCACGCATATACCGAAAGTGGGCACATTCTTCCAATTTCTGAAAACAACGCCGGGCTATATCGTTTGTATTCTGGTGCCGTTTTTGTTGCTGATCCTGATCGAGGGCGTGCGCTGCATCCGCCTGTTCCACAAGTATAAAGCGGAGCAGCAAGCGGAACTGCAGGCGGAGCGCGATCAGATCGAAGCCGAGCGGGCAGAAAATCAGAAAATGATGCAGGAGCTGCTGGCGATGAAGGCGCAAATGGCGGGACAGACCGAACAGCCAGAGCAGCCTCAGCCGGATCAGGCGCCCACCGATTCCCCGCAGCGATGATGTAAACACGGACAAACCGCGTGTACATAAAAAATTCAAGGAGGAAGTTCAAATGGAGAATAGCAAATCTACCAAACGGGCATGGCTGACCAGCGCGCTGTCTGTGCTGGCGTGCGTCGCGATGCTCATCGGCACCACCTTCGCGTGGTTCACCGATACCGCCAAAACCAATGTCAACAAAATCCAGTCCGGTACGCTGGATGTCGCGTTGGAAATGCTCACCAAGAATGAAGCTGGTGAGGATGTATGGGTCAATGCGGAAAACCAAACGCTTGATTTCAAAAAAGCTGAAGGCGGTGCAGGTGAAAAAATCCTGTGGGAGCCGGGTTGTACCTATGAGCTGCCGAAGCTGCGTGTGGTCAACAACGGTAATCTGGCGCTGAAGTACAAAGTCCAGATTACCGGCATCAACGGCGACGCCGAGCTGAACAAAGTCATCGACTGGACGATCGGTGATGTGGCGCTGGGCACCGAGCAGCATCTGCTGCCGGAGGCATCCAATGAGTTCACCATCAAAGGTCATATGCAGGAAACCGCCGGAAACACCTATCAGAACAAATCCATCGACGGCATCGCCATCACGGTTGTCGCAACGCAGGATACTGTGGAGCACGACAGCAACGGTAACCAGTATGATAAGGATGCCGATATGACTCCGGATAATTTGGATAAATTGGTTTCGGCCAATGTGACTGCTCCGGTTGCGGAAAATGGTGATACTGTGCTCGCAAACCAGAACGGCACGGTGGTTGCCACGATCCCCGCTGCTGCTGTCGCGGAGGGCACTAGCAAATTGACGCTGAGCGTTATCCCTCAGTCCTCCAATGTAGGCAATATTGCACTGGCATCCGATGAAGCTTATCAGGCTTATGAAGTGAAAGTAACCGGGATGAAAGCCGACAATGTCACGCCTGTTGAGGTTAAAATCTTTGTCGGTAAAAATTTGGATAATGTCAAGCTGTATCACTACAGCGAGGCTGTGGCCAATTATACTTATGATGGTGCTACTGGTGTGGTAACCTTTGAAACTGTGACTTTCAGTCCCTTTACCGTCATATATGATGCTCCTGCCATGACTGTTGATGGCGTTGCCTACTACGATCTGACCAGTGCTGTGAAAGCAGTATCCGAGGGTGGCACCATCACTTTCTGCAAGAGCACAACCGAGCCGATGAAGCTGACACTGACCGAAGCCATGACCATTAAGAATGTTGTCTTCAAAGCGACTTCGGGTGTTAAGATCAAGGGTTTGCAGCTTGCTTCGACTAGCGCAAAGACTCGCTTGGACTTGGATGGCGTTACATTTGAGGGGATTTCGTTTACGGATAGAGTTGTTATCGGGCAAGATACATCTTCGTATGGCTTGTCCAAGTGCACCAATATTACCTTTGATAACTGTAAATTCGATCTGTCGACTTCTACCGAAAAATATCCGGATGCCATTAAGCGTAGTGGTGCTGCGGTTTCCGGTACGATTTCCGAGAAGGAAACGGTTGCCTATATGGACGGCCTGACGGTGAAAAATTGTACGTTTACCAATGTCCGCTATGGCGTTTTCGGTGGAAAAGCACGCAATACTACCGTGGAAAACTGCACCTTTACCAATTGCTCCAGCTATGCTGTACGTATTGATGATGTCGCTGGCAAGTTGAATATCGTCGGCAATACCGCTGATAAGACTGGCGGTGTTTTGACGATTAATACCGTCGGTAACAACTATTCTACTACGGATATTCAGACGGATGTGACCATCAAAGGCAACACAGCTACCGGCATGACCTGTGAAAACGGTAATGTGTTCATGACTACCTACGATAACGCCAAAAAAAGCGGAAAATCTAACTATACCATCACCGGAAACAGCTGCACCTACACGCAGTCTTTTGATGAACCGCTGAACGGCTTCCGTATTAAGAGCACATACGGTCCCAGTGTGGCGGAGTTTATCGAGAATAAATAATTCCAAGTCCTCTCACCCCGCGTGGGTGAGAGGCGATCAAAGGGCGTGAGCCGCGCGTTCGCACCTTTTGATCGTTCCTATTGGTGTAAACACGGACAAGCCGCGTGTACATAAAAAATTTTTTGAGGAGGAAGTTCCAAATGAACAACAGCAAAACCACCAAACGGGCATGGCTGACCAGTGCGCTCTCTGTGCTGGCGTGTGTCGCGATGCTCATCGGCACCACCTTTGCGTGGTTCACCGATACCGCCAAAACCAATGTCAACAAAATCCAGTCCGGTACGCTGGATGTCGCGTTGGAAATGCTCACCAAGAATGAAGCTGGTGAGGATGTATGGGTCAATGCGGAAAACCAAACGCTTGATTTCAAAAAAGCTGAAGGCGGTGCAGGTGAAAAAATCCTGTGGGAGCCGGGTTGTACCTATGAGCTGCCGAAGCTGCGTGTGGTCAACAACGGTAATCTGGCGCTGAAGTACAAAGTCCAGATTACCGGCATCAACGGCGACGCCGAGCTGAACAAAGTCATCGACTGGACGATCGGTGATGTGGCGCTGGGCACCGAGCAGCATCTGAAGCCGGAGGCATCCAACGAGTTCACCATCAAAGGCCATATGCAGGAAACCGCTGGCAACACCTATCAGAACAAATCCATCGACGGTATCGCCATCACGGTTTATGCCACGCAGGATACTGTCGAGCACGACAGCAACGGTAACCAGTATGATAAGGATGCCACATACTACCCTGTGATTGATTATGCAGGATTGAAAGATGCTCTGGCAGTTGGTGGTGATGTGACCGTGAGCGAAAACATTACCGCGGATGCTACGAAAACTGGAGCGGCTGATCGTTTGCAGATTAAAAAGCCTACTAACCTGACTTTTGACGGGATGTACACTGTCCCCGGTGAATTGGAAGACTCCAATAACTGGGCTGCATTGTATATCAGCGCGGATACGACTATCAATGCATCGGACAAAGGCGGAATTGATTGTCTGAATAAGACGGATCCGAATGCAAGCTATATCGGCGGTCCTTATGTTGCGCATATTACCGGCGGTACGGTCACCGTAAATGGCGGCAACTATTACGGTGGCGGAACGACCTTTCAAGTGCAGCAGGGGACATTGATTGTTAACGGTGGATTCTTTAAGGTCGCCCCTGATATTGACACACACGATTACAGATATGTTTTGAATTGCGTTGATGCCAGTTATAAAAATGGCAGCGCTAAAATCATTGTTAAGGGCGGTACTTTCGTGAACTTTGATCCGTCCAACAATGGAGCTGAGGGGGCTGGTACCAACTTTGTGGCGGATGGTTACTCTGTGATTTCCGAAACCAAATCGAACGGCGAAGTGTGGTACACTGTGGTTAAGGGCACCGGTGTGGTTGCCTCGACCCAAGACGATCTGAACAACGGTATTGCCAACAACACAACCGCTACGGTTAAATTGGACAAAGGCACCTATACGCTGCCTGCGCTTAACAGTAAGGATATCACGATCACTGGTACCAAAGATACCGTGATTGATATGAAAAGCAAGACGAACAATGGTGCACAGAATGTTGCATTTGAAGGCGTGACGGTTGAGTTCTCTAACGAGAGCTACAAGGGCTTCCAGCACACCGGTAAGCTGACCTACAAGGACTGCACCATTACCGGCACGCAGGTTTTGTATGCCACGGACGCGGAGTTCGTTAACTGCACTTTCAAGCAGGAAACTTCTGACAAATATAACGCTCAGGTGTACGGGTCTACAAATGTGACATTCACAAACTGCCACTTCTATGGCACCAACAAGCATGTTTATATTTATCAGGAAACTCTTGACTCCGACAAGAATGTGACCTTCAACAACTGCGACTTCCATATGAGTGCAACCAAGGATCTCAAGAGTGCCGTTATGCTTAACGCACCCCTGAATTATGCCGGTTACAAATATAATGTTGCTATCAATAGCTGCACTGCAGAAGGTGCAAATACAACGGCTGCGGCTAATGAAGCAGGCAATACAAACTATCAGGGTCTGTATGGTCTGAAACACAAAGACGGCAATGGCAACGGTAAAATCATTGAAGGTACAGTTACCGTCGACGGTACAGTAGTTTACAGCAAATAATAATTTCCAAGTCCTCTCACCCCGCGCGGGTGAGAGGCGATCAAAGGGCGCGAGCTGCGCGTTCGCACCTTTTGATCGAAGACAAACGATCTTATGAGAGGAGAATCTTATGCCAACGCTCGGTACAGAAACCATATTGATGATTGCAGTGGTTGCGGCGCTGCTGGCTGTGCTGCTGGTCATAAAGCTGATTGCCTTTTTTAATGAATATAACAAAGAAACGCAATATATTCGCATTGAAATGAACGAAACACAGGATCTGTCGGAACAACGCTATTGGCAGCAAAAACAATCGTATCATCGGTTGTGTTTGATTCCGTTTGTGACCGAAAACAATGTGGAAAAAGTCTATTCCGCGCTGCACGGCGGGCGTCATGCGCGAGCCACACAAAAAAGCATCATGCGTATGTTTGTTCCGATGATTTTGGGCTTGTCGGTTTGCTTGGTATCACTTAGCGGCTTGACCTATGCGTGGTTTACCGCCACGCTGCAAGGCACCACCCAAACCATTCGCACCGCGGCGTTTCGCGTGGAGGTAACGGTGAAACAGGGAGAGAATTCTGAGCCGGTGGCGGCGGATGACAAGGGAAACTATGCCATCAAAGCCGGCAAGGCGTATACCTTCACGATGAAAGCCGCCGCCGACAACACCGCCTCCCGCGGGTATTGCAAGTTGCTTCTCAAAAAAGCGGGGGAATCGGCGGGAACACCGTATTATACCGCGACATTTGAAAAGAACGATACCTATACGCTTACTATGACGCCGGAAAGCGATATGACCGTGACGGTGGAGCCGCTGTGGGGTAAGATCGAGAAGCAAACGCCATCGGTTTCTGTTGTGGAAAATAATAAAACGATCGGCAGCGCGCCCAAAACAACTACTACCACCTCGGCAGCTGCTGCCCAGCGGGTTACGTCGACCACGAGAAAACCATCGGCGGTTACAACCACAACGACTGTGCCGAAATCGTCGACCACAACGACCACCACAACTGGCACGACTCATATGACAGCCGCCACCACCGAAGAACCCTAATGGATGCGAAAAAAGCGCAGCTCCCTTTGTCGGGAGCTGCGCTTTTTGTGTGTTGAGGGGGTGGAAACATGGTGGGGAACGCAGAGATTTCTCAAGCCTTCCCCTCGGAGGGGAAGGGGGACCGCCGCACGGCGGTGGATGAGGTGGAAAAGCGAGGGGAATATTGCACTGATGCTTTCCCGCGATAACGAGAATGCGCGCAACCATCACATAGAGATATCTTTATAGGTTCCTGATACCTCATCCACTTCGCTTTGCTCAGCACCTTTTTCTCCCGAAACGGTTCCTTTTGTCGGCTGTGTCGACAATTCCCCCGCGCGAGGGAATTACCCCAAAGCCGAGTTGGTTATGCTGGCGTCGAAAGCGTGTCGACAATTCCCCCGCGCGAGGGAATTACCTCAAGGAGAAGGCTTTGGTGTGCTCTTCCCTTGAGCAAAATACCGCGGGACGATGAGGGAATCGTCCCGCGGCAGAGGCTTGCGCCTGTCCGGTTTATTCCGCCAAAAAATGGTTGGTGCGCAGTTTTTGCAAAAACGCCTCCACATCGGTTGCCGCCTGTTCCGGCGTCACCTCGTATTCGGCGGTCAATCGCGCAATCAGTTCCTCCCGCGATATATCCGCGCCCAGCTGTTTCCACAAAAACGCGCCGGTTTCGTTCAGGGTGATCATACCGTTAAAATCGGCGGCGGTGCTGCCCACCGGCACCACCACATGGCTGCCCGCCACATCGCGCAAAATATAGGATCCTTTGATAATCATGGTATCCGTTCCTTTCCTGTGTGAACTGCTATCAGTATACCGAAACCGCATGCAAAAAGCAAGCCTGCGCCGCAGCGCAGGCTTGCTTTTTTACCGGATTTCCTGTTCCAGATCATCAAACTCGGGGGCATCAAAAAAGTCTCCCAGCGTGATCCCCAATCCGTCGCACAACATTTTGATGGTGATGATCTTGGGGCTTTGGCATCGACCGTACAAAATGTTTTTGAGCGAGGACGGAGGAACGGCAGACAATGTTGCCAGCCGATTGATGGTCAAGTGCCGCTCTTCGCACAGCTGCAAAATGCGGTTTTTGACAGCGATTCCCGTATCCATGGCTTTTCACCAACTCCTATTTCCATCTCCTAACTTATAGGATACGCAAAAGCAAAAGCGTTTGTGGGTTATTTTTAGCCCATCTATGCTTGAAAATGCGTGGGAAAACCGAACCAAATCTATCAAAACAAAAAGATTGGGGCAAAAAAGACCATATCGAACACAAAAGTTGCATATATTGCCAGCGAGGAGGGAAGACGCTTATGAACGTGTTCGTATTTCATAAACGGCAGATGCAGGTGGCGATTTTGTGCGCGCTGTTGGTCGCGGCGGTGCCGTTGCTGGCGGTGGCGATCACCCGCGAGCGGTTGACCACCGCCGGCGCGGACAATACCAATTGGGGACTCAGCTTTCAGCAGGAGGGACAGCCGCCGGTGGGCAACGCCTCAGCGGAGTATCTCAAACCATTTGGCGCCTACTATGTGGGGGATACCGGCAAAAAAACGCTGTACATCACCTTTGATGCCGGCTTTGAAAACGGCAACACCCCCGCCATTTTGGATGCGCTGAAAAAGCACAAGGTTTCCGCCACCTTCTTTTTGGTAGGCAACTACATCAAAACCAGTCCCGAGCTGGTCCGGCGCATGGTGGCGGAGGGGCACACCGTCGGCAACCACACCGCCTCGCATCCGGATATGTCCCGCATCGCGGACAAAGTTGCGTTTCAAAAAGAGCTGCAATCGCTGGAGCAGGCGTATCAGCAGGTGACCGGGCAGGAGATGCTGAAGCTATATCGTCCACCGCAGGGCAAATTCAGCGAATCCAACCTGAAAATGGCGAACGAAATGGGCTATGCCACCGTGTTTTGGAGCCTTGCGTATGTGGACTGGTATGTGGACGACCAACCCACCCGCGAGGCGGCGCTGAGCAAGCTGCTGCCTCGCACCCACAACGGCGCGGTGGTGCTGCTGCACAGCACCTCGTCCACCAACGCCGCCATTTTGGATGAGTTGCTTACCAAGTGGGAACAGCAGGGCTATGCCTTTGGCACGCTGCCCGAACTGTGCGGGTTAAAGGCCGCCCGCTAAAGCGCAGTGCCCGCCGGATTCTTCCGACGGGCACCGCGTTCACGCCCATTCCGACCGGCGCAGCTGTTCCACATAATCCTGCATTTCCTCGAACGAGCGCAGATCCTGCGCCTCAATCTTTTGGCGAAACTGCTCCGGCAGCGAGCAAAAATATTCGTAGCAGGACAGATCGCTGTTCAGCAGATCCGCCAGCCCCAGTTGATAGTGTTGTTCGTGTTGCATAGCGTGGATGGTCAGGCTTTCAGCAGCAGCGTTTGGATATAAGCCCGCATCTCCTGCGCCGAGGCAAAGCCCCGTTGCCGGGCGCGTTCATTCACCTGCGCCTGAATATCCTCCGGCAGCGAGAAAAACGCGCGGTCATACATCCCGTCGTTTTGCAGATAGGTTTGCAAATTGATCAGATCGTTGCCGTAGGCTCCGTTTTCCATCAAAAAATCACCCCTGTGTTAGTGTGACACAGGGGTGATCGAAATTGCACGGAAAATGTTAGCGTTATTTGGTCATAAACAGCACGCCCAGCGTGTTGGGACCGCAATGCGACGAGATGGTGCAGCCGGCGCGGGTGACCAGAATTTCATCAAAATCAGCGTATTGCTTGATCAGCTCGCGCACCATCTCCACCCGCTCATCCGAAATACCGGAGTGGGTGATGAAGATGCGGTCTTTTTTCAAATCGGTGCGGCCTTCCAACCGGTCGCGCACATATTGCGACAACGCTTTGTCCAGCGTGCCGCGGTATTTTTTGCCGACCGACATTTTGCCGCTGGTGTTGTCCACCTCAATGCAGGGCTTGAGGCTGAGCAGATTGGCACCCAGCTTCGCCAGCGCCGAGCAGCGGCCGCCCTTGTGCAAAAATTCCAGCGTGTCGATCACAAAGCTGGCGTGGCAGCGCGCGGTCGCTTCGTTCAGCTCCTGCACGATCTGCTCGATCGGCATACCGGCGGCAATGCGCTCGGCGGCTTCGATCACCAGCAAGCCGGTGCCGGAGGACAGATTGCGGCTGTCGATTGCGTACACACCGTCCATCTCTTCGGCCGCCATACGGCAGTTGTTATACGCCGCGGACAGCCCGGAGCCGATCGTGATATGGATCACATCGTAGCCCTGCTGCACAAACGGCTGCCAGAACTCCTGATATTCCGCGGTGTTGATGGCGGCGGTCTTCGGCAAAATGTGTTTTTCACGATACACGCGGTAAATATCGTCGGGAGTCAGATCCACTCCGTCGCCGTGCATCACCCCGTCCAGTATCACATGAAAGGGATAAAACTGCACATGATACCGTTCGCGCAGGACATCGCCCAGATCGCAGGTGCTGTCGGCACACAGCATGATCGGTTTAGCCAAAGGAAAAACCTCCTTGCTTTTCTACATAATTTCATAATAGTATACCACGCCCGCCGCCGCTGTGCAACCGACCCGCGCGGAAAATTTTTGCAAAAAATGTCGGTGTGTTGCCCAAAGCGATGCGGCAAAAACGCTCCCGGAAATATTTGACGAAAAGGGGGCGCTATGATATACTAAAACGGATTAGCAAATAGGAGGCGGTCGCGTGGTCATTCTGGGGATCGACCCGGGCTATGCCATTGTGGGATGGGGCGTGGTGCGCTACGAGCGGGCACGGTTTAAGCCGCTGGCGTTTTCCGCCATCACCACCCCGGCGGGAATGGAGTTTTCCGACCGGTTGGAACGCATTTATGCCGAAACCTCGCTGCTGCTGGCAACCCATCATCCGGATGCCGTGGCGGTGGAAAAGCTGTATTTTAAGAACAACCAGAAAACCGCCATCGACGTGGCGCAGGCGCGCGGCGTGATTTTGTTGGCGGCGCGGCAAGCGGGGGTGCCGCTGTATGAATATACCCCTCTGCAGGTGAAAAGTGCCGTGACCGGCTATGGCAAAGCGGAAAAGCCGCAGGTGATGGAGATGACCCGTCGTCTGCTCGGGCTGCGCGCTGTGCCCCGCCCGGACGATACGGCGGATGCGCTGGCGATCGCCATCTGCCACGGGCAGACCGGCGGTACCGCGCTGAAACGAAGTTTGATGAAATGAGGTGTGGGCGATGCTGTACAGTGTAAAAGGCAAGCTCGCGGTAGCCACCCCCCATATGGCGGTGATCGAATGCGGCGGTGTGGGATTCCGGTGCCACATCACCATGAACACGGCGCGCCAGCTGCCCGCCATCGGCGGCGAAGCGATGCTGTATACCATCATGAATGTGCGGGAGGACGCGATTGAGCTGTTCGGCTTTGCCGACCAGTCGGAGCTGAACTGCTTTAAGCAGCTGACCGCCATTACTGGCGTGGGTCCGAAAGCGGGATTTGCCATTTTGTCCGAGCTGTCGCCGCAAAAGGTGGCACTGGCAGTGGCGGGCGGCGATTTCAAAACGCTGACCCGTGCGTCCGGCGTGGGGCCCAAGCTGGCGCAGCGCATCGTGCTGGAAATGAAAGATAAAGTGGACAGCCTGTCCGCCGCGGCGGGGCTGTCGATGGAGGATCTGCCGGCGACCGGCGTGGTTTCGGCGGCGGGCAATGCCGCCGAAGCGGTGAGCGCGTTGACCGTGCTGGGATTCAGCGCGTCGGAAGCATCGGCGGTGGTCGGCAAGCTGGACAGCGCGCTGCCGGTGGAACAGCTGGTGCGCGAGGCGCTGAAACAGCTGGCGACCCGCGCGTAACGCACAAACGAAAGGAGATTCGCACTCGTGGGCGACGAAATGGATTACGAAGACCGGATGGTCTCGGCGGAATGTCTGCCGGAGGACGATGGGGATAACCCCCTGCGCCCGCGGGCATTCGCGGATTATATCGGGCAAACTAAGGTAAAAGAAAATCTGGCGGTGTTTATCGACGCCGCCAAAATACGCGGTGAAGCGCTGGATCATGTGCTGCTGTATGGCCCTCCGGGGTTGGGCAAAACCACGCTGGCGGGCATTATCGCCAACGAAATGGGCACCAATTTGCGCATCACCTCCGGTCCTGCGCTGGAACGGGCGGGCGATCTGGCGGCGCTGCTGACCAATCTGGAACCGGGCGATGTGCTGTTTATCGACGAAATTCACCGCCTGTCCCGCACGGTGGAGGAAATTCTGTATCCCGCGATGGAGGACTTTTCCATCGACATTATCAACGGAAAAGGGCAGGGCGCGGCGTCCATCCATCTGCCGCTGCCGCGCTTTACGCTGATTGGCGCGACCACCCGTGCCGGGCAACTGTCCGCGCCGCTGCGCGACCGGTTCGGCGTGCTGATGCGGTTGGAGCTGTACACACCGGAGGAGCTGGGGCAGATCGTGGCGCGCAGCGCCAAGATCCTCGGTATCGACTGTGACCACGACGGCGCGCTGGAGATCGCCTCCCGCAGCCGCGGCACACCGCGTATCGCCAACCGGATGCTCAAGCGGGTGCGGGATTTCGCGCAGGTGATGAACCATGGCGAGATCAACGCCGACACCGCGCGCCAGGCGCTGGATCGGCTGGAAGTGGACGAACTGGGGCTGGATATGGTGGATCGGCGAATGCTGACCGCCATGATCGACCATTACAACGGCGGTCCGGTGGGATTGGACACGCTGGCGGCGGTGATCGGCGAAGAAGCGGTCACCATCGAGGATGTATACGAGCCGTATCTGATGCAGATCGGGTTTATCAACCGCACCCCGCGGGGGCGGGTGGTGCTGCCCGCGGCGTATGCGCATTTGGGAATTCCGTATCAAGGTCAATTGACTTTATCATAAGGAGTGGGAGATAGTTATGGGACGTTTATTTGGAACCGACGGCGCGCGAGGCGTCGCCAACCGGGAGCTGACCTGCGAACTGGCTATGAACATCGGGCGGGCTGCCGCCAAGGTGCTGATCTCGGCGGAGCATCGCCGTCCGAAAATTCTGGTGGGTAAGGATACCCGCGCCTCCGGCGATATGCTGGAAACCGCGCTGGCGGCCGGGCTGTGCTCGGTGGGCGCGGATGTGTATATGCTGGGCGTGGTGCCCACCCCCGCGGTGGCGTATCTGGTCAAAAAATACGGCGCCCAGGCGGGCGTGATGATCTCCGCCTCGCACAACCCCTGCGAATACAACGGTATCAAGATTTTCAGCGGCGAAGGCTATAAGCTGTCTGACGCGCTGGAAGAGGAGATCGAAGCCATCGTGCTGGACGGCGCGGAAGAGCTGCCCTGTCCTGAGGGCGGCGATGTGGGGCGTGTGCGGATGTGCGACACCGCGGTGGACGATTATGTGCAGCATCTGCTGACGGTGGCGGATGTGGATTTGAAGGGCATGAAAATCGCGGTGGATTGTGCCAACGGTTCCGCCAGCACCACGGCGCGCAAGCTGTTTGCGGCGCTGGGCGCGGATGCGCTGATCCTGAACGACCAGCCGGACGGCGTGAACATCAACGATAACTGCGGTTCCACCCATATCGATAACTTGGGCGCGTTTGTGAAAGAGCACGGCTGCTTTGCCGGTGTGGCGTTTGACGGCGATGCCGACCGCTGCCTGGCGGTGGACGAAAACGGCGTGGTGGTGGATGGCGACCAGATCATGGCGGCGTTGGCGCTGGATATGAAGCAAAACGGCGAGCTGTCCGGCAACGCGGTGGTGGGCACCGTGATGTCCAACCTCGGGTTCCGCCGCTGCTGCGAAAAGCACGACATTCTGCCGGTAGCCACCAAGGTGGGCGACCGCTATGTGCTGGAAGAAATGCTGAAACAGGGCTACGCGCTGGGTGGCGAGCAGTCGGGACACATCATTCTGCTGAAACACGCCACCACCGGTGACGGTCAGATGTCGGCGGTGAAGCTGCTGACCGCTTGCCGCCGGCAGCAAAAAGCGCTGTCCGACCTGTGCGGCGTGATGGACAAATATCCGCAGGTGCTGAAAAATCTGCGGGTGACCAACGACCAAAAAGCGGCGTTTACCCAAAGCACGCCGATTGCCGACGCGATTGCTGCGGCGGATCAGTCGCTGGGCGAGGATGGCCGCATTCTGGTGCGTCTGTCCGGCACCGAGCCGTTGATCCGCGTGATGGCGGAAGGCAAGGATCAAGGCGAGATTGAGCAGCTGGTGAACAATCTGGCGGATCAGATTTTGGCGCTGTTGGGGTAAAAGCATGAGAGAAGCAAAAAACTGGCAGGATTACGAGCTGCTGGATGCCTCGGACGGCGAGCGGCTGGAGCGATGGGGAGATATCATCCTCATTCGTCCCGACCCGCAGATCTTGTGGCACACTCCCAAAACGCATCCGCTGTGGAAACGGGCGCACGCGCGCTATCATCGTTCCAACAGCGGCGGCGGGCAGTGGCAGACCTATCGCCCGATTCCGGACAGCTGGCAGATTTGCTACGGCGATTTGCGGTTCCAGCTGAAACCGATGGGCTTTAAGCACACCGGCTTGTTTCCGGAGCAGGCAGTCAACTGGGATTATATGACCGAACTCATCCAAAACGCCGGGCGACCGATTCGGGTGCTGAACCTGTTTGGCTACACCGGCGGCGCCACGCTGGCGTGCTGCCGCGCGGGGGCGCATGTGACCCATGTGGACGCCTCCAAAGGAATGGTGGCGTGGGGTAAAGAAAATGCGGTGCTGTCCGGGCTGGCGGATCGACCGATGCGCTGGTTGGTGGACGACTGCGGCAAGTTTGTCCAGCGCGAACAGCGGCGGGGCAACACCTACGACGCGATTCTGATGGATCCGCCGTCTTACGGCCGGGGTCCCGGCGGCGAGGTATGGAAGCTGGAAGATCAGATTTACGATCTGGTGGCACAGTGTCTGCCCATTCTGTCCGAACGCCCCCTCTTTTTTATCATCAATTCCTACACCACGGGGCTGTCTCCGTCGGTGATGCAGTATATTTTGGGTGCGTTGATGCAGCCGCGCTTCGGCGGCGTGACCACCGCCGATGAGATCGGGCTGCCGGTCACGGCATCGGGATTGACGCTGCCTTGTGGTGCCACCGCCATCTGGTCGGAGTGCTGAAAAGCGCCCGCATCAAGGCAGAAATGGCGCGATCAATGCGGAAAACACGCTCTATCTCATCCGGGGCGATGTGGGCATCGTCCCTTACGCAGAGATTGCAATAACCGCTGTCTCTTCGCAAGGCTCCCTCTGACGAGGGAGCTGTCGAGCGTTAGCGAGACGGAGGGAGAGATTGGATCGTGCTGAAACAAAGGTGTAAGCAGAATCTGTTTTTCTCAGTTATAAGCGAATAATGATGATACCCTAACATCAGAAAGGAACACGGTCATGGCCATGCTGACGGCACAACAGGTGCGTTTTCAATATGAATATCCCGATGAACCGCCGGTTGTGGTGCTGGACGGCATTGACCTGACGGTGGAAAAAGGGACGTTTGTGGCGTTGCTGGGTCACAACGGCTCCGGCAAATCCACCATGGCGCGGCATTTTAACGCGCTGCTGCTGCCCACCGGCGGATGTGTGCTGGTGGACGGGGTGGACACAAAGGATGAAACCCGCCTGTATGATATTCGCCGCACGGTCGGGATGGTACTGCAAAACCCGGATAACCAGCTGGTGTCCACCGTGGTGGAAGAGGATGTGGCGTTTGGCCCGGAAAATATGGGGGTCGAGCCACGCGAGATCCGCCGCCGGGTGGACGATGCACTGAAACAGGTGGGAATGTACGAATACCGCCTGCACACCCCGCATAAATTGTCCGGCGGACAAAAACAGCGGGTCGCTATCGCCGGTGTGCTGGCGATGCAGCCGGATTGTCTGGTGCTGGACGAACCCACCGCCATGCTTGACCCGCAAGGGCGGCAGGAGGTGTTGTCCACCATCCACCGCCTGAACCGCGAACTCGGTATGACGGTGGTGCTGATTACCCATTATATGGAGGAAGCCGCCACCGCCGATCGGGTGGTGGTGATGGATGGCGGCCGGGTGATGATGGACGGTGCGCCGGATCAGGTGTTTTCGCAGGTGGAATCGCTGCGCCGGCTGGAGCTGGATGTGCCCCAGCCCACCGAGCTGTGCGATGTGCTGCGGCGCGCGGGCGTGCCGCTTCCCGCCGGAGTGCTGACGGTGGAGCAATGCGTGGACGCGTTGGCGGCGGCATGGGAGGTGTGAGCGTGGCGATATTGGAACTGCAAGGGGTGTCTTACACCTATTCGGCGGGAACGCCGTTTGAAAAGGACGCGATTCGCGATGTGTCGCTGGCGATCCAGCCGGGCGAGTTTATTGGCATTATCGGTCACACCGGCTCCGGCAAATCGACACTGATCCAGCATATGAACGGATTGGTGCGCCCCACTGCCGGGCGGGTGCTGCTGGACGGTCAGGATATTTGGGAAAAGCCCAAAGAGATTCGCCGTGTGCGGTTTCGGGTGGGCATGGTGTTTCAATATCCGGAGCACCAGCTGTTTGAAGAAACCGTTTATAAGGATATCGCGTTTGGTCCCCATAACATGGGATTGTCGCCGCAGGAGATCGACGAGCGGGTGCAGCAAGCCGCTGCATGGGCGGATCTGCAGCCGGAATGGCTGCAAAAATCGCCGTTCGAGCTGTCCGGCGGACAAAAGCGGCGGGTCGCCATTGCGGGGGTGATCGCGATGCGTCCGCAGGTGCTGATTTTGGACGAACCCACCGCTGGGCTGGACCCGCAGGGGCGCGACCGGCTGCTGGCGCGTATTCACGAGTATCAACGCGATTCCGGCGCCACTGTGCTGCTGGTATCGCACAGCATGGAGGACGTCGCCCGGGTGGCGCAAAAGGTGCTGGTGATGAACGCCGGGCGGGTGGCGATGTTTGACGATACCGCGCGGGTGTTCTCCCGTGCAGCGGAGCTTGAGCGCATGGGATTGACGGTGCCCGCCGTCACCCGCGTGTGTATGGAGCTGAAAAAACGCGGACTGTACACCGGCGACAACGCCTACACGGTGGAACAGGCGGCGGCGCTGCTGCTGCCGCATTTGAAACGAGGTGACCGCCATGCTTAACGGAATCACCATCGGGCAATATTTTCCGGGCAACTCGGTGTTCCACCGGTTGGATCCACGAATCAAGCTGGTGCTGACCTTTGGGTACATCATCGCGGTGTTTATTCCGCGCAACTGGGTCGGGCTGGGCTTGGCGGTGGCGACGCTGGTGGTGTGTATGCTGCTGTCGCGGCTGCCGTTTAAGCTGTTTGCCAAGGGGCTGCGCCCCATTTTGATCGTGGTGCTCATCACCTCGCTGCTGAATGTGCTGTATATCCGCACCGGTGCCCCGCTGTGGGAATGGGGATTTATCCACATCTACTCCGGCGGACTGATTCAAGCGGCGTTTATCGCGCTGCGCATTGTGTGCTTGGTGGTAGGTAGCTCGCTGCTGACCTATACCACCACGCCCACCGACCTGACCGACGCGCTGGAGCGGGTACTGAAACCGCTGGGCGTGCTGCATGTGCCGGTGAGCGATCTGGCGATGATGATGACCATTGCGCTGCGCTTTATCCCCACGCTGGTGGAGGAAACCGACAAAATTATGTCGGCGCAAAAGGCGCGGGGCGCAGATATGGAAAGCGGCGGGCTGGTGCAGCGGATCAAAGCGCTGCTGCCGGTGCTGGTGCCGCTGTTTGTGTCCTCTTTCCGGCGGGCGTATGAACTCGCGACCGCGATGGAGTGCCGCTGCTACCAGGGCGGCGGGGGACGCACGCGTATGAAACAACTGCACATGGTCGCGCGCGATCATCTCGCGCTGGCGCTGTTTTTGGCGCTGCTCGCGGCTGTGATCACATTGAACTTTTTTGTGCCCGCGGTGCTGTAACAGCCGCCGCGGTGCAGGATGGAAAGCAAGGGGGAGAACCGATGGCTCATTGGCTGCTGACATTGCAATATGACGGTTCTCGCTACCACGGCTGGCAGGTGCAGCCCAACGGCGTGACCGTGCAGCAGGTGCTGCAGGACGCGGTGCAGCGATTGACCGGGGTGCGCTCCGGCATCACCGGATGCAGCCGCACCGATGCGGGGGTGCACGCCGAAATGTTTTGCTGCGCGCTGCATACCGACAGCCGCATCCCTCCCGAAAAGGTACCCGCCGCGCTGAACGCGCATCTGCCACGGGATGTGGCGGTGACCGCGTGTCGGCTGGTGCCGGACGATTTTCACCCGCGCTATGATGCGCGCGGCAAGCGGTATGTGTACCGCATTTGGAACCATCCGGCGCGCAACCCCTTTTTGGAGGGTCGCGCCTATCACTACGGACGGCGGCTGGATATGGACGCGATGAACGCGGCCGCGGCGGCGCTGGTGGGGCAGCATGATTTTGCGGCGTTTTGCGCCGCCGGCAGCAGCGTGGAGGATACGGTGCGCTGCGTGAGCGCCTGCGGTGTGACCCGCCGCGGCGATCTGGTGGAGATTCGGGTACAGGCGGACGGCTTTCTGTACAACATGGTGCGCATCATCGTGGGCACCTTGCTGGAAGCGGAAAGCGGGCGCATTGACCCGCAAGCGATACCGGCAATTCTTCAAAGCGGCGACCGCACCCGGGCGGGAGCGACCGCCCCGGCCCACGGACTGTATCTGGAACAGGTATTTTACGATTTTTGAGGACATTCACACGCTTTTGTGATTACAATAAAATGAGGTGACCGCCATGGCGGACAAACGCGACCTGAAAATCAAAAAACATAAGCATATGACAGAGGACAACGAGCCGTCGCCGCTCGCGTGGGAGCTGTCCAGCAAAAAGCGCGCCCGCGTCAAAAAAAAGGACCGCCCGAAACCGGTGACGGAGCCGCCCGCGGCAGCGGCGGACGAAACCACCTCCGCCGAGCAACCGGCGGAGCCGCGCCGCAAAAAGCGGCGGTCGGCGGGCTTGCGGCTGGAGAGGCAGTCGGTGTTCGATGATATTGGGTTTCTGTTGTTTGGCAACTTCCTTGACAACTTCTTCCT
>OGXT01000454.1_pt1 | contig 51978 bp, 45 predicted proteins | sample 1576361 | NCBI WGS metagenome assembly OGXT01 (sample SAMEA3541514, study PRJEB24748) | human gut metagenome | biome: human gut; feature: human-associated habitat; material: faeces | place: China | collected 2012 | reverse complement strand
TATGTCGCCGCAGTGAGCGGTGTAAGGGCTGTCCTCATGCCAGACACGGTTTTATATGCTGGCACAGGGACGGGACCTGTCTCAAAACCGACATGGAGGAGATTGAGGAAAGGAAGGAGCGTAAAAGATGATGTTTCAGGCGGTGCTGAGTAACCGTGATCACCCAGAATATGGGGTGGCGACCATCCCATTCCCCATCCCACATGACCAGTACGCACACTGCATGGAGCTGCTGGAGGCGTTGGAAATCGGTGACGCGGTCAAGGCGGACTGCAAGGTGGAGAAGATCGACAGCTTCTACACCGTTCTCAAGCGAGTGGAAATGCTCACGGTCAATGTGGAGGAGCTGAACTACCTCGCCAAGCGGCTGGACAGCTTCGACACCGGCGAGGCCGCACAGTTTCAGGCGATGGCTCACAAGTTGGAGCTTTTCGAGCTGAAGGATCTCATCAACCTGACCTTCTGCTGCCAACAGGCCACGGTCATCACCGACTTTTCCGACCTCGCCGCCATCGGCCGCGACCATTACATGAACCTGCACGGCGGCAGCGCAAGTGTGGATGAACTGAATGCGCTGGACGGCAAGGGAACCGCACGGCAACTCATCGAAAGCGGCAGCGGCACGGTGACGCCCTATGGTGTGGTCTACGACAACGGTATGAAATTAGAGCAGGTCTACGATGGCCGGTTCTTCCCCTGCTATTACTACAAGCCGAATGTCATCACCGTTGCGGTGACCTCTAAAGCCGAACCGGAGGACACAGAACACATCACATGGCTGTTCCTCCCCATGGTGCAGGAGGAGATCGACCGCGCCCTCCTTCGTGGGGGCATCACAGATCCCGCCGATGTCCGCCTGCGGCTGGAGGACAGCCAGCTTCCCAACGAGGTGGATGTCCTGTTGGATATGGAGTACGAAACCCTCTCTGACCTCAACGAACTGGCAGAGGCGACGGATGGGTTGTCAAAAGCAGATATGGAAAAGCTGGGCGCCGTGGTCATGCTGGCAGAGCCAAAGTCTGCGGCACAGATCAAAAACCTTGCGGAAAACCTCGACCTCTTTGACTTTGCCCCTGGCGCGCACTCTCCCGCCGAGTACGGCAAGTACATGATCCGCCAGTCCGGTCACTTCGAGTATGACGAAAACCTCGACGCTTTTTATGACTATGAAAAGTACGGCACGGAGCGCATGAACGCGGAGGACGGGATGTTCACCGACCGGGGTTACATCGCGTACAAGGGCTATTACAGCATGGAGGAAGTGATGAACGGTGGTCAAAGCAACCACATGGTGATGGAAGGGCTTTCACAATGATCATTCAGGCAGAACTGAAGTGTAAGCAGACCGGGTGCGAGGCAGACCCCTGTGCCGTGGATAAGGTCATTGAGCTGCCAAGCCCGCGGTTTCAGCAGTTCAGCCGCGCACTGCTGGCTGATTACGATTTCATCGCAGAGAACAAAAACGCTGTCCGACACGATGATGACGCCAGGCACTGTTTGCTCATCCTCGACGCGGAGGGAACAGACGGTTTCCTTATTGACCCGCAGGGGCACAACTACGCCCGGTACAGTGCCTTTGTCCCCAATGCCCGCAGCTTGCTGACACCGGATATGACATTCGACCGCAGCTACCTTTCGCCGGTAGAGCCTTGGCGGGATGAGAGCAGGGATGAAATGCTCCGCATGACGCTGCGTGTCGATGGAAAGCCGGACTACACCCTCGTCCTCCCCGCTGACGAGGAATACCTGGACGCGGTGAAGGCATACCTCGATATTGATGTTTTCGCGGATGCCAAGCTTTGTGATATTCGCTTCAAGGTACCTTACATTGGGGAACTGATCCGTGATACGGATTGCCCCGCCGTGGAGGATTACAACGATTTTGCCGAAGCCTTGGAGGACATCTGGCAGAAGGACGGGATGCTCCTGACCTATGCGGCCATTCTGGATGCCGAGCGGCCAGACACCCTGCGCGGAGCCTGTGAGTTGCTGCGAAATCTGGACAACTACCAGCGCATTACGGAGGGCGCCTACGGTTACGGTCAGCAGCGATTACAGGAAACGCTGGGACTGGACGATGAAGCCATCTATGAGCTGGAGGGCTACATGGATTTTGAACGCTACGGTTCGGACTGCATGGAGCATGACGGTGTGGTGGAGACGGAGTTCGGTCGGCTGCGACGCTTAGACCCACCCTTTCCGGAGGGGCAGACACAGGGACAGCAAATGCTTCAGTAGCTATTACAGCTGACATGTGCTATGTTGTGTAGCTATACCATAAGAAAGAGGTGAAAATGATGGGAAATATGAGCAGATTCCATATCCGTTCGGCCCGCCCTGATGAGGCGGGCTTATTTTATACCCCGCACCCCGAAGAAGATAAACGGCGGGGTACCATCGGCCATATCCGCATGGACTTCGGGCGCAGCGGCAACGAGTTCTGGCATACTTGGTGGCCCCGCGGCCCAGAGGAACTGAACAGCCCCGCGTTCAAGGCGGAGCTGCAGGAGGTCGTGGACACGCTGAGGGAGAGTATGCTGAAAAACCGCTTCGCTATGGAGCGTTTCTGCTATGAACACGGCGGGAAAATCAGCGGCGGCTGGACACAGAACTACGGCTACATCGTGGAAACCGAGCATTACCGCTACTGCCTGCGCTGCAATCCGTCTCCGGGCGATTATAACTGCTACTGTACGGCCTATGATCTGGATGTGCAGCGGCAGAACATGGCGCAGGAAGAAACATCCCACATGGAAATGGGCGGCATGGTATGAGTTGGAATGGAGGTCGTGCCAGAGGGCTTCCAGTTTTCTATGGCAGCTGCGCAGATTCCCGTTGACTTGTGGGCGATCCTGTGGTAGTTGTGTTGTGTACCGGCACAGGACGGAAAAATAAAAACTGGAGGTACAAAATGAAAAAACTGCAAATCATAGCGGGTATGCTAAGCGTACTGCTCCTCGCAGGATGCGGCGGAGCCGGAGCATCTGCGAAATCGATAGAAGGAGATCCGCCGCAAGTGGCATCTGCCGCCGCTTCCGGGACCACAGCGGCGCAAAATGGAAACGAAAACCCTTCGGAGGTCGTAACACAAGATGAGGCAGAACGCCCCGGCCCTGTCGATGCGGAGCAGTCGGGAGAAAAGAAAACCACTTCCTCTGCCGGAGAAACAAAACCCAAAGTGGAAGACCCTCCGGTGCAAGTGCTGCCTGCCGAGACTGTGCCGCCTGAAACTCCGCCCACAGGATCCGACCCCTCTGAACCCGTGACGGATGAGGCAGCTCCCCAGCCGGAGGAGAAAGGCTTTGATATAGACTACTGGCTGGCCTACGCCAAGGACTGCGCCGTGAGCATCGGGCTGGTGCTGGATCCTGCGGCTGCCGGCACATGGGACACGCCCATCCGGTGCAGCAGCAAGACGGAAGATGTTTTGGTCGCCTATATCCGGGATGATCTGGCGTACTATAAGGATCAGGAAGGCTGCACCGCCGTCTGGATCTGGGCAGAACAGATCGGAGACGGGCAGTATGAGCTGTTCATCGGACGCGGATAACGGCAGCCATATTAGAGAAAAGGCTCTCGTGGAGGGCCTTTTTCTTATGTAAAAATTTACGAGAATGGGAGGCCTATTTTGAAACGAATCATCAAGTGCGGGACGGCTTTTCTGCTGGCGTTGGTACTGTGCCTGTGCCTGCTGCCTACCACAGCCCTCGCCGCATCCAAACAGGTGTACATCTGGAATTTCCCGCTGTCAGGTGACACCTTGAAATCCGACGGCAACTGGGGCCACGGCGTGCTGAATCTGCGCTTTGGCTACCGGGTATCGGCCACAAGCTACACGCAGTTCCGTTGTCTGGATTCCTGGCAGGGAGAGGTGGCCTACTGCATCGAACCCGGCGCACCGCAGAAAAACTACGATTCCCTCACAGACCACGACGATACATGGTGGGATCACCTGACTTTGCCGGACGGGCATCCCCTTACGCCCCGCGAAGTGCAGCGGCTGATTGGCCGTATCATGAGCTACGGCTACCACGGGACCATTGGCGGCGGCTGGTGGGCAGATGTAGAGAGCACGGCGGAGAAGATGGCCTGGGCCTATGCCACGCAGGTCCTCATTTGGGAGGTAGTGGCAGGCGAACGGGACAGCAGCTTCCGCCATATTGATGTGAAGTCTATGGGCTATAACGAGGCCTTGGAGCGGGTGGATGCCACCCATCCCCTGCGGGGCAAGATCCTCAGCTACTATGATTCCATTGTAGATTCTGTGCAGACCCACAGCAAACGTCCCAGCTTCTGCACTTCTACCGCCACCGATGCAGAGACGCTGGAGCTGACTTGGGACGGAAGCAAGTTTACCGGCAGCGTCACCGACACCAACGGGATGCTGGGAAAGTACAGCTTCAGCTGTGAGGATGCCGATCTGACTTTCAGCAAGAACGGAGATGTGCTGACGGTTTCTACGGAAAAGCCCATTTCGGATGCCGTTACCATCACAGCCGCCAAAGAGGGCACTACCAGCGCCGGTATGGTGGTGTGGGGCGATGGTGTGTGGGGCGAACCTACCGGTATTCAGGATGTGGTTACCTACTCTGCCAGCGTCCGGGACCCGGTAACGGCGTATTTGAAGATCAAGACCGCCGCCATCCCCGGTAGGATCACGGTGAAGAAGGTGGATGCCGAGGGTGTGCCTTTGTTCAGGATCCGATTCCTGCTGGAATCCTCTGCGGATCAGGTGAACTGGCAGGAGGTAAACACAGCGGAAACGGGTGCAGGCGGCTCGGTTTGCTGGGAAGATTTGACAGCAGACGGCGGCACCTACTACCGGGTGACGGAGGTGCAGGCGGCGGAGGAAATGACGCTGCTGACGGAGCCTTTGTTTTTGGGGACGCTGGATGCAAGCGAACACGACATCACCATTACCGCCTGCAACAATGCGGGCTTTGCGCTGCCCTTTACGGGAGGCACAGGCTTAACAATTTATATTCTGTTTGCGGCACTCATGCTCTGCATGGGTGTTTATTTTTGCAAAAAATCCACGATGAAAAAGGAGAACTGAACGATGAAGAAAACAAAACGACTTTGGGCGCTGCTCCTGGTCATGGTCATGGCCTTGGGGCTTATCACCACGGCGTTCGCGGCGCCGACTATTGACTCCAGCAAGAAAGCATCTCTTTCCCTTTACAAGTACGACATCACGGCGGCCAGCGCGGATGGGGCGTGGGATGCGGCGTCCTATGTCAGCACCGGTGTGCAGGACGATGCCGTTACCGACAAGCTGGCGCAGTACGCCATCCAGGGCGTGGAGTTCACCTATCTGCGGGTGGCTGACATCGCCATGAATAACGAACTGGTGAACGGGCAGCGTCAGGTAGGCGTGCTGTACGGCTTTGCCGAGGATACCATTCTTCAGGCCATCGGCCTGACCACAGCAGATGCCTACAAGAGCGAAAGCGGCATCCGCTACTATACCTCCGACAAGCTGAACAAGGCCCTGGCGGATGCTTTGGCCGAAAATGCTACCACCGTCAAAAATGCGCTGGAGATTGCCGTCCGGAACGGCGGCAAGGCCATGCCTGAGACGGATGCAAACGGACACAGCAAGGTCAGCGGTCTGGAGCAGGGGCTGTATCTGGTGGTGGAGACCCGTGTGCCGGAGAATGTCACCAGCACCTGCAATCCTTTCTTCGTGTCTCTGCCCATGACCACCGTGGACGGCAAAGACTGGAACTATGATGTGACCGTGTACCCCAAGAACCAAACCGGCAGCCCGGACCTCGAAAAGGCCGTTCGGGAGGATAAAAACAGCACCGGTAAGAACGGCGGCACGGGGGATATTGCGGACGGCTATGCACACACCGCCACCGCTTCCGTGGGGGATGTGGTGGACTATCAGATCATCAGCACACTGCCCACCATCACCTCCAAGGCTACCAGCTTGACTACTTACACCTTTGTGGACACCCTGAACGAGGGGATTCGCTACAACAAAAATGATGTAATTATTGAGTTCTTTCGGGATGCCGGATGCACGGACAAGATCACCGCTTGGAACGAGGATTCCGGCAAGTTTGCCGTCATCTATGATGACGCTGCCAACACCATGACCATTGGTATGACAGAGACCGGGCTGGCGGACATCAATGAATCCGCAAGTGTCTACACCGATAGCGTGAAGCGTGGTTACAGCGACTGTACTATGCGGATCACCTATACGGCGACCCTTACCGCTGACGCACAGCTGGGTGATACCGACAACCCCAACGAGGTGGTGCTGACCTGGAAGCGCACCAATACCGGTTACTTTGATACGCTCCAGGACTGCTGCCATGTTTACACCTATGGCGTGGATGTGCTGAAGCAGTTTTCGGACGGCAAGGGCGACCTGGCAAATGTTCATTTCCTGCTGCACAACGACACGGACGGCTATTTTGTGACGGCGGAGCTGGTGGGCGGCGTGTACCATGTCACCGGCCACGAGGCGAAGGAGAGCAAGGCCACGGCATTCGTGCCCAACGGGGAGGGGCACATCCGGGTCATGGGTCTGGAGGATGACACTTACACGCTGACGGAGACAGACACGGACATGGGATATGTGCTGCTGAAGGACGGTATTGAAATTGTCATTACCGCTGCGGAGGGCGAGAGCGCCTGCGAGACCTGCGGTGCAAAGCTCCTGACGGCCAGCGGCAGCGTCAACGGCGACGCGGTGGACATGGAGAGCGGCAATGCCATCGTGCCGCTGACGGTCATCAACAACCCCGGCTTTGACCTGCCTAAGACAGGCGGCTACGGCACTTGGATGTTCACCGTGGGCGGCTGTATGCTGCTGGGCGTGGCGGCGTTTATTGTGGTCCGGGGGCGGAAGCACAATAGGAACGACCAGTGAAGTGGCGACTGCTGGCGGTGGCCTGTGTGCTTCTGGCGCTGGGATTGCTGCTCTACCCGCTTATGGGTGAACTGGTAAGTGAAAAGTATCACTCGGATGTGGAGGCGGTGTACACCGCCGCTATTGCGGACACTGACAATGTGGAGCTGGCCGAGCAGCGTCGGGCGGCGGAGGCGTATAATGCCTTGCTGCGGGGCGAGGCGGCGGTCAGTACGGGAGGGGCTTCGGCCTCTCCCTTGGTCTATGCAGAGCAACTCGCCATAGGCGGGGCCATGTGTACTATCGACATCCCGAAGATCGGCGTGTATCTCCCGGTGCGGCACGGCACGGGAGTGGAGACACTGGAGCGGGCCGTGGGGCATGTGGTGGGGACTTCTCTGCCTGTAGGCGGGGCAGGCACCCATGCGGTGCTGTCGGCTCACAGTGGGATGGCCAGTGCGAAGCTGTTTACAGACATTGACCAGTTGGTGAAAGGCGATGTTTTCTATATCCATGTGCTGGGTGAGGTGCTGGCCTACGAGGTGGACCAGATCGCCACGGTGCTGCCTGGGGACACATCGCTGCTGCAAATCGAGGACGGACAGGACCTGGTGACGCTGGTGACCTGTACTCCCTTTGGGGTGAACACCCACCGGCTGCTGGTGCGGGGACATCGGGTGCCGTATGTGGCAGAGCTGGTGGTAGAAAATGGAAAAACTCCGAAGGCTGCGTCTTCGTGGACGCAGCACTATCTCACGGGCTTGGGCATCGGCCTTGGTGTGTTGGCTGCGGTTGGCGGGGCCTGCTTCTTTGCAAGGAGGCGACGCCGTGGGTAAAAAAGCTGCTTTGTTGGCGGTGGCGCTGGCCGTGGCGGGGCTTTGTATTCTGCTGCGGCCGGTGGTTTCCGGGCATAGGCTGCGAGCGGACATGAGCGCGGCGGCACAGAGCTTTTTGGAGGAGGCAAGACAGCCGTACCCCGAGTTGCTGGCGGACTTGCAGGGATATAACCAGCGCATTTATGCAGAGCGGCAGGCGGGACTGGCCGACGCTGCGGCTTGTGAGGAGCCTGCGGTTGAACTGAGGGAATATGGCATCGACGATGAGATTATAGGGGTGCTGAAGATACCCACGCTGGAGCTGGTCATGCCGGTCTACTTGGGCGCGTCCGGCGCACATTTGGACGCAGGGGCGGCGGTGCTTGGGAACACCTCGGCGCCCATTGGCGGCGTAAATACCAACTGCGTTATTGCCGGGCATAGAGGATGGTACGGCGCGGATTACTTTCGGCATATAGACCGCTTGCAAGCGGGCGATATGGTAACGATTACCAATCTGTGGGAAACACTCACCTATGCCGTGGTTGATATGAAGATCATCCAGCCGGACCAGGTGGACAAAATTAAAATCCAGCCGGGGCGTGACCTGCTGACGCTTATCACCTGCCATCCCTACGCCAGCGGCGGACGGCAGCGGCTGGCGGTGTATTGCGAAAGAAGGGAGTGATGCAATGATGGAGCCTATTGGCATAGCCACATTTGTCGGGGACGATGACATCCTCTATTACGATGCAGAGTCGTTTCTGGACTGCATCCGGGCGGAACTGCCCTATCGGGATACCACCGGGTTCCGTTACGAAGTCCTGACGGACGACCCTACCGTCTGCAAGGCGGTAGATGATATTTTACTGGATTTCTTCGGTGAAGAAGATCCATATACACGGTCTGAATACACACAGAAAATGGGAGGGATCTAAAAATGTTTACATCCGAGAAAATGGTGAAATTCCTGCGGGAAAAATACCCGCCCGGCACCCGCATTCGGCTGGTTTCCATGGAGGACCCCTATGCGCCGGTAGCACCCGGCACAGAGGGTACGCTTGTGTGCGTAGATGACGCCGGGCAATTTCAGATGAAATGGGACAACGGGCGGACTCTGGCCCTCATCCCCGGCGAGGACAGCTTCACTGTCCTGCCGCCCGAACGCAGCGTGCTGAAGTTGTATATGCCGCTGACTGCCGAACTCTACGAGCCGGATAAGTGGGGCGATATGCCGGAGGAGGCGGAACGGCTCACCGGCGGCGAATTGGCATCGCATGAGGAGAAGATCCGCAGCGCCTTATTCAAAAACCGCATGCAGGAGGAACAGGTCAGAGGCATCATGTACTGGTACAGAAAACCGGACAGCGTCAACGACAAGGTACATTCCGTTGTCTTCGATGTGGAGCAGCGGCACGGCAGGCTGTGGGGCGTGGCGGAGTGTCAGATCAGCGGCGAACTGTCGGCCGGAGAGCTGGCCACGCTGAAGAAGTACATCTCCGGCCAAGCCTCGGACGGCTGGGGCGAGGGCTTCGAGCAGCGGGAGATCGCACTGGATGGAGGTAGAGAGCTGTATGTGCACCTGTGGCAGGATGAGGACTGGAGCATCCGGACGGAACAGGAGCGGTTCGAGCCTTACCGGGACAAGCTGCCTCAGCTGTGTTTTACCCTGCTGCCGGGTACGGGGCAGCTCATCTGCGTGAAGCGAGGGGAGAGCGGGTACTATCCCAGCGACTGGTCTACGCCGGATGCACAGGAAAACCGCCGCATTGCGGATGAGCAGAACCGGAAGCTGGGTGTGACGCCCGCTCAGGAGGAGGCCATGAAGATCGGCAGCATGTGCGGCTGGGATGTCCCCGGCGCAGACCCGGATCACTGCATGGACATCGTGCAGCAGAGAGGAGGTATGGAACTTGGGTAAAAAGGTTTTTTCCGTATATATGGGCGATCCGGATAGCAGCAGCCACGCAGAGCTGGATCTGCCCGCCACGCCGTGGGAACTGATAGACGCACTGGATAAGCTGCGGCTGGAGGATGGGCGGGAATCCTATTGGCAGGTGGAGGACATTGGACGGTACGGATTTCTTGCCCCGCTCCTTGATGACAGTGACCTGTATCAGTTCAACGCCTTGGCGGAGCAGCTGAGCACATTCGACCATGTAGAAGCCATCGTTTTTGAGGGACTGGTGCAGATGGAGGTCGACAAGCTGTGCCAAACCAATGGCGGTGAACTGACCCTCCAGCGATTGCTGGATCTGGCATACAGTGTGGATGGCTGCCATGTGGTGCCGGAGGTCCGGGATGATGCGGCATTAGGCCGGTTCTATGTGGAGAACGATTTCCTGCCGGAACTGGAACAGGTGCCGGATAGTGTGCTGGAGCTGTTGGACTATGCCAAGATCGGCGAAAAAATGCGCAGGGACGAACACGGCGCTATGACCCCGAACGGCTATGTAGTACGGGAAGCCGAGCTGCGGCAGGCCCCGCCCAACTTGGGCAGGCCGCCCCGGAAGCCGCCGTATATGATCCATTTCCTCTGCGTCAGTGATGTCCGTGCTGTAAAGTTGTACCTGCCCGCAAAGCAGGCGGAGCTGGATGCCGTGCTGGATTGTCTGGAGGTGGATAGCTGGCAGGAGGTGCAGCTGGAGGAATGTGACACCGCCATGCCGGAGATGTGGGCCTTCGTGGATATGGCTCACACCAGTATGGAGCAGGTCAACCAATTTGCGCAGCGCCTTGAAATGCTGGATGCAAATGGGGAACTGGCGGCGTTCAAGGCAGTGGCCAGTCAGCTGGATATTTACAAGCTGGAGGATGCCATGGCGCTGACAGAGCACCTGAGTGAATACGCCTTCGAACCGAATATCCACTCGTTGGAGGATCGGGCACGGGAGGAACTTTCCCTTATGGCAGACGGGCCAGAGCTTGACCTGCTCATCCGGAATTTGAATCTCACCGCCTACGGCGCAGACCTGATGTATAGAGATAGGGGCATCCTCAGTGACTATGGCTATGTCCATCGTCCGGATGGACAGCCTATGCATCTGCCGCAGCAGGGCGTGGATATGACCATGCAGTAAACTGAATCAATAATGGGGCCGCTTTCCGAAAAGGGACAGCGGTCCCTCTTTTTGCGCCCTTTTCGGTGAGCGGCTTCAGGAAAGGAACACAAGAATGACGAAGGAGACCATCTCCCGGTATCTGGAGAACGGATGCAAGGGACATAAAAATGTGGTCAGCAGCCGGGAATTGGAGCGGGCGCTGGGCATCAGCGGAAACGAGCTTAGGCGAAAGATCAACCGACTGCGGCAGGAGGCTGTGCCCATTGCGGCGGATCGGCGGGGATATTACTATGCGGAGACGGCGGCGGAGATCTATGCCACCATCCGAAGCCTCGAAAAGATGCGCAGTGGGTTAGACGCTGCCATCTCCGGCCTGGAGCGGGCCTTGGAGAATTTTGGGAAATGAGGAAGCCTACGACCAGGCTCGTGCCTTGGGTGGGCGGTAAGGGGCAGCTCATGTGGGCCATACAGATGCTTTTGCCCAGCCACTACAAGACGCTGGTGGATGTGTTCGGCGGCAGCGGCATTATTACGCTAAACACCGCTGTGCCCAGGGGCTGCTTGCAGATCTATAACGACCTGAACCACGATTTGTATAACCTCCTGTTCTGTGCCAAGGAGCGTCCGATGGAGCTGGTCAGGGAGTTGGGCTTTCTCCCCATCAATGCCCACGATGAATTCGATGTACTGCAGCGTCAGCTTCGGGGCGAGGACTTCACCATGGAATATATGGAGCAGCAGCTGGATCTGACGGAAATTCTATTGCAGCCGCTCCAGGCGGAGATCGTGCGGCAGCTGCTTTTAGAGCGTGGCAGTTTAGGCAATGTGCGCCGTGCCGCAGCGTTTTATAAGCTGCAGCGCTACAGCTATAACAGCAGCGGCGACAGCTATGGCGGAGGCTCCTGCGATATACGACGGTTTTTCCATGATATATGGGAGTGCTCCCATCGGCTGAAAAATGTGGTGCTGGAGAACAAGGACTTTGAGGGTATTATCGCCGCCCACAATGATCCGCAGACCGTGGTCTACTGCGACCCGCCCTACTATGAGGCGGAGTGCTACACGGTGGAGTTTCCCCGCAGCGACCACCAGCGGCTCCACGATGCGCTGGCAAAGCACAAGGGGTTTGCCGTGGTGTCCTACAATAGCTGCGACTATATCCGGGAGCTATACGAGGATTTTTTCATCCATGAAGTGGAGCGGCCCAACAGCCAGTCCAAAAAGGAAAACTCCATTTACCGGGAGTACATCATGACCAACTACGACCCCCGCACCTTTGCACCGCAGATGTCCTTTTTCAGTGAATATGGCAGCGGGGACAAAACCTGCAAACTGATCCACATTCCGGAGAAACCACGAAAGATTTAGGAGGAAATTTTACTATGAGCAGCGAAATGAAATTTGAAAAGAACGGCCTGCTCATCCCCAACGGTGCGCTGGAGGAACTGGGCTTGTCAGGCATCTCCCTGTCTGCGTGGCTGGGGCAGGACCACATCCTGCTCATGCCGCAGGAAATGACAGCACTGCAGCTGCTGCACGCACTGGAGGGCTTGTCTCGGGCCTCCGTAGAACTGCTGGGTGTGCTGCAGGCGGCGTGCAGGATGCCCTGTGCAGCCGACTGCGAAAAAGACATGGAGGATGTGCCGCAGGTACCGGACAGCATCCGGCCCCTGCTTATGCTGAGTGGGTGCTGTCCGTCCGCACTGGCACAGCTTTTGGAGGAAGGAGACATTGTCTATGCTGCCGAGTGAGGCAATGTACCCCTACACGGCCAAAGAGGCTCGGGAGCGGGGCGAGTTGGAGCTGTGGCGGGCTAACTTCCGCACCAACTGTGCCTGCGCCGGGGCCATAGAGCTGGCCATCCGCAGGGACTTTGACGGAATGCATCTCAGAGCCGACTGCGCCAAAAGCGTTATTGACCAGTATGGCTACAAGCGGGTGGGCTTTGTGCTGGCCAACACCTTGCAGGAACAGTCCCATGACGGACGCTACCATGAGACCAATAAGCAGTGGAGCCGCTCCATCTTCGTTCCCGAAGATGGAGGGCACAGGCATACCTTCCTCATAAACAGCCATCCCGCCGTGTTGGACGGATTCGTCAGCGAATACCGGGCAGAGCTGGCAAAGCTGCACCTGTTTGGCGCAGAACACTGTGAATCCAATTCCGGAGAGCAGGACTTCACCGGCAGGGTGCTGATCCTGTCGCCGGACACGCTGCGGGAATCCTACTGGCAGCCGGAGAATCAGCTGTGGCTGGCCCTGAGCGGCTTTGGCTGTCAGCCCCACGCCCGTGGCCGCTCGGTACTCTGCACCTGTTTGGGAGACGGCGAGACCACGAGGTGGAACCGCTCCGAGTTCGTAGGCATTATCCGTGACGAGTGCATCCCTGACTGGGCAGCGGAAAAATTGGCCGAGCTGCGGCGTGGGATACATGAAATGACACTGTAAGGAGGACGCAAAATGAAAACTGCAAAGCGTATCATGCTCATGCTGAGCATCACGGCGCTGCTGTGCTGCCTGCTGTCTGTGGCGGCCTTTGCCGCAGGCAGCGGCGATGTGGCGGGTGCGGTGGAGAGCACCTGGACGGCAGCGTCCGGGCAGATCAAGTCGGTGGTCAACGAGGTGGTATTCCCCGCCATCGACATGATTCTGGCTATTTTCTTCTTCGTGAAGCTGGGGACGGCGTATTTTGACTATCGGAAAACAGGACAATTTGAATGGACGGCTCCGGCCATTCTGTTTGCATGCCTTGTGTTCACGCTGACGGCACCGATGTATATTTGGAGTATTATCGGGGTATGAGTGGGAAATTGCGCTGTTGGTTGGCGGGACGGTTTTTGCATGTTCAGGAGGTGATGAATTGTTTATATGGGACTTTGTAGCGGACAAAATACTGGGCCAGATCGTGGACTGGTTTTATGGACAGGTGGTGGGTTTTCTCGGGAATTTCTTTTCGGAGATGGGCAGCATGGGCGCAGAGCTCTTCGAGATGAACTGGGTGCAGAGCGTGGTGCTGTTTTTCTCCTATTTGGGCTGGGCCCTGTTTGCCACGGGGCTGGTGGTGGCTGTGTTTGAATGCGGCATCGAGTATTCCGCTGGGCGGGGCAATGTGAAAGAGACGGCGCTGAATGTCCTTAAGGGCTTTCTGGCCGTCTCTCTTTTTACCCAGGTGCCGGTGCGGCTCTATTCTTTGGCAATTTCTTTGCAGGGCACCTTGACGGCGGGCATCACCGGCTTTGGGTCCACCAGCATCGGGGATGCGGCAAAGGCGGCGCTGGCAGATCTTGAAAACCTGGAAAGCCTAACGGAGTCCACCTATCCCCTGCGGGGATTTGGGCGGGAGACCAGCGGGCTTATGGTTCTTTTCTGCCTTATCCTCATGGCCTATGCGGTCATTAAGGTGTTTTTCAGCAATCTGAAGCGCGGCGGTATTTTGCTGATTCAGATCGCCGTGGGGAGCCTTTATATGTTCTCCGTGCCCAGGGGGTATGGAGACGGATTTATCCAGTGGTGCAAACAGGTCATCGGCCTGTGTCTCACGGCTTTCTTGCAGGCCACCATCCTTGTGGCCGGGCTGATGGTGTTCAAAGACCACGCCCTGCTGGGCTTGGGACTCATGCTCTCTGCCGGGGAAATTCCCCGCATCGCTGGGGCCTTTGGGCTGGACACCACCACGAAGGCCAATCTTACCTCGGCGGTTTACACAGCTCAGAGCGCCGTCAATATTGCCCGGACGGTGGCGGCCAAATGAGGTGCATTACTATGGGCAGCCTGTTTGACGGCATTGGCGGCTTTCCGCTGGCGGCTATACACAACGGTGTCATCCCCCTATGGGCCAGTGAGATCGAGCCTTTCCCCATTCGAGTCACGCAGCAGCGGCTGCCGGGGATGCTACATTATGGAGATATTACGAAGCTGGATGGGGCCATGCTGCCGCCGGTGGACATCATCTGCGGCGGCAGCCCGTGTCAGGATCTGTCCGTAGCCGGAGCCAGAGCCGGGCTGGCTGGAGAGCGCTCCGGTCTCATCATGGAACAGATCCGCATCGTAAAGGAGATGAGAGATGCAGACAGATCACGAGGCCGGGCAGGTATCTATATTCGGCCCCGATTTATGGTATGGGAAAATGTGCCGGGAGCCTTCTCCAGCGGAGAGCGGAAGGGCGAGGACTTCCGCATCGTCCTGGAAGAGATCGTCCGAATTAAGTGCGGTACCGTTCATGTCCCTGGACCTTACCCCTGGGCATGGCAACCTGCTGGGCGAATCCTACTGGGAACTGATTTCTCCCTATGCTGGCGGTGCCTGGACGCTCAATACTGGGGTGTCCCCCAGAGGCGCAAGAGAATCTTCCTTATCGCAGATTTTGCAGGGCGCACCGCCGACAAAGTATTATTTGACGCCGAGGGCTTGTTTGGGGATACTGCGCCGGGCGTTTGAACGGGGCAAAGCGCTGCCAAAGAAGCTGGAACGGGCGCTGAAGATCCAGGCGGGTCTTGCGCTCCCGGACGGCCAGATCACAGATATAGATGCCTATCACATCAACCAGCGGGACGAGGGCATCGACCTGCAAGGGGTGTCTGGTGCTTTGATGGCCACCTCAAATATGCAGATGCAGACTTTCGTGACGCAGGCAAGTGAAAACACTGAGGGCTTTGACGGCTACAACGGAGACTTGACCGGCGATGTGGCAGCGACCTTGGGCGTGAACTGTGGGATGTCCACCGGCAGGAATGGCGTTATAGCCTTTGCGGCCAACCAAAGAGATGAGGTTCGTGACTTACATGATGTGGCGGGTGCTCTAAATGCACAGCCGGGAATAAAACAGCAGACATTTGTCGCCGGTTTTTCTGCAGGTGCCGGAGCCAGTGCCGGGAGCATCGGATACCACGAAAGCGTTGCTCCGACACTGAAGGCGGGTGCCAGTGGGAACTGTATGCCATCTGTGCTGTGCATCAACGATCAGGGCGGTCAGGTCATGGAAATTTCTGAGAATATGACGGGCACACTGCGGGCGCAGGAGCACGGCCATCAGCCGTTGGTGTATGAGAACCACGGCATTGATGCCCGCTACCGGCAGATGGAGGAGGTAGCGCCCACCATGTCGACCCGCTATGGGACGGGCGGCAATAATGTACCGCTGGTGGAGCAGGAACCTGTGATCTGCATTACGGGAAATGCCATAGACCGCCAGCCGCCAAATGGTGGGAACGGCATTGGATACCAGCAGGACATCGCCTATACCCTGACTGCCACGGATCACCATGCGGTCTACAGCCGCCAGCGTGTGGATGACTTCAGGGAGAATGATGTGGTCAGCACACAGAGCGCACGGCAGTGTAAAGATGCCGTCGATCTCGTTTGCCAAAAGGCAGATGTCCATGCCCATCTCATTCGCCGCCTGACTCCATTGGAATGTGAGAGATTGCAGGGCTTCCCGGACGGGTGGACGGACATCCCCGGTGCATCCGACAGCGCAAGGTATAAGGCCTTGGGCAACAGTGTGGCCATCCCTTGTGTGGACTTCGTGATGCAGTGTTTGGTGCAGGCCATCCAAATGGGCGCATATGTTCGTTAAACTTGTCCGGTATGCTGCCTTTGCGCTTCTATTCTCGTTATACTTGTCAATAGCTTATGCGCCGCAGTTGGGCTATGCTTTGCTTGCCTCGGGAGAGGCGGAAAGGAGCAGACTATGGAAGAAAAAAAGAACCACTGCGCACCCATCCCGCTGTCGCTGCACCAGCGGCTTCGTGCGGAGCAGGAGCAGCGGGGCCAGACCCTGTCCGACTACATCACGGACATACTCAGAGAACATTTTGAAGGAGGAGCACGAACTATGAACGCCAACAATCGCACCATCGCCTTTCAGGTACCGGAGGAACTCTTCGGCCGGCTGAAGGACTATCTGGCCAGGAACGGCCTGAAGCAGAAGGATTTCATTCTGGGTCTCATTGAGCGCGAGCTGAATGATGCCGGGAACGAAGAATAAAACGCACATAAGCCGCAGGCACACACCTGCGGCTTCACTTTTGGGAGGAAAACTATGTATCTATACCCCGAAAATTTAACGGCCCGGCCTATGCTGTGGCTGTGGACGCTGCGGGATGTGGCGTGGATCGGGACAGGGCTTTTGCTGTCGGTGCTGGCGCTGACCCAGACCGGCAGCATGATCCCCTTGGTCATCACGGCGGCGCTGGCCTTTCTCTGCATTCGGCACGGAGGGATCAGCATGCTGGACTTCCTGCGCTATGCTGCGGCGTTTTTCTTTTTCGGACAACAATATTATGTGTGGAGGGAATCGGCATGAGCAGGAAAAAATCTACCCGGCAGCTCATCGGCATCGATGATATTAAAAACGGCAGCGTTGTAACAGCGGACGGAGAGCTGGCCTTCTACTTCGTTCATCCCAGCAATCTGAATGTCCTGCCCGAACAGGGCGTTCGGGCAAAGGTGCAGGAGCTGCTGGGCGTGCTGAAGGGTATGGCGGAGCTGGAGCTGCTGGCCCTGGACTCCAAGGAGTCCTTTCAGGATAACCGCCAGTTCTACCGGCAGCGGCTGGAGGAGGAAGATATGCCCGCCATCCGTGGGCTGCTGGTGCAGGATCGCCAGCATCTGGACAGCGTCCAGACCACCATGGCCTCCTCCCGTGAGTTCTGCTTCGTGCTGCGGCGCAGAAAAACGGACGGGACCATGAACTATGCATCCCTGGAGCAGCAGTTCCGGGACTGCGGACTTGTCGTTCAGCGTGCGGAGGGCCAGCGGCTTCTGGAGCTGCTGGCTATTTATTTTGAGCAGGACGCCACCCACGAGGTATTCTCCTTTGTAGACGGGGCGCAGTGGCTGACAGCGGAAACGGAGGTTTGAAATGCGAATTCTGAAAGTGGAGCCGGGAAAAGCTCCGTATGCGAAAGAGATGGAGGAGGGCCTGAAAGCCATCCAGCGGGAGGTAGAGGGTCTGTTCCAGCCTCTCTCTATGGGAGACGGCGTCATCCTCTGCTGTAACGATGAGGGAAAACTGAACGGCATGCAGCCCAACCGACGGCTGGGAGATGATATCATTTGCGGGCCTTTCTTTTTTGTGGGAGATGACCATGCAGGGGGTTTCTGCTCCCTGACGGAGGAGCAGATACAGCGGTATACGCAGATATTTCAGGAGCCGGAACAGTTTACCGGGCAGGAGCCGGAACTGGAGCCGCACATAGAACTATATATGTGGTGAGGAGGAAAAATGAAGAATCCATTTTCTAAAAAGGCCCCTTCCCAGCAGGAAGCGTTTCTCCGCACTTATCTGGACCGCATCGCACCGGGGATTGTGAAATTCGAGGTGGATCATTACATCTTCGGCAGCACCTACCGCTGCGTGTGGGCGCTGCGGGAATATCCGGCCAGCACCGAGGCTCAGGCGCTCCTGCGGGAGCTGGGCGAGAAAAGCGGCGTGACGCTGCGCATTTACTGCCGGCAGGTGTCCCCCGGCGAGGAGGACAGGATCATCGACAACGCCAACAAGAAAAACAAGCTGGACGGCTCAGACCCCAACAAACTGCGGCAGGCGGTGGCGGCGGAGAGCAATCTGCGGGATGTGGCGGAGCTGGTGCATAAAATGCACCGGGAGCACGAGCCGCTGGTCCACTGTGCCGTGTATTTGGAGATGACGGCGGACAGCAAGGAACGGCTTCGTCAGCTCCAGACCGATGTACTGACGGAGCTGGTGCGCTGCAAGCTGAATGTGGACAAGCTGCTCCTGCGGCAAAAGCAGGGATTCTGCTGCGTCAGCCCTGTGGGCAGTAATGTGCTGGGCCGGGAGTTTGAGCGGGTACTGCCCGCCAGCAGCGTGGCCAATCTCTATCCCTTCAACTACTCCGGCAAGACAGATCCCAACGGCTTTTACATTGGGAAAGACAAGTACGGCAGCAACATCGTGGTGGACTTTGACCGCCGGGACAGCGACAAGACCTCTGCCAACATCCTTATCTTGGGCAACAGCGGTCAGGGCAAGAGCTATCTCATTAAGCTGCTGATCTGCAATCTGCTGGAAGCGGGCAAATCGGTGATTGCTCTGGACGCCGAGCACGAGCTGGAGGAGCTGTGCGAAAACTTAGGCGGATGCTTTATTGACCTGATGGCCGGGGAAAAGCGCATCAATGTGCTGGAAGTGCGGAGCTGGAACGAGGACACCGACGAGACAGCCCCGGATGCCTTTCGCAAGTCCACCCTGCTGGCGCGGCACATCTCCTTTTTGAAAGACTTCTTCCGGGCCTATAAGGACTTCTCCGACCCGCAGCTGGACGCCATAGAGATCATGCTGTCCAAATTGTATGCCCGTTGGGGCATTACGGAGGAGACGGACCTACGCCAGCTTGCGCCGGAGGACTATCCCATTCTTTCTGACCTGTATGACCTCATGCAAGAGGAACTGGCTCACTACAAGTCGGGTGCGCTGTACACACAGGAGCTGCTGCAGGAGGTGCTGTTGGGCCTGCATTCCCTGTGCGTGGGGGCGGATGCGCTGTTCTTCAACGGACAAACCAATATCTCCGGCGACCGATTCCTGGTGTTCGGTGTAGGCGGTGTGCTGACGGCGGCCAAGAGTCTGCGGAACGCCCTGCTGTTCAATGTGCTGGCGTATATGTCGGACCGGCTGCTGACGGGCGGCAATACCGTAGCGGTGCTGGATGAGCTGTACCTGTGGCTGTCTAACCCGGTGGCCATTGAGTACATCCGCAACTGTCTGAAGCGTGTGCGCAAGCGGGACTCGGCGCTGGTAATGGCTTCTCAAAACCTGGAAGATTTCGACCAGGAGGGTGTGCGGGAGATGACAAAACCGCTTTTTGCTATCCCGCCCCATCAGTTCCTGTTCAATCCCGGCTCCATCGGTAAGCAATTTTACATGGACATGCTGCAGCTGGACGAGGCGGAGTTTGAACTCATCCAGCGGGCAAGGCGCGGCGAGTGCCTGTATAAATGCGGCATGGAACGGTACCATTTGGAGGTGAAAGCACCGACGCACAAGGCGGTGCTGTTTGGCTCGGCTGGCGGGCGGTGATGGAGGAGGTGACCTTGCATGAGTACACAGCTTGTTCGTTTGGCGGCCGCCGTGCTGACCAGCGAAAAGGGCCGCAGGACAGTGGGGTGGGTGCTGACGGCGATTTTGTCGCCGGTGATTTTATTGGTGGCGTTCTTGTGCTGTGTAGGTTCCGGCACAGCCGAGCACAACGGCGCTGTCGTATCGGCGGCATTTTATGGAACGGAACTGTCCGCAAGTGTCCCGGCAGAATACCGGGCACAGCTCACGCAGATGCGGGGATCCTTCTCCCATCTGGATTCGGCGGTGGCCGAGGTCAATCAGAAAGCCGAGGGAAACAGTCTTGACCCGATGCAGGTCAAGGCTGTTTTCTTTGCCCTCTGCTTTGGAGAGGATGCACTGTCACAGGCAAATGCAGAGACGTTTGTGGCTTGCTTCTATGAAACGGAGACAAGGGTGCGGGAGGAGACGGATGAGACCTATGAGGTGGCCGTGCCGCTTCCTATGGAGAAAGTCTATGCGCAGTTATCCGTGTGGCGGGGCCGTGCGGTCACGGCAGAGGAACGCTCCAATGCCGTGAAGATCTATTCCATGGTCATGGGCAGCACAGGCGGTGGATCCTTTAACGGGGCCTATGAGCCGGGCGGCAATGCGCCGATGGAACTGGAGACATCCATGTTTACGGATCCTGCTACAAAGAACAGCGCAGATCTGGCTATCTATGCCGCCAATGCATGGAACTCCGGCTGGGGATATGTGTGGGGTACCTTTGGGCAGGTGCTGACGCCGGAGCTGCTGCAATATAAGATCTCGCAATACCCGGAGGGCGTAGGGGATGAAGCCGACTTCATCCGTTCCCATTGGCTGAATAGGCGCACCACCGACTGCGTGGGGCTCATCAAAGGATACGGCTGGCTGAACACCGTGACTATGGAGATCCAGTACGGCAGCAACGGTATGCCCGATGTGGGGGCGGACGGTATGTACTATAACGCCGGGCACAAAGGTAGCATCGAGACCATGCCCGACACGCCGGGACTGGCCGTGTGGAAGTCCGGGCACATCGGCGTCTACATTGGAAACGGCGAGGTCATAGAGGCCATGGACACACGGTACGGCGTGGTAAAAACGAAGCTCCAGGGCCGGGGCTGGAGCCACTGGCTGGAGGTGCCGGGGATCAAGTATGACTAAGGAGGAACGGAAATTGGAAAGTAAGAATATCACCATCGGATTTGACGCAGCCAAATTGGATGCGCTGGAGTTTGTGCTCCGCAAGCAGCGGTCTTCCGTGCAGCGGCGCATGGAGGAAGTGCTGCAGCAGCTCTATGAGTCGGAAGTCCCGGAAGCGGTGCGGGAGTATGTGGACAGTAAGTCTGCTCCTGCGGCCAGACCCAGGCGGCCCGCAAAAGCGTCCGTAACGAAGCAGAAAGAGGGCGATGAGCATGGCACAGCATGAAGAAATCGTCCTGTGGCTGGACCGGAGGTGGAAGAACGCCATTGAAAAGCACCTCAAGGGTGAGACGCTGCAGGAGCATTTGGAAACTGTGCTGGACGAGCTTTGCAATCGGCTTCCGGAACGGGAGTATGAGCGTATCAGCCGTGCAATCCAGTCGGAAGCTGCCGCACAGCGTGCGGAGGAAGAAGCGGCCCGGACTTATGCCGCCTACCATGTGACGGAATGCGGCCAGGAATGGTACTTCAAAACCTCGCCCGGTGAGGAGCTGTTGGCGGTCGGGAAAAAGCTGCGCGGTTATGTTACGAAGGGCAGCGGCGTGGCGCCAGACAAATTCATCGGAATGTTTTTCGACGGGCAGCCCATCACAGCAAAAGAGTTTGATGCCCTGACAGCCCTTCGCATGGAGAACACCGGAAAGGTGCGCGGCGTGTTCGATGTGAACTTCGACAAGCGTGAGTTCTCCGCTGTTCACATTATAGATGGTTGGCAGACCTGGGCAATGCGTGATGTATCGGTGGCGGTCTATCACGCCACCCGGTCGCAATTCGCATCTGGCGATGATAAGTGGCGCAAACTGTTGGATCATCTGAATGGCAAAGAGATCACCTCGGCGGGACATCTCTCTGCACGGAATTTTTCTTTCGGTGAGGAGATCATCGAATCGGATGGCAAGCTCAACTTTTATCTGCAGGCGGACTTCGATGTGGATGCCGCCTTCGGTACATTCGTCTGCACCGATCAGAACGATGACTGGCTCAACATCTATGCCAACTACGACATCGAGAAGGGCCGCCCCTGTGATACACTGGAGCTGAATCTCTGCAAAGGAGATGGCACAGAAGAAAACTGGAGCTATCACCTCAACGCCGCTGAGCAGGAGGTGTTGGCACGCAAGATGGAGGCGTTCTGCCAGCAGCAAACCGGCATGAGCCTGCACGAGTACGCCCAGCAGTTTCAAGAGGAGCCGGGGCCGACTCCACAGATACAGATATAGCCCCATGTTTGCCCTTGTGGGCCGCTGTGTGGCCTCATGGGAGCGCGGGAGGGTAAGGATAGCGCCCTGGCAGGTTGAGCGAGGTTTTGGGCCGATTTTCGGTGCGCCGAAATCGGGGCAGGAGAAAGCCTTTGGCGCTTTATTGCGCCATTGGCCCTTACGGCAGCCCGCAGTGCGGACTGCCACGGAGGTTTGCAGCACTTTGAAATTGACGCTGATCATGCGGAGACGAATATGCTTTGGCGCTATTTTTCGTAAAAATGCCCGCTTGCCCCGTGTTTGCAGGGCCTTTGGGAGGCTCTGACACTCAATGGAAGGAGGTGCAGTCCAATGGATAAAAACGGAAAAAGCCGACACTCCGTCTGGCTGTCAGACGAGGTGTGGCAAGAGGTGGACGCATTCTATAAGCTGGATAACTGCCCTACTCGCAACGAGTTTGTGGAGAAGGCGCTGCGGCAGTATTGCGGTCGTCTGCACGCCGAGCGGACAAGTGCGTATCTGCCCCACGCACTACAGGAGATGCTGGAGGGCACACTGGGCGTGTTTGGCGACAGGCTGGGCAAGCTGCTGTTCAAGCTGGTGGTGGAGCACAACATGACCAACCATCTGCTGGGCGGCGACATAGACATGACCCGGGACGAGTACAACAAAATGCGTGGCAGCAGTGTCCGGGAGGTGGCGGGTACGCATGGCAGCATCTCTTTTAGGGATGTGCTGCTATTTCACCGGGAGGAGTAAGCGATGGCACGGCTGATACAGAAAAGCGGGTACATCCAAGGAGGCCGTGCGGCAAGATACATGGAGTATATTTCCAAACGGGACGGCGTGGAGATTATTCAAAGCACCGAGCCGGTGACCAAAAAACAGATGCATTTCCTCACAAAACTGCTGAAGGATTTCCCGGGCGCAAAGGAATTGTTCGAATACAGCGACTACTTACAGACGCCCAACCGGGGTACGGCGTCTGCGTTTATTGCTGCTGCGTTGGATACGCATCTGCATGAATTGGAATCCGAGAGCGGCTATATGGCCTACATCGCCAACCGACCCCGGGCGGAAAAGCGCGGCGGTCACGGGCTATTCAGTGCGGCAGATGTTACGGATCTCAAGGCGGCAAAGAATGAACTGGAGACTCACGCCGGAAAAGTGTGGACCTTCATTTTCTCCCTGCGGCGGGAGGATGCGGAGCGCCTGGGGTACAACAAAGCAGCCACATGGCAAAATTTATTGAAGCAGGAGAGCCACTCCATTGCGGAGGCCATGCGTATTCCACCGGAGAAGTTTCGTTGGTATGCGGCATATCACGACGAGGGACACCATCCGCATATACACATGATGGCGTGGTCGGACGATCCCAAGGTGGGGTTTCTAACACAAAAGGGGATCGCATCGATTCGGTCCAAGATGACGAACGAAATTTTTCGGGATGAGATGACGGAGCTTTACATTCGGAAGGATGCCGCCTACAAGGAGAGTATACAAACCGCCAAGGCATTGTTACTGGAGCGCATTCGGGCGTTGGAAACCGGTGCCGCCGATGACCCCGGGCTTGCGAAAGAGCTGCAAGAACTCTCCCAGGCACTGGCGCAGGTCGGCGGCAAACATGTCTATTCCTATCTGCCAAAATCGGTCAAGGCACAGGTGGATGCCATCATGGAGCGGCTGGCGCAGCTCCCGGAGGTGGCGGCTTGCTACGACCAATGGTGGCAGCTGAAAGACGAGATTGCGGGCTACTATGGGCAGAACACGCCACCCCGCCAGCCGCTAACGCAGCGGAAGGAGTTTCGCTCTCTTAAAAACTGGATCATCCGAGAGGCAGAGGATATCTCGTTTTCCCCGTCTGCTGACAGTATGGAGCCGGGGGAAAAGCAATCGACAGAGAAAACGCCGCCTATCCGTGGCTCTGCTGATGTGCAGCCAGTGGGAGAAGCTGTGTCTGCAAGGCATATTCCGGCAAATGCGGTCATGCGGCTGCTGCATCATATGGGGCAGATATTTAGGACGAGTATGCCGGTCATCCCACCTGCGCTGCGAATCGACTCCAAGCGCCGCAGACGGCTGCAGGAGAAGCGCATGGCCTTGGGACACAAGCGAGATGACCACGAGGACGAGCAGCTCCATCATGTCAATGACAATACCATGTAACAGGAGGTATAATGCATGGATAAATTTGTATATTTCACATCCGCAGAGAAACGGCAGGCCAACGAGGTTGACCTGCCGTCTTTTCTGTTGGATCGAGGCGAGAAACTCATTATGGCCGGACGGGAGTACCGGCTGGTCAGCGACCACAGCATCACCGTGCGCGGACCGATGTGGTATGACCATGCCGCACGGAAAGGCGGACGCGCCATCAGCTTCGTGCAGCAATTCTACGACAAGACCTATCCCGAAGCGGTGTCCATACTGCTGGGCCGGGACGGACAGGGCATTATTCCCATCGCAAAGCAGGAACCGGAGCCGCAGGAGCCAAAGCCCTTTGCCCTGCCGAAGCCTTACTTGACTATGCGCAGGATGTATGCCTATCTCACCAAGCACAGGTGCATTGACCGGGATGTGGTCACGGCGTTTGTGCAGGAGAAGATGCTCTATGAGGACGACCCACACCACAACTGCGTGTTTGTCGGGCTGGATGAAAACGGAGAAGCCCGGCATGCACATCTGCGCAGCACCGGCTCCCAAGGCAAAGTATTCCGCATCAATGTGGAGAGCAGCGACATAAAACACAGCTTCCACAAAAACGGGACGGACCGTTCCCTCTATGTCTTTGAAGCACCCATTGATCTACTGTCTCACATTACCCTCTACCCGGCAGGTTGGCTGGAGCACAGCTATGTGGCCTGCTGCGGCACCTCCATCCAGCCCGTACTGGAGCGCCTGCGGCAGAACCCGAAGCTGGACACGGTGTACCTCTGTTTGGATAATGACGAGGCGGGTGAGGATGCTTGCGACGGTATGCTGGATACCCTGGAGGATATGGGCTACGATGTGGAGCGTCTGCGCCCGGAGGGGAAGGACTGGAACGATGACCTGCGGGCGAAGCGGGGCAAAATAAGCAGCCCGACGGCTTAATGCCGTCGGGCTATGCAGTATATTATTGCTGGTAACGAAGCAGCAGCGCGCGCAGTGCGGGCGTGAAGTCTTCACAGATCTGCCGTGCGATTTCGGAGGCAGTAGCTTCATCATAAACATGGGAGGTTAGGTTTCTGGCAGTAAGAATGGCGTTCCATATATCACCGTCATCAATGGCTCCGGCAGCATAGGCTTCCTTTAGCACTGCACGGGGAGAAACAACTGCGAGAACGATGCCCTGGTCCTCTAAATATTCGCGCAGCGATTTCCACGCCAACTCCACCGTGAATTCAAAGCGCTGGATCAGTCCGTCACGGTATAAGGAATCTTGGGGCGATGCGAGATAGCGTTTCACAGCATCTTCCAACTGCGCGTAGGCACGCTTATAATTTTCAATCTTTTGCAGCATACAGCGTTACACCATCCTTCTCGATGTTTTTAAGGAATGCAGGATCCATGCCCTGCGAAACATGCACAATGTCCAGCTTCAGCAGCGTGGGAAGATCTTCGGTCTCCATGGAAAAACCGCCGCGCTGGTTCTCTGGCATCCCGTATACAGCAAGGTCAATGTCGCTTCGCTCGTGAAAATCGCCCCTGGCGCGGGAGCCATAGAGGACTAACCGCTGTGCGCCATACCGTGCGGCAAGATTTGCAAGTTTTGTGTATAGCTCGTCCATACACCCTCCATCAAGATATGTCGCTTCACATAGTTATCATACCACTTTTTCACATAGTAACACAAAACAGCTAAAAAGGAAAGGCGCTATGTTCAACAGTATTTGGCAGCAATAGACATAAAATGGCTACCAGCACAAGGATGCTGAAACCTTCATTCATCCAACATCAATTGCCCATCCAGCGCCTGCTGTTTTAGTCGCTGGAGCTGTTCCTTTTCCAGCTGGGCAATGCTCTTTTCGGGTGTAGGCAGATCTTCCGGCATTGTGCCGCCGATTTTTTCGATGGCCTCGCGGACCTCACTGCCGACTTTGTAATGCACGGTGGTTGCGGTATCAGCGCTATCCACGCCATCCTTCCGAAGCTTTTCCTCTGTTTGGGAAATACGGAACAGATTTGCGATCAGTTCCGTGCTGCCCATATAGTCAAGGATCTTCTGCCCTACTTCCAAATTTTTCTTCCGATGTATGTCGTCCACGGTCATGCCGCCGTATAATCCCATGTACCCGGCGTTTTGGAATACGGCAAACTCATCCGCTGTGATCACGCCGGCATTCCGTGCGGCCTCGGCCAACAGCTGATTCCACTGTTTTATATCGCCGCGAACGACCAACCGACGGCTGTCTTCGTCCAACTGATTAAATCGGTCCGCAACCTCCTGCCGATAAGTTTGGATAGCAAAGTAGGTTTGCCCCAAAGCAATGACCTCTTTGCGCGGATCGCCGTTCTGCACGATCAGATAACAGGCATAGCGGGACAATTCATAGTCGATAATGTTTTTTGTCGTTGCGCCGGCTTTAACGATTTTCCTAACCTCAGGAAAATCGGCAGCTGTGTCGTGGCCGCTGTTTTCACAGGCGATCATAGCGCGCTTGATGACCTTGGCAAAATTCTCCCATTTTGCATAATCCAGGACCGGAGCCAGTTCTCTGGCACACCAGTATTCAGACCCGTCGGGACGGGTCCTGCGTATATCCTCAAAACATTTATATTCAGAGGCAACGAGATGACTCATGTGCTGTCCCTCCCTTAGTTTTACACGATAATAGTAACATAGATCCATAAAAAAGGAAAGGAGAAAACTCGTGACAGATGCTCTATGGATCCTCCTTGCAGCGGGCGGCGTCATGGCGGCGGTCATAGGCTGCCTGACGCTGCTGAATAGCCGCTACACCCTCAACAACATCAAATCCAAAACCGTAGGCGACGGCCAGCATGGCACGGCGCGGTGGGCAACCGATGCGGAGCTCCGCAAGACCTATGCCCTTGTGCCTTTCCAAGCGGCAAGTTGGCGCAAAGGACTGTGCCGCCCGGAAGTGCAGGGGCTGGTGCTGGGCAGCGTCAGCCATAAGCGTGGCATCACCGCACTGGTGGATAAGGACGATGTGCATTGCCTTATGATCGGCGCATCCGGCGTGGGCAAAACGGCCTACTTTCTATATCCCAATTTGGAATACGCCTGTGCCAGCGGCATGAGCTTTCTGGCATTGGATACCAAGGGTGACTTGGCTCGCAGTTACGGCACCATTGCGGAAAAATACTACGGCTACCATGTATCCGTGGTGGATCTGCGAAACCCTACCCGCTCAGATGGCTACAACCTCATGACGCTCATCAACCACTACATGGATGCGGCGCAGGCCACCGGCAGCCTCGCAGCCCGTGCCAAGGCGGAGAAGTACGCCAAGATCCTGGCCAAGACCATCGTGTCACCGAATGGGGATACGGACTACGGCCAGAACGCCTATTTCTACGATGCCGCAGAGGGACTATTGACTTCCGTGGTGCTCTTGCTGGCAGAATTTCTGCCGCCGGAAAGAAAACAGGAGCGGCGGCACATCGTGTCCGTGTTCAAGCTGGTGCAGGAACTGCTGGCTTCCTCGGGGGTACGGGGCAAAAACTGGTTTACCATCCTCATGGAAAAGCTGCCCCCGGAGCACAAGGCACGGTGGTTTGCCGGGGCGGCGCTGAACACATCCGACCAGGCCATGGCCTCGGTCATGAGCACGGTACTGTCTCGCCTCAACGCCTTTCTGGACTCCGAGCTGGAGCAGGTGCTGTGTTTTGACAGCACCATGAACGCCGAGCGGTTTGCGGCGGAAAAATCCGCTATCTTCCTAATTTTGCCGGAGGAGGATCAGACTAAAAATTTCATGGCAGGCTTGATGATTCAGACGCTGGCACGGGAGCTGTTTGCCGTGGCGGATGAAAACGGTGGGCGACTGCCGGGGCGTGTTGTGTTCTTCTGCGACGAGTTGGGCACCATGCCCGCCTTTGACATCCTGCCGCTGTTCAGCGCAGGGCGCTCCCGTGGGCTGACGATGGTGCCTATCATTCAGGCACTGGCGCAGCTGGAGAAGAACTATGGGCGAGAGGGAGCGGAGATATTGACCGATAACTGCCAGGATACCATCTTCGGCGGCTTCGCTCCCAACAGCCAGACGGCGGAGCAGCTCTCCAAGGCGCTGGGCAGCCGCACGGTATTGTCCGGCTCGGTCAGCAGAAGCAAAAATGATCCCAGTCAAAGTTTGCAGATGATGGAGCGGCCCCTCATGACGCCGGACGAACTGAAATCCATCCCCAAGGGCAGCTTTGTGGTCATGAAAACGGGGACGCATCCCATGCAGACAAAGCTGCGCCTGTTTTTGGATTGGGGTATTACCTTCGGTGCGCCATATATTACCCCGGAGCATGCCTCTCGACCTGTAACCTACGCCAGTCGACAGGAGCTGTTTCTCCGCATCGACCGGGCCTACGGGAAGAAGGACACCCAACCTACGCAGGTGCAGCAAGCACCTGTTGCCGAGCGGAGAAGCCCCTATTCAGCAATGGGTCTTTACAATGAGGACGCAAGGACATGAGTTACTTTGGAAGCATCTATGCGGATCAGGAACTATCCCATCGGGCCAAGACGGTCTATATGTACCTCAAGGACCGCTCTAACGCCGGCGGCACCTGCTGGCCCAGCGTCCGCAGGATTGCGGCGGACTTGAAGCTGTCCCGCCGCACCGTGCAGCGGGCATTAAGTGACTTGGAACATCATGGTTTTCTGGAACGCAACCACCGCCGTCGTCCCAATGGCAGCTTGACCAGCAGCCTGTATCGCATCAAATGAACGCAGACAGAGCGCACCTCCCACCAAGGGGAAGGTGCGCTCTCGAGTTGTCACGAGGGTAGCGTCACCATGGCGCATCCAGAAGGGCTCACTCTATCGGAGATATTAGTACAGAGAAAAGAATAAACAATACAAAACTTATGCCTTGGCTAAGCGTGATGAGTACTTTGAAAAGCGCAAATACGAGTATCGGAAAAAGGACTCGTAGAGTATTGTCTATCCTCACTTTATGCTAGAGATCATTGTATGATGTATACGCCTCGTTGTTTTGCTCAAGGTATTATAGCGAGATGCTATAAACACGAAAACTCTGAGCTCGTCATGAGTTCGGAGCTTTCGTGTACCTATCTATGGCTACAATACTATTTCATCATAAGAAAAGAAACCCACGCCACTTTCGCCGCGAATTCGTTCTAAAATGTGCAGCTTGTTTTCACCGTCGATTGAAATAATATTATATGTGTTTCTTCCAATCGTATTAATATGTGAGGGTTTTACGCCGACACTCCCCGCTCCGATAACTCTAAGATTCTTTCGCAAAGACTTTTTCTTCCCGTCTTCAATGTGCCCAGGAATAATCCGTTCAATCGATGAAAAATATGGCTGATGTTGATGCCCATGCAAAATGGTATTAACCCCACAGCCAAGAAGAGTTGAAATAACAGACTCTGCATCAAGTAACATGCTGACTTTCTTATCGGACATATCATAATCCTGCCATCGTATCACAAGAAGTATTTGACAAAGCACAAGCGTTGCGGCATAGCCGAAAGATAATCCAAACGCCAACGGATCGTCCGTTTCAAAAAGTGCTGCGCTGCACCTGTGGCTCCTGGTGTAGAAGCCGTTGTGTCCACGGAACATGGTATTGGGCTTGCCGTCGCCATGATGAGGATAAAACAGCCTGCCCCATCACACAGATTCCCGAAGTCCAAATTCAACAAGCCTTCCTCCGCCTGTATTATAACCTCAAGCACCAAGGCGGCCACACCCTGCCCGATCTCATTACCAATCTCCAGTCCATCCGTGAACGGAAATTTCTCTGGAGTGTGGATGTCATTGAACTGAACAAACAAATAGCGGAACTTACCAGTCAGAATCAATTGTTGGCCACTCTGAGAGAAAGCGGCTGCGTTGATCCTGACATTTTCATATCCAAGGGCAATAAGCTGACCGAACAGCTCCGCGCCGCCAAGCAAGCCAAAAGCGGGATACTCAACCAAGACGGTGATGATACCATCTCCTGCACCCAGGAGCTCATCACTATCCTCAAAAGAGGGCCTAAAACGCTGCCCGACTTTGACGGGGAGCTGTTCGGTCAGCTCATTGACAAGGTCATCATCGAGAGCAACACCAGCCTGCGGTTTCGCCTAAAAAATGGACTGGAGCTGCGGGAGAATATAGAAAGGACGGTGCGGTAATGGGCAACAGGAAGCTGCCCTTCGGCTACAAGATGGTCATGGGCGAGATAGTTATTCACCCACGGGAGGCCCAAGCTGTGCAGGGCATCTATGCCCGCTATCTAGCGGGGGCATCCTTCAACGACATCACTGACCATCTGAAAGAAAAAGGCCCACCGTACGACGCAGACAAGCCGTGGAACAAGAATATGGTGGCCCGTATTCTGGAGGACGCTCGTTACGCTGGTACGGAGCGCTTCCCGGCCATCCTCTCTACGGATCAGCTGCAGGAAGCCACCCAACGCCGGTCAGAGCGTAAGCCCACGGTGCAGATAACCGAAGCACAAAAGGTCCTGCGCCGCCTGTGCAATGGCAGACCCAGTGCGGCGGTGGAGTCACAGGTGCTGTCCCTGTTGAACAGCCTTGCGGCAGCGCCGGAACAGATCGAGCCACAGCCGCAGACGGTCAACCGTGGTGAGCTGGCTGAAATGGAGCGGCGGTTCTCAGCAGCACTTACTGCCAGCCCGGTGGATGAGGACGGCGCAAAAGAGATCGCCCTGCAACTGGCAGGGATGCAATATAACGCCATCGGAAGCAGTGGGTACGAAAGCCAACGCTTACGGTATCTATTCACTGCTGCCATACCAGTGGCGGAAATCGACGCCGAATTGCTGAAAAACACAGTGTCACAGGTCTATGTCAAAAAAGGGCAAGCCAGTCTGTTACTGAAAAACGGCCAAATCATCGAGGGGAGAGCATAATCATGGGAGAGAACAAGCCGAAGGTGATCGTGATACCCGCCGCGCCAAAGAACACAGGAGCTGTCGAGCAGCGGCAGCTTCGGGTGGCGGCCTACTGCCGGGTGTCCACCAAAGAGGAGGATCAGCTCAACAGCTACGAGGCGCAGAAAAACTACTACACCGATAAGATCATGGAGAATAAGTCGTGGACGATGGCCGACATCTTTGCGGATGAGGGCATCACCGGTACTTCGGCCAAGAAACGGGCAGACTTCATGAGGATGATGAAATGGTGTAAGCAGGGCAAGATCGACCTGATCCTCACCAAGTCTGTCTCCCGCTTCGCCCGCAACACGGTGGACTGCCTGAACTACGTCCGAATGCTGAAGGCGCAGGGCATCGCGGTCTACTTTGAAAAAGAAAACATCAACTCCATGGATGAGTCCACAGAACTGATGCTGACCATGATGGGAGCCTTTGCCCAAGCGGAGAGCGAGTCCATCTCCGGCAATATCCAGGCGGGCAAGCGCTACGCCATGCAGCGCGGTGAGGCTACCATTAACTACCACAATCTGTACGCCTATGAAAAAGGTCCGGGTGGTAAGCCGCAGATCATTCCGGAACAAGCAGAGATTGTCCGGGAGATCTACCAGAAGTATCTCCGCGGTGACAGCCTTAACATGATCCGTAAAGATTTGGAGACGCGCCACATTCCAAACGCCCGCGGCGGTGCAACATGGACGCGCACCGCGGTACGGGGGATTCTCTCCAACGAGAAGTACGCAGGTGATGTTCTGATGCAGAAAACATTCCAGCAGGATTGTATCAGCCGTAAGACCATCCGCAACACAGGGCAGCGAACTATGTATCTGGTGCCGGATCATCACGAAGCAATTATAGACCGCAAAACATATAATGCGGTTCAGACAGAGCTGGCGCGGCGCAACGCGCTGAAGGGCAACACACAGAAAAGCACTCCCAGCGGAAGAAGCTGCTATACGCCGAAATATGCTCTGTCAGATCGGCTCATCTGCGGCGAATGCGGCACACTGTACCGCCGCTGTACATGGGTCAACAGAGGAAAGAAGCACATCGTCTGGCGCTGCATCAGCCGCTTTGATTACGGCAAAAAGTATTGCCATGATTCAGCCTCTGTGGATGAGCAGCAGCTCCAACAGGCCATCCTGCGGGCTATCAACAGCGTAATGTCTGATAAGCCCACATTGGTACAGCAGGTCACGGAAAATCTACAGGAGGTGATACATCCCAGCCGAAGCGGCGAACTTACCATCGCAGAGGTCGACCATCAACTGGAAACGCTGGCACGGGAGTTTGATGCTGCCTTCGCAACTGCGGCCACAGGTAACGCTGCAGACTATAGCGAACGATTCAAGATAATCCTTACCCAGCAAACGGAGCTAAAGGTCAAGCGTGTCGAACTGGAGCGACAGCAGGCAGAAGATACGGAACTGAACAGCCACATGAAGGAGGCCGCCGATATAATGGGGCAGGCCGGTACTGCCATTACAGAGTGGAACGAATACCACATCCGCGCACTGGTGGCATCGGTTAGGATACTGTCCAAGGAAGAAATACTGGTGCGGCTGAAAAACGGGATCGAGAAAATTGAAAGATTACAGAAGTAGACATAGCTCATGAACGCTATAAGTATTATCTAACTGATGGTAGAGATTTTCCAAAATGGAAAGTTTCTTTTGCGGGGGGGGGCATTTTCTAAGCATTGAGAAAGGCGGATGATTTCCATTTCATGTTCCAGTTTCGTTAACCGTCTTGAAATGGCATCAAACTCCTTTGGCGTGTAGGTGCGGTTTGTCCCTTGGATGGAACAGTACTCCTTCCGCCAGCGGTAAAGTGCTCCTTGGGCACTGTGCAGCTCATGGGCGAGAGATTTAACGGATTCTCCGTTTTGATAACGCCGAGCGGCCTTGGTTTTAAATTCGAATGGATATTTTTTGGCATAGCACCATCTCCTTGCGTTAAGATATTGCTATTATAATGAATATCTTCCTTCGGAACCACTCGACGTAAAATCGTAAATCTGATATACTGAAAAGCAATGGCAAATATGTCTTGAAATTGCTCTGAACTTATTTGAAAAATCAGTTTTACGTTAGGAGGAAATGGAAGTGTCTAAAATTGACCAAATACAGGCGGCTATTTTATCTCTTGGTCCTGGTGCATATCAAAAACTGATGGATTCGTATGTTATGAGAAAGTATGGTTTTTCCAATATTATGCCTTTGGGATCACATTCTGGAACCAATAAAGTGACAAAAGGAACTCCGGATTCATTTGTACAGTGTGCAGATGGGCGTTTTATTCTAATTGCTCATGGTTCTGTGGGAAATCACGCATATAACAAAGTCGAAGCGGATATCTTAAGCTGCTTAGATACGGCAAAAACAGGGATACCTGTTGAAGATATTTCACAGATTATTTGTTGTCATACATCGACAAATTTTACCCCAGGGCAGGTAAAAAAGCTTTGCTCATATTTTGAGAACACAATTCTTATCGGACTCGGAGAGGTATCTTTCGACTTGTATCTTAAGTATCCTGATCTTGCTAAAGACCACTTAAATATTGATATTGATACCCACCAGATTTTTAGCCTTGAAAGTTTTCTTACATATTTTTCGTGCAATCCATATTCAACATCTCTTGATATGCCCTTGTTGTGCAGAGAGCAAGAACTGGAATACATCGATCATGTACTAAATGAAAGAGATGTGATTTTGCTTTCCGGACCCGCTGGAGTAGGAAAGACACGTCTCGCACTTGAAAGTGCGAAAATATTTGCGGAAAGTAACAACTATGATTTAAAGATTATCCGCTCAAATGGGAAAACGATTTATCAGGACTTAGTGGCGGCTTTTCCGGATGAAAGCAATTATATGGTTGTGGTTGATGATGCGGATCAGCTTACAGAACTTCGCTACCTACTTGAACTTTCTGCAAATACTCAGAGATATCATGCTGTAAAAATTATTATTACAGTCAGAGACTATGCCAGAGAAAAGTTGCTGAAAGCAATAAGAACTGTGCTTATTCCCGACCAATACGAAGTTCATGCGCTATCAGATGATAGTGTTACAAAAGTCTTATCAGACAATCTTGGCATCCAAAATGATCGCGTATTGGAACAAATAAAGATTATTGCCAAAGGTAACATTCGCTTGGCGATTATGGCCGGAATGTGTGCCCTTAATGGGAAATTTGGGTCCATACAAAATGCATTTGATATATTTAACGACTATTATGGAGATATAATTGGTGAATTTGACAGGAATGAAATCCTCGTTGCTGCCATTATTGCTTTTTTTGATAAGTTTAATTTGAAGGAAACTGAGCTCCCATTTAATATTGCATTGCAGCACGGGATAAGCACAGTGCAATTTCGAGATATGTGCTTATCGTTGCACCGCAAAGAGGTTATTAGTATTTTTGATGACAAAGCAGTAAAATTCGAGAATCAAAATCTCAGAGATTACTTATTGTATTACGCATTTTTTAAAGAAAAGTGGCTATCACCCTGCGATTTGATATGCCAAGCGTTTCCCACATATAAGAACAGAGTCGTATTTGCATTTAACACGTTAGTTCGTTTATTCAATTCCCCAGAGAATATTGCGTTCATTGAAGGAGAGATCAGAGCAGCTTGGACGAAGGTGAAAAAACTGCCTGCAGCTACTGCTTTTGAATTTGTCGCAACATTCTATAATGCTATCCCGGATGAGGCACTATTGTATTTGAAGAAGAAGATAGACGCGCTTCCGGAAGCCCATGTAGACATGCTCAAATATGACTTTGAGAAACATAAAAATTATCACACGATTCGCTCAGAAATAATCAGCATTTTGATTGGGTTCAAATACACAGATTATTTTATAGATGCTATTCAGCTTGCACTGTATTGTTTTGAAAGAAATAATAGCGAGCCAATGGATATCTACTTTTTGTTTGGAGAACGGTGGGGAATTGGTCTCAATTCCTATAAGCGCGGATATGCTGAGGAGCGCGTCCTGCTTAAGCAATTGCAGAAGTATCACAAGGAAAATCACTCCATTCTATCATCTTATTGCTTAATATTTGCCGCAGAATATTCGCTGAGAACGCAATACTCCGCAACAGAATGGAATTATAATAAATCGACAATCTATCAACTGGGTTTGGCGGCTTGCGATGAAGTCTTTGAACTCCGTTCGTTGGCACTGGAGTCTCTTTTCTCAGTGATCAGCGATTCTCCGGTTCGGAAATATGCCGTTACAATGATATTAGAATACCCAGTTTATTCGGCATCCGAATTCGATGAACAGGTTATCGCTCATGATGCAAGTATACTTGATACCATTTTCCCCCGACCGATAGATACGACGGATTTTTCAATTTGCGAAATACTTCATCATTTTGAAGAGGTCTGTAACGTGCAGGGAATTGATTGGCCTGCCTCCCTTCCAAAGAGTAGTCACAATAACACATACAAACTTTATACCGCGTTGAGTAGGGAATGCCTTCGAAAGGGTGATAAAATAGAGAATGTTGAGTCGCGGCGTGTAGATGCTATTGAGCAGATGGCAGTTAATGCGTCTTTGCAAGAATTGGATTGCTTGTGGGAGATGCTTAGGTCTGAAGTGCCGGAGAGTAGCAGTAGGGATTGCTGGATCATAGGAAATGGAATTGGAGTCCTATTTTCAAAACTTGCACAGTATGATGCATCCAAATTTGTCAATTGCTGCAAAGCCTATATCGATCACCAGACACCGTATTGTGATGAGCGATACAGTATCATCAACGGGTTGATAAAGGTGTTGGGATACGCCAGAGCAGTTGAATTTGTTAACTGTTCGACCTTTTGTGAGAAGAATCTTTGGTTAGCAATACTATACGATTTTGTCCCGGATGAGTACATTGATAACTGTCTCATTGAAAAGATAATGGAATGTTTAAGAGGGAGGGGGGATAGAGAGCATTATACGGTTTCTCTTAAAACTGTTCTAAGAATTAATGGAAAGTTTCCGGGATATCTCAAGAGGTATATGAAGGAACTGAATAATCTAGGGGAGGAAAACCCGCATCTGTTATCGGGCTTTTTATTCCGCGTAGGGCATGGTGAATGTATTGGTACGAAAGAGCTAGTCGAATATTTTAAGGAAGATATTATGGTTTTATGTACAGCCTATATCTATGCACATCAAGGCAGAGCTTATTATGATTTTGACGGCGAACTTTTTTCGGAATTAATACGAGGTAACCCTGAGTTCTTAGCAGATTATGTGCATAAAGTTGCGGAGAAGCAGATTGGGAGAGACGGGTGGCGTGCTCTAAATATTTTGTGGCAGCAAGATGATTATCTGAAGCTAATCTCTATCGTAATGGAGTGTCTAAAGAACGCAATAGAACCATTTTTTACATGGGATTCCTTAGCGGAGGAGCTACTGAGTTCACCTATAAATATGCCTTTAGTTAATAAACGGCGTAATGAGTGGATCAAGTATTATGTCGAAGCAAATTGTTGTGATGGAAAGTCAATGAACTTCTTATTCGGGATTGTCTGCAATTTGCCAGAAGAACAACGATTACCCGCGATTGTGACGTTTTGCCAATGTAATCCCGCTTTTGATGCGTTCCGAAGTATTCATATATTACCAACACACGCCTCTTGGAGTGGTAGTGAAGTTCCCATTTTAGAACAACGCATTGCATTTTTAATTGAACTTAAAGACAGTTTAAAAGGAATACAATTCATTGAACATAGGACGTATATATCTGAAAAAATTCGGAATCTGCAAGAGAGAAAAGAAGACGTACTGTTGAGCGAATTCTTGGAAGAGAGATGATCTTTTGAAAGGACTCCGTTTCCCGAACATTCTGTCGGGAAACGGAGTCCTTCTTACATATTTTTCTCTCGACGGATGGGGGCTCATTTGCTATACTTAAAGCAAAGATAATAGTTGGGGGACACCGCGATATGAAGAAGATACTCTTTGTGTGCCACGGGAATATCTGCCGCAGCCCGATGGCTGAGTTCGTGATGAAGGACTTAGTAGAAAAAGCGGGGCTGGCAGCCCAATTCCATATAGAGTCTGCCGCCACCAGCCGCGAGGAACTCGGCAACCCCATCTATCCTCTGGCACGGCGTAAGCTGACCGAACACGGGATTGCCTGCGGCGGCCACGCTGCGCGGCAGCTCACCAAAAGCGACTACAGGGAATTCGACCTGCTCATCGGCATGGACAAAGCCAACCTCCGGAATGTGCAGCGCATCTGCGGCGGTGACCCGCATGATAAGATACATCTGCTGCTGGACTACACCCGTTATCCCCGCGATGTAGCAGACCCGTGGTACACTGGAGATTTCCAGGCAACATGGCAGGATGTGCTGGCAGGATGTCAGGGATTACTGAAAGAGTTACTACAGAAGCGAGGTGAACAGAATGGCACAAAATGACAAGATCCAGCTATTCGAGGACAAGCGCATCCGTACCGCGTGGGACGAAGAAAAGGAAGAATGGTACTTTTCTATCGTCGATGTCTGCGAGGTGTTGAGTGGAACAGATAATCCTCGCCGCTATTGGAGCGACCTCAAGAGAAAACTCAAATCTGAGGGAGCGGTTGAACTGTACGAAAAAATCGTACAGTTGAAAATGACCGCCTCAGATGGAAAAAAGCGTCTGACCGATGTAGCAGACACCGAACAACTTCTCCGGATCATCCAGTCTATTCCCTCGCCCAAAGCGGAACCGTTCAAGCTGTGGCTGGCACAGGTCGGCAGAGAGCGCATTGAGGAAACCATCGATCCAGAGTTGACCATTGAACGGGCGCTGGAGACATACCTCAAGAAAGGCTACACCCGCGAGTGGATCAACCAGCGGTTGCAAGCTATCCAAGTCCGTAAGGAACTGACGGATGAATGGAATGCCCGCGGTGTACAGAAGGGCGTGGAGTACGCAATACTTACCGATGAGATCTCCCATGCATGGTCAGGGATGTCCACACGGCAATATAAGAACCTCAAGGGCCTGAAGAAAGAAAACCTCCGTGACAATATGACCACGCTGGAGCTGGTGCTGAATATGCTGGCAGAGGCGACCACCACGGAAATCTCCAAGCAGAAAGCACCGGGGACATTTTCGGAAAATATTGATGTGGCGCGTGCCGGAGGCAAGGTAGCCGGAGATGCACGGAAAGCCATCGAAAGCCAAACTGGCGTCCCTGTTATTACCTCCAAGAACGCTGCACAGCTCAATCAGGTTGTGACAGATCTGCTGGAAGGAACGACTACGTCACCGGAAAAGCAAGACAAAAAGCACTGATTCCCAGACAACAAAACCTGTGGGCAATCACAAACGAACCCTCGCTGCTGAATTTCTGGCTCAAGTATCGGCTGCAAATTTTACTGATTCTGGCCGTGACCGCGGCGCTGGCCCTGCTTGCGGCGTTCATCGCATGGCTTATGTGGGAGCGGAAAAAGACTGCCCGGCGTAAGGCGTCGTTCCTATCGGAGGATCTTCCCGCGTCTATCCAAGCTATTTTTGCCTATACCATAGATGTACTCCGGGCTCGGGGCCTCCGGGCGAAAAACTGCGCCCCGGAGGATTACGCAGACCTTCTTGATCCGGATCTCCGCGCCTCTTATCGGCAGGCGGCGGCTATTTGGCAGGAGGCCCGCTTCAGCGGACACCCCATGGAGGAGGCACAGCGGCAGACTGTACTCGCTCTGGAGAGCGAGCTGTGGCGCAGAACCTGGGAGCAGGCCAATATTCTGCGTAGGATCAAGCTAAAATACATTCTCTTTTTATAGGAGGAGCTACCATGAAAAAAAGAATCTCCTGTATGCTGCTTTCGATTTTGCTGCTTTGTCTATGTGCCTGCGGAGAAAAAAGCGTATGGCGCGCGGCGTATGAGCGCACCGGCCAGGCCCTGCAAAGTGAGGTGAACGAGCTGCGCGTGGGCTCTGTGGGCGGCGAGTGGTGCATCATTGGCTTGAGCCGTTCGGGCCGTTTGACAAGCGATGCGGCCCATGCTTATTTAGAGCAGGCGGATGCCTATATTCGAGCCATCGGCACGCCTCGGCTCCACCAGGCCAAGTCTACGGAAAATTCCCGCCTCATTTTGGGCATCACCGCAGCGGGGGGAGATGTAACGAATATCGGCGGCGTAAATCTGCTGGCCGGGCTCACGGATATGAAATATCTGTCCGCACAGGGGCTCAACGGAGCCATTTGGGCACTCATTGCCCTAGACTGCGGCGGCTATGAGATTCCTGCCGCTCAGCCCGGCGAGACACAGACCACTCGGGAGGGCTTGGTGGATCTGCTTCTTAGCAGCCGCAATGCCGATGGCGGCTGGAGCCTTTTCGGCGAATCCTCCGATCCCGATATGACCGCAATGGCGCTCCAGGCCTTGGCGCCCTACCGCCAGCGAGAGGATGTAGCCCGGGCGGCGGAGTCTGCGGTGGACTATCTTTCGGTCATTCAGCTCCCCAGCGGCGGTTTTTCCAGCTGGGGCACGGCGAACTGCGAATCCTGCGCCCAGGTTATCGTCGCCCTCACGGCTCTGGGGCTGGATCCGCAGAAGGAACAGCGCCTCATCAAAAACGACCAAAGCGTGGTGGATGCCCTCTGTACCTTTGCCGTGAACGATGGTTTTTACCACTCTGCCGACCTGGCGGAGGTAAACGGCATGGCTACCGAGCAGGCCTATTATGCCCTCACGGCCTACGCCCGTTTTTTGGACGGACAAACCAGGCTGTACGATATGACAGACTGCATTACCTGAAAGCGCAAAAAATTCCCACTTTTTAGAACAAATCATCGAAAAATGCCATTGCACTTTTTGGCTGGGTGTGATAAAATCTTAAAAAACAGGACAATAGAATACAAACAGGATGATTCGCTCGGAGCTCTGCGCTCCGAAGGCGGAATAGGGTGAAAAGCCCTGCGAGAAGGTCACTGTGATGCCTGCTTACAGCAGGATAAGTCAGATACGCCGAGAATGATGCCTGGGCTTTGCCGATCCCGAAGCCGAAGCGATTCAATGCTTATAGCGTATAGCTTGCACGGCTTCCGGAAGGGGGCCGTGTTTTTTGCTGCTGCAGACTATTTGCCCCTGTGTCGGCCGGAGCGCGGCTGCGCTCCGCAGCGGAAATTGCGCGCCTACCCCTGCGGCGCACATCGCACATAGAAATATACAGGAGGAATGCAAATGAAAAAGAGGGTTTTAAGCCTAATGATGGCCCTGCTGCTCTTATGGCAGTTGATTCCATCTGTGTGCCTCGCCGCCGGAGGAACCGCCGACAGCAGCTTTGTCTTGGCTGCCGCCACGGCCGGAAAGGTACTCATCGAGCCCGTTGCCGTGTCCTACACCGGCAGCGAGACTTTGGCCCAAGCACTGAAGAAAAGTGGCTACGATTTGGAGGGCCTGGACAGCGGCTTCGTCACCAAGGTCCAGGGTGTGAGCGGCAATTATCGCCGGGTGGATGATGCGGGCGGCCTGAGCCTGGATCAGCCTGCCAAGGGAGTCACCTTCCTGGCCATTGTGGAGATCGACCTGAACGCGGAGCAAGCCGCCGCCTTGGGTAGTCTCCTAAAGGTCATGGCCGCCTACAGGGCCTTCGATACCGGCGTGACCCGCTATCCCCCGGCCCAGGAGGCCTATAAGGCGGCGCTGGAGGCACTTTATAGGGCCGATGCCGATGCCTCCGCTCTGCAAGCCGCTCTGTCCGGGGCGATGGATCGATTTGACAGGGAAGTGGTCAACGGTAAAAAAGTCACCGCTGCGCTGACGGTGCAGACCTTATCCGGTCTGGACCCCGCGTCCTACACTCTGGACACAGAGGACAGCTATGGCCGCACCGCCCGGTTTGAAAAGAGCCAGGCCATCCAGCTGGTGCCGGGTGCATATAGCTTCCAACTCCAAAGCGGCAGCGATGCCCAGGCTGTCGGCACTATGACTCTGACAGATTCCGGTGTTGTGCAGATCGGCGGCGAAACGGTCACTACCCTGTGCCTGCCGGATGGGGAGTGGTTGGGCGAGGCCGTTTTGCACGGCGGCAGCGTAGCTTCCGGGACCTATGACCACGACGGCGATACCTATTATGTGGCAGATACGGATCCCTCCCCTTATATCTACCTGCCCAAGGGCGCGGATGCCGGGGATCTATCTTTGAATGCCGGTGCCGTCTATACCAATACCGATGGCCAGGCGGTGGAGATACCCATTGCCTGGGCAAGCCAGGCCGCCCGCCTTACCGGTGTCCTGCCTGTCGGCACACAGGCCGGCCGGGTGACGCTGAAGGCCAGCCTTGCCTATGAGGGATATGTCCTCTCCCGGCTGCGCACTCTTTGCCTGGAGCGCGCGCCCACCCTTACGGCGCTGTCCGTCGTCGCCAACGGCGCCGAGCAGATGGTGGGTACTTTTCTTCCCAACCAGCTGCGCTACACCTTTAATGTGGCCACGCCCCAGGTCACTATCACCCCTGCCACGCTGGAGGGTGACTACACTGTCACCGTTCAGGGCAAAAAAGTGCAGCCGGGCGAAAGCTGCACCCAGTCTCTGGCTATGGGCAGCAACACCATAGAAATCAAGGTCGCGTTGGAAAACGGCAAGAGCCGGACTTATACATTGAATATTGGCCGCGTAGCGCCGAAAACCGTAACCGTACTGCACGACACCGACCTCACCCTTCAGCTTCTGGACAGCAATGGGCAGACCCTCTTGCCAGAGTCCGACAGCAACGGTCAGGCCGTGTATCAAATCCTGCCTCGCGGCGGCTACAGCTATGTGACTACCAAGGGCTGCTATACCGCGAAGGAGACCTTCAGCGTTTTTGAGGATATGACCGTTAAGGCCAAACGCCCCCGGGAGGAGGACTGGCTGACGGGCCTGCAGATCTGCGCCGGCAGCACAAAGAGCTCCGGCATCTATCTGGACAGCGCCGACTTTCAAACCTCGCGGCATGAGTACACCATCCAGCTTCCCGATACCGAGAGTGTGCTCTATGTCTGGGCTCTGTCTGACAAGACCAATCTTATCAAGGTCCAGGAGACCGGTACCTCCGTCTATACCAAGACGCTCACCGCCAGCGGCAAGGCCGTTCGTGGTTTGGCCGCCGCCGACGGCCAGGAAAAGACCTTGACCCTGAGTCTGTCCTTGACGGAAAATGGCTGTACTTATGTCCAAAACTACACCGTGCAGGTTCAGCGAAGCCTGTCTCTGCAAAGTCTGTCCCTGCGTATCGATGGCCGGGATACGGCCATCCATCCCTTGGTGGATGGCAAGCTCCAGGAAAATAAGGGCTTCGACAGGAAGCTCCTAAGCTACCAGGCTGATCTGCTCAGCACCGCCAAGACCGCCCAGATCACCGCCACGGCCTACGCGCCCCAGGCTGTTATTAAGGTCAATGGCGAGATTTATGACGGTGGCGACCTGACCCTGAACACGACCCTTTCTGCCGAGACCGTCACCATTACCCTTTGCGACGCTGCCACCGACCGCGTCACCCAGACCTATACCATTGAGCTGGCCAAGCGTCAGCCTCTCCGGGGTCAGTTTATCATAAAGGATCAGTATGGCACACCCCTGCCCAATGCCGTCGCCGTGGTGTATGACACCAAGATCAGCGAGCGTATCCTGCCTGACAGCCAGGGTGTTTATCCCCTGGTCGCCGGCAGCACCTACCGCTATACCGCCACTTGCCGGGGCTATGTGGGCTGCCAGGATCAGGTCACGGTCAGCGAAAACGCCTGCACGGTGCAGATTGCGCTGTCCAAAGCCCCTTCCACCAGTTATGGTATGGGCGTCACCTCCGATTGGCCCAACTTCCGGGGCGATGAGACCAACAACGGGATCATCTCTGCCAAGACGCCGATCCAGGCCGAGAACGCCATGCTCAGCTGGGCTACCAAGCTGGGGGAGAGCTACGGCTCCGGCGCCACCGGCTGCCCTATCCTTATTACCGAGGGCGGCTGGGACTATGTCATCTCCTATGCCGGCAGCAGCATCGTCAAGCTGGATGCCCTCAGCGGCAAGGTAGTGGCCACCGGCAACATGAAGACCAACTCCAGCTTCGCCATCAATTCGCCTACCTATGGCGGCGGTATGATCTTTGTGGGTCTGGCCGGCGGCGGCATCCAGGCCTTTGACGCCAGGACCCTTAAATCCCTCTGGTACTACAAGGATGCCCTGGGCGGCCAGCCCAATAGTCCCATCACCTATCACGACGGCTACCTCTACACCGGCTTTTGGAACAGCGAGGAGCAGACGGCAAACTTCGTCTGTCTCACGGCCACCGACGAGGTTCCCAGCGGGGACGACGAGACCAAGCTGCCCGTGTGGACCTGCCCGGTGAAGGGCGGATTCTACTGGGCGGGCGCCTATGTGCAGGAGAATTTCCTGCTGGTGGGCACCGACGATGGCGGCGGCGGATATACCACCCCATCGGGCGGACTGCTGTGCCTGGATCCGCGCACCGGCGTGGAGCTGGATTCCATGCACGACCTGGTGGGCGATGTGCGCTCCACCGTGGCCTATGACAAGGTGACCGACCGCTATTACTTCACCAGCAAGGGAGGATATTTCTACTCTGTGCGGGTGGAGGAGAAGGACGGCGGGTATCAACTGGCCGACCTCAAGGGCATCAAGCTGGAAAACGGCTCCGGCGGCACGGCCATGAGCACCTCGACCCCGGTGGTGTATAACGGGCGGGCCTATATCGGCGTGTCCGGCACGGGCCAGTTTACCCAGTATTCCGGCCACAACATCACGGTGATCGACCTGGAGAGCTGGTCCATTGCCTATCGGGTGACCACCCAGGGCTATCCCCAGACCAGCGGCATGCTCACCACCGCCTATGACGACGGCTACGCCTATGTATATTTCTTTGACAACTACACCCCGGGCAAGCTGCGGGTGCTGAAGGATGCGCCCGGCGTCACCGCGCCGCTGCTGACGACCAAGGAGACCCTGAAGGGCAATGCCTATTTTACCGGCAAGGTGCTCTTTACCCCCAACGGCAGCCAGGCAGAGTACGCCATTTGCTCTCCCATCTGCGACCAATACGGCAATATTTATTTCAAAAACGATTCCGCCTACCTGATGTCTCTCAGCAATACCATTGAGCGCATCGAACTGCTGCAGGGACCCAATAAGACGGCCTATCAGCCGGGCGAGCTGTTTGACCCCGCGGGCATGATCGTCCGACTGCACTACAGCAACGGCACCTCCCGCGTAGTTCCGGCCACCCGGAATAAGATCGCCTATCTGGGCGGCACCGGCGAGGCACTGAAGGAGGGGCAGACGGAGACGGAGGTCCATTTCCTCTACGCCATGTATCAGAATGAGACGCTGAACAACAGCCAAACCGGTGCGGGCAAAGCCTATGTCTCGCCCACGGTCAGCGTCTCCATCACCGTAGGTGACCCCACGCCCCCGGAGCCGGAGGTGACCCTGGGTGACCTCAATGGCGACGGGGAAGTGGATATTATGGACCTAACAGCTCTGCGCAGATATGTGGCGGGACTCATTAAATTGGATGCAGATCGTCTTGCCGCCGCTGACCTCAATGGCGATGGAGAAGTGGATATTATGGATTTGACGATCCTGCGCAGATATGTAGCGGGGCAGATCGATAAATTCCCGGCCCCAAAATAACGGTTGTATATGGGACTTGCCACCCCATTTGCAATAAATAAATTTAGTGAAAAGGAGAAAGTATGAAAACGGTAAAACGATGGATATCCATGGTGTTGGTCGTGGCCATGCTCCTGTCCCTCACCGGGACGGTGACCTACGCCGCGGAAGGCTCCCTCACCTATACTGTGGGAACAGCCAGTGTGGATGTCAGCAGCGGAACAACGGAAGTCAAAGTCCCTGTTTCACTATCCAATAACACACTCGGACTTGTTTCGGCAAAGTTTGCCCTGGAGTACGATGAAACAGCGCTGACCTTTACAGGCGCGTCTGCCATCGTGCAGGACTATACTGTGACGCCGATCCCCTCTGCAAACACTGTCGTGATTGACAGCTTGGATAATTACACCGGCAACGGTGAGATTTTCCAGCTTACATTCACGGTGAAGGATGGCGCTCATAATGGAGACTATAAAATCAACATAGCAGGTTCCGGGAAAAACTCCTCTTGCTATGTTGGCGATGATGGTATGCCGGTAGCTATTACCGATGCCAATTATGTCGCCGGCACCATCACCGTCTCCGGCGTGGCCGCGCAGCCGCAGGTCACCAGTCTAGTGCTGAAAAAGACTACTACTGATACGGACCTTACGGAGCTGAAGCTGAGCATCAGCAAGGTTGGCACAGTATATTCTTCCTCTGTCCGCGCCGAATTCGAGGCGGAAGAGGGGGCCGACACCACCGTCACCTGGGAAAGCAGCAACGAAAATGTGGCCGCTGTGGAGAACAAGGTGAATACCTCGACCGGCAAAAACTTCTGCCGTATCACCACCAAGGGCCTGGGCACCGCCATCATCACCGCCCACTGCGGCGCTTTGACGGCCAGCTTTACGCTGACCATTTCGGCGTTTGATTCCACGGAGTTGTCGGTCGTAAACGAGAAAGATAGTAGCTATCTATACTTCACGCTGAAAAGTGACGACACCGTGGCCCCCACGGTACAGCTGACGACGAAGCCTAAGTATGACTTAACGGTTTTGGAGAATGTCCAGTGGAGCAGCTCCAATGAGAATGTGGCCACGGTGGATGAAAAGGGCCTTGTGACCATCACGGGTATTGGCTCTGCTGTTATCACCGCCACCGGCACATGTGTAGGAAGCGGCACGGTGGCAAAGGGCACCGCCAGTATTACGGCTAACCCTGACAGCAGCGAGCTGCCCACCATCACCGTGAAAAAGGGTGACAAGGTCATTTCCAATCAGTCGGGTTACAGCGCTGAGGAGCAGATTCTGCCGATAGGCAGCACGATCACCCTCAAAGCGGAGCAGAGTAAGACCAGCTTCACCTGGTTGGGCAAGACCTATTCATATAAGCTTGCCGCAAATACGGATTGGGTCTATAGTGATACCGGGGCCACTGGCACTGTCACGGTAAAAGACAACGGCGAGATCAGGGTTACGGCGGCATCCTATAGCACGGCGGGGAAGAAACTCGCTATAAAGGTGTATGCGGAAGGAGCTTCCGATTCCTATGTATACTGTGCGTTTCGCCTGATTGCTAAGACCGGTCTAACCCAGGCGGAGGACGGTTATTTTGAGATTTACAACGCCAACGATCTCAAGGAGTTTGCCGATCTGGTGAATAACACCGCCTGCACCAATGCTATAGGTGGCCAGCCGGAGAAGAATTTGAATCTCCGCTTGATGAATGACATCGACATGACCTCCATCAATGATACCTATATTCCCATCGGCTCGGCCATCAACGGGAAATTCGGTAACTATGCCAGTCAAAAGTATTATTCCTGGTGCGGCGACTTTGACGGAAACAACCATAAGATTTATAATATTGATTATACCGCCCAAAACCGCAGCAATGTAACGCTATTTGATAACAGCGGGGTCATCTTTACCACCGCCGGAAGCTGCCACGACCTCACGGTTGAGGGCAAGGTCAAAACGGCCAGCAACTGGACTGGCGCCCTTTGCGGTGTGGGCCAGTGCAGCAAATATGAAAATGTGATCTCCAAGCTGGAGATCAACGCCGGTAAGGCCAGCAGTGTCTCCGGCATTGGCGGAAGCGATCAAAGAGCTACCTTCAAAAACTGCGTGAACTACAGCAATATTATTTCCAATAGTGAGGCCAAATACAGCTATGTGGGCGGCATTGCGTTGCAAGGCGCGGTGGTGGAAAACTGCCAAAACTTTGGCCGCCTGGAGAGCACGAATCCCAACGCGGAGATTTCCGGTATTGTGCAGTATAGCCGCGCGGTTGGCTATGTGATTAGGATCAGCCAGTGTGCCAACTATGGCGACATTATCGGTGCCAAGGCGGCCGGTGTCGTTGCGGATTTTGAACCCCGCGGAAATGGTAGTGTAGTTGATTGCTACAACTGGGGCGAGATCAAGGGTTCCGTCTACGCCGGCGGTGTTATCGGCAGGGTGGATCTTGCCGCGTATGGCAATTCGCTGAAAATGTCCGGCTGCTATAACTACGGCAGCGTTACCAGCGATGACAGCAGCGCGACTCTCGGCGAACTGATCGGAAAGATAAGCCTCGGCAGCAGTGTGCCTACCAACTCCGTTGAAAAGTGCTTCTATAACGAGGACTCCGGCAATGATGCCATCGGCACAATCGCCAATAGCAGCAGCATCGTATACGAGGCACCCGAGTTTACCGCCATTTCCCAGAACGACTTCGCCACCCTGGCCGAGAAGCTGGGTGAAAAGTTCCAGAATAGCTGCCCTGCCCCCGTGTTCACCTGGCAGCAGGCAAAGGGCCATGCTTACGGTACCGTTGTAACCTACGACTGGCACCTGAATACCGAGACCGGTGCGTATGACGCCTGCACCGCCTCTGTCGAATGCACCGAGTGCGGCAGTAAGTTGAGTCAGGCTCTTACCGTCGAGCGCGAAGTGGCTCGGACTGACTGTACTAAGGAGCGTACCGTCACCTATACCGCCACCGGCACCATCAACGGTGTGGCAGCCGACGATACCCGGACGGACATTCTGCCCGCCGGTACGCATGAAGTGAATTCTGCCAAGTGGGCCAGCGACGGCGATGCTCACTGGCATGTCTGCGCCAACTGCAATGTCCGAGTGGACGAGACGGCGCATACCAATAATGGCTGGAAGACGGATGCGAATAATCACTGGCATGAGTGCACGGTCTGCGGCAGCTCTTATGACCTGGATAAACACTCCGGCGGCACCGCCACGGCTGTGAAGAAGGCCCAGTGCAAAGCTTGCGGCCAGGAATATGGCGAGCTGGCCCTGCCCACGCAGGACAAGGATGGCTATTACCTCATCCACAACGCCGATGAGCTGCTTTGGTTCCGCAACACAGTGAACGCAGGACAGAATACGATCAAGGGTCGCCTGGCTAACGACATTGATATGACCGGCGCCTGCGAAAACTGGGTCCCCATCGGCAATCATTACAACAAATATCCCTTCAAGGGAACCTTCGACGGTGCGGGCAAGACCATCAGGAACTTTGATGTGACCTCCGCTGGCGGCTCCAGCGGCTTTGGCCTGTTCGGCGTGGCCGGCGCAAAGCCCGGCTACGGTGAGCTGGCGAAGTACACCGTGATCAAGAACTTCACCATCGAGGGCAGCATCACTTCCACCAACACCAGCTACGGCGCGGCCGTTGGCGGCGTTGTGGGCGATGCCCGCGGCTATGTGCAGGTACAGGATGTCACGGTGGATATGACCATTAAAGCCTCCGGCGGCAAAGTGGGCGGCATCATTGGCAGCAGTGATGAAGGCAATGTCATCATGGACTGCCGCAACCTCGGCAATATTGAGAGCAGCGGCAACAGCGTAGGCGGTATCGCCGGCTACATGAGAAACTATGGCGACTCCGTATCCGACTGCTCCAACGAGGGCACCGTGAACGGCAAGGCGGAAGTGGGCGGCATCGTCGGCTTCATGTGCGGTAGTGTATCCCGCTGCATCAACTATGCCGAGATCACCGGTACCGGCGACCAAGTGGGCGGTATTGTGGGCTCGGCCTATGGCACCAGCAACTACGCCTATCGTGAGGCAGACATCATCTCCTGTGCCAATGTGGGCGCGGTGAACGGCGCACAGTATGTGGGCGGCATCGCCGGCGGGTTCTATGTAGCCGTTGTGTGGAACTGCTATAATACGGCCGATATTACCGGCACCAAGTATGTGGGCGGTATTGTAGGCGGCGATGACCTGTCCATGAACGGTAAGCTTACCCGCTTCAAGCTGTCTGACCGTGGCGTACCCCAGGACAGCGACCTGGAAAATTGCGACTCCATTAAGAATGTTTACAACACCGGCACTGTGAACGGCGATGTGGCAGCGGCTATTGCCGCACAGGTGCGGATCAGCAAGGCCCGCTGCACCAACGCTTTCTATGCAACCACGCAGAGCGGCATCCAGCCTTTCGGCGATCTGCGGGATGACATCAAGGACAATTTCAAGGCAGAGCCTTTGACCACTGCCTCCGAGGCTGTTCTCACGACAAAGCCCGACAACCTCACCGACAGCATGAAGAAAAACAACTGGTTCTTCCAGGCCAGCTGCCCCTATCCCGTGCTGGAGTGGCAGGAGGCCGAGGAGCATGTGATCTCCGACGAGGTCATCTTTGACTGGACGCAGGATTCTGCCACCGGCCTCTATAGCGCCTGCGTGGCTAAGAAGCTCTGTCAGAATTGTGACTATGCCCTTTCGGCAACTCTCAATGTGACCCGCACTGTGATCCGCGAGGCCACCACCACCCAGACCGGCTCCGTGCTGTATACAGCTACCGGCTATCTGGAGGGCAAGGCCGTTTTGGATACGAAGCTGGTGGAGATGGACAAGCTCACCGGTCCCCAGGTCACCGAGCTGAAGCTGAATAAGACCTCCGATACCGTCACCATCGGTGCGGATGCCAAGGAGTTTGCGGACATCCTCTTTGCCACCGTCACCGCCGAGGAGGGCGCCGATACCACCGTGTATTGGTTCTCCGGCAATACGGATCTGGCCACAGTGGCTCCCGCCAGCGCGGATAATCACAAGTGCGTCATCACCGCCAAGGCGGCCGGCACCGTGACTATCACCGCCAGCTGCGGCAGCAAGGTCGTCACCTTCCAGTTGACGATCCTGCGCAATGCCTCCGGCCTTACTGTCACAGGTCCCGGCGGCGTAACCGGCAAGACCCTTTATATGCGTCCCACTGACAAAAAGGCAAGCACTGTTCAGCTTACGGTGACGGTGCAGCCGGAGGACGCCACGGGTATCATTACCTGGCGCTCTTTGGATGAGTCCGTGGCCATGGTGGATAAGAACGGTTTGGTGACCATCACCGGACTGGGCGAGACCACCATCGAGGCTAAGATCACCAACCCTGACGGCACGGAGATCACCGCCACCTTCCCCATTAAGTGCAGAACCGCCACTGCGGCGAAGCTCAAGTTCTACCACGATGGAAAGCAGGTCTCTGCAGACTATACTTACTCCATCACGAAAGATCTGGTAATGAACCTGGCCGGCGGCGAGACCCTGTATCTGGATGTGGAGATTAACCCCGAAACCTTTGAGTGGATGGGCAAGACCTTCAAGCAGCCTCTGCCTGCACTCACCGCCTATGACAGCAAGCAGGAGGGCTGGCTGATCCTCCAGTGGGTTACTGAGGGCGAACACGCCGGTCAGCTGGCTATTACAAACACGGCTCCCGGCAAGAATTTGGCCGATAAGATGCTCATTAAGGCGTTGATTCCTGGTTATGAATCTTTCTCCTGCGTCTACTTCGGTGTGAAATTGGTGGACGGCACCTACACCGTGAACTTTGACGCCAACGGCGGCGAGGGTGCCATGACATCCCAGACCCTTACCTATGGCAAGACCAGCGAATCTCTGAAGGCCAACGCTTTCACCAAGCCCGGCTATACCTTCGCCGGCTGGAATACGGCTGCGGATGGCACTGGTACGGCTTATACCAATAGGCAGACCACCCCCAATGTCACCACCGAGAATGGCGGTGCTGTCACCCTGTATGCTCAGTGGACGGCCAACAGCTACACCGTGAAGTTCGATGGCAACGGTGCCGAGGGTACCATGGTCGACCAGAGCTTCACCTATGATGCCGAGCAGGCCCTGACCGCCAACGGCTTCACCAAGACCGGCTATACCTTTGCCGGTTGGAAGTTGGGCGACACCACCTATGAAGACGGCGCAACCGTCAAGAACCTGGCCACCGAGGGTGCCCTGACCCTGACGGCTCAGTGGACGGCCAACAGCTACACCGTGAAGTTCGACGGCAACGGTGCCGAGGGTACCATGGCCGACCAGAGCTTCACCTATGATGCCGAGCAGGCCCTGACCGCCAACGGCTTCACCAAGACCGGCTATACCTTTGCCGGTTGGAAGTTGGGCGACACCACCTATGAAGACGGCGCAACCGTCAAGAACCTGGCCACCGAGGGTGCCCTGACCCTGACGGCTCAGTGGACGGCCAACAGCTACACCGTGAAGTTCGATGGCAACGGTGCCGAGGGTACCATGGCCGACCAGAGCTTCACCTATGATGCCGAGCAGGCCCTGACCGCCAACGGCTTCACCAAGACCGGCTATACCTTTGCCGGTTGGAAGTTGGGCGACACCACCTATGAAGACGGCGCAACCGTCAAGAACCTGGCCACCGAGGGTGCCCTGACCCTGACGGCTCAGTGGACAGCCAACAGCTACACCGTGAAGTTCGACGGCAACGGTGCCGAGGGTACCATGGTCGACCAGAGCTTCACCTATGATGCCGAGCAGGCCCTGACCGCCAACGGCTTCACCAAGACCGGCTATACCTTTGCCGGTTGGAAGTTGGGCGACACCACCTATGAAGACGGCGCAACCGTCAAGAACCTGGCCACCGAGGGTGCCCTGACCCTGACGGCTCAGTGGACGGCCAACAGCTACACCGTGAAGTTCGATGGCAACGGTGCCGAGGGTACCATGGCCGACCAGAGCTTCACCTATGATGTGGAGCAGGCCCTGACCGCCAACGGCTTCACCAAGACCGGCTATACCTTTGCTGGTTGGAAGCTGGACGACACCACCTATGAAGACGGCGCAACCGTCAAGAACCTGGCCACCGAGGGTGCC